>Ga0182747_1001388_pt1 | contig 18869 bp, 18 predicted proteins | sample eDN3rd30CBELigBY_FD_128526 | JGI IMG/M metagenome (GOLD analysis project Ga0182747, IMG submission 128526) | Enriched backyard soil microbial communities from Emeryville, California, USA - eDNA 3rd pass 30_C BE-Lig BY (version 2) (version 2) | ecosystem: Environmental > Terrestrial > Soil >...
GGGCGGGAGCGCCGGACCATGGCTTACCAGATCGCGCTGGAGGCGGAAGGCGCGGGGGACTCGCCCGCCTGGCGCAGCACCAGTTCCACGCCCAGGATGCTCAGCAGATGCAGCAAGCGGTCGACGCCGACCTTCCCGGCATTACGTTCCATGGCGGAAAGTGTCTGCTGAGTAATCCCAAGACGCAGCGCGGCGGCGGCCTGGGTCAAGCCCGCCTGCTTGCGAAACCCTTTCAGCAGTGCCGGCAATTGTTCCGCAGTACGAACAGTGAAATCCGGCATACATATTCCATACTGTATTTATGATTTACTCATTATATACAGTAAATTAGAAATACAAGATAAAATTTGTATAAGTGGCGCGCCTCAGACCCCTACACCCGCCCGTATCGATCCTCCAGCCGCACGATATCGTCCCTCATCGAAATGCTGAAGTACCATCACTGCCCAGGCTGCCTTTCAAAGAAAAAACACTCCGGCAACATGGCGGGCGCGATGTATTCAATGTCTTCCGCAGACACCCCGCAGGCAAAGAAACTGTCCCGCCACTGCCCCACGACCTCGACAATTTGACTGATCGCCCGGCGTGCGTCCTCTGCAGACAGGCCAAACCGGGCAGCCTGGGACAAAAGGTTATAGATGCTGGCTGTGCGGCCGTAGTCACCCACGGCCAGCGCTAGATCACGCCGTTCGAGGCTGACCACCGGTGTAGGCACCAGATCGTAGGCGGGAGAGAGGCGCCAGCCTTTCTGTCGGCGCAGCAAGGCATGATTGCGCGGATGGTCATCATTGTTGGTCACAGCCGCGTTGAAGACCATCCTGCGAAACAGCTCGATGCAATCCGCCTCGGGCTTGTCGGACCACCGTCGCAAATTATCCGCCAGCAGCGGATAAGACCAGCGGTCCCTGTCCAGATGACTGTCGCCGCAGTCCAGCACAGTCAGCCCACTGACCAGACCAAAACGCAAATAACCACCCTCGACATGCTCTCGGTCAAAGCGCCGCACCATCAACACATCATCGCGTCCAAGGGTCTGCAGCTTTGTCTGGGCGACATTCAGGCCACAGCGCCTGGCCAGATCGAGCGTTGCGAACTCTATGCGCTGCAGATTGCAACGGTCATCCTTGGACGGGAACTTGCCGAGCCACAGGCAACGATCATCCTCGATCGTCGCCTTGGCTCGTGCGCCGCCCATGCTGGTTCCAGGGTCGATCCCTTCGAGCATGTGCGCGACTACCGGCCTGCCCTCCTCAATGGCCTGCGCCGCGGCGACCAGTTCATCCAGCCAATGCGTTCGGTTGTAGGCTCGCGTGGGCGCGGGGGGCGCAACCGTCAAGCCAAAACTCAGATACCCTGCCCCGTCCTGGGGCCCATGGAGCAGATAGTCGAGCTCGTGAAGGTCCGCCGGACTTCGCTCCAGCTTATGTTCGATGACACGCCGGCCCCAAGCGTCCGGTGCGGCATCGCGGACCGCGCCCGGAATGCCTTTGAGTTGGGTGAATTCATAGACCTGTTTGGCCAGCGGCAGCTGGAACGGATCGAGTGCCACCGCTTCTGGCCTTGCCAGATAGCGGTCACCATAGCGGAAACGTCCGATCTGCACGCCATCCGGCAAGGTCTGTACACGCAACAACGCAGCCGGAACCGTCTGCAGCGAGCCAGGTAACTGGATGTAGACGTAGGCCTCGCGTTCAGAAATCATAGTCGCCACCGGCCTTGCGTGGCTTGCCGGCCCGCGTCGGGCGCCGCGCGGCTTCGAGCGCCTTGCCGTGCAAATCCGCGTCGGGATCGGCCACACCGCCCAAGGTCTGATCCAGACCCAAGGCCCACAGGACAGTGAAGCACACCCCGATCGCCGTGCCCGCCTTACCCTGCTCCAGCGCAGTCAGCGTGTTCCGATTGATACCCGCCTTGCTTGCCAGGTCGGCCACGGACCAGCCGCGCCGGATACGTGCGATCCGGATACGCTGGCCGAGTTGAATCACATGCCCTACCACTTGTGCCGGAATTTGAAAATTGCTCATTAAAATAGGCATTGAAATTTTCTTTGCCTAATATAACATGCATTCAAGTTACTCGACACAAGCCCCTACACCCGCCCGTACCGATCTTCCAGCCGCACGATGTCATCCTCGCCCAGGTAGGCGCCGGACTGCACCTCGATCAGCTCCAGCGGGATGACGCCGGGGTTTTCCAGGCAGTGCACCGTACCGACTGGAATGTAGGTCGACTCGTTCTCGGACACCAGATAGGTCCGATCGCCGTTGGTAACACGGGCGGTGCCGCTGACCACCACCCAGTGCTCGGCGCGATGGTGGTGCATCTGCAGAGATAGCTTCGCGCCCGGCTTGACCGTGATCTTTTTCACCTGATAGCGCGGGCCATTGCCGATGGAATCGTAGGCGCCCCAAGGCCGGTAGATCTCGCGGTGCTGAATGTGCTCGCTGCGGCCAGCGTCCTTCAATTGCTGGACGATGCGCTTGACGTCCTGCACCTGGTCCTTGTGCGCCACGAGAACGGCATCCTTGGTCTCGACGATCACCAGGTCCCGCACCCCCACCGCCGCCACCAGGCGGCTGTCGGCGTGGACCAGGGTATCGTCCACCTGCTCGATCAGCACGTCGCCGCGCAGACAATTGCCCCGATCATCGCAATCCAGCACGTCGGCCAGCGCACCCCAGGCGCCCAGGTCGTTCCAACCCGCGTCCAGGGCCACCATGGCCGCGTCCCGGGTGTGCTCCATGACCGCATAGTCGATGGAATCGGCCGGGCAGGCTGCAAAGGCCGCCGCATCCAGGCGCACGAAATCCATGTCGTGGGCCGCGCCCTGCAGGGCCTGGCGGCAGGCCGCCAGCATGTCCGGGCGGCACGCCTGCAGTTCCTCTAGATAGCGGCCAGCCCGGAACATGAACATGCCGCTGTTCCAGTAGTGACGGCCCGAGGCCAGGTACTCCGCCGCACGCGCAGCGTCGGGTTTTTCGACGAAGCGCCCGACCTGCCAGCCGCCCTCCAGCGGATCACCGCGCTCGATATAGCCATAGCCGGTCTCGGGCCGGTCGGGCACGATGCCAAAGGTCACCAGCCTGCCCTGCGTGGCCAGGGCCTGCGCATGGCCCACTGCCCTATGGAAGGCCCCGACGTCCTGGATCACGTGATCCGCCGCCAGGACCAGCAGCAAGGGATCCTCACCCTGGTCAACCGCCCGCAATGCCGCCAGGGCAATTGCCGGCGCCGTATTACGGCCGACCGGCTCCAGCAGGATCGCAGCGCCCTCGATATCGAGCTGGCGCAGTTGCTCGGCCGCCAAGAAGCGATGCTGCTCGTTGCAGATCAACATCGGCGCCCGGCACGGCAGGCCGTGCAACCGGCCCAGGGCTTGCTGCATCATGGACTGGTCGCCCGCCAGGGGCAGGAATTGCTTGGGCTTGTGCTCGCGCGACAGCGGCCATAGGCGTGTGCCTGAGCCGCCGGCCAACACCACCGGCTGTATGCTTGCTTCACTCATGTATCGATTTTCCTGTGGGCGCCTGATTCGAATTACTTCGAGCGCGCATCCTCGGCATGCCGCACATACCACTGGTAGGTGTCGCGCAGGCCCTCCTCCAGTCCGATGCGGGCGCGCCAGCCCAGGGCGTGCAGGCGCCCGACGTCCAGCAGCTTGCGCGGCGTGCCGTCCGGCTTAGCCGCATCAAAGCGCAGGCGGCCGGTAAAGCCCGTTGCACGGGCCACGGCCTCGGCCAATTCACGGATCGTGCAATCCTCCCCCGTACCGATGTTGATGTGCGACAGCATGGGCTGGGTGTGCGCCTGATAGACCTCGGCGGGCAAGTCCATGACGTGCACGCAGGCGGCCGCCATGTCATCGACGTGCAGGAACTCGCGCCGTGGATTGCCCGATCCCCAGATCACGACCTCGTCGTCGCCACGCTGCACCGCCTCATGAAAGCGGCGCATCAAGGCTGGAATGACGTGGCTGTTGTCCGGGTGGAAGTTATCTCCGGGGCCATACAGGTTCGTGGGCATGACGCTGCGGAAATCGCAACCATACTGGCGGTTGTAGCTTTCGCACAGCTTGATGCCGGCGATCTTGGCGATGGCATAGGGCTCGTTCGTGGATTCGAGCTCGCCCGTCAGCAAGGCCGATTCTGCCATGGGCTGCGCTGCCATACGCGGGTAGATGCAGGATGATCCCAGGAACAGCAGGCGTCGCACCCCATGGCGCCAGGCCGCATGAATCACATTGGTCTGGATCATCAAGTTCTGGTGGATGAACTCGGCCGGATAGGTGTTGTTGGCGTGGATTCCGCCCACCTTTGCCGCCGCTAGGACCACGTGGTCGACCGGGTGCTCGGCAAACCAGGCCTCGACCTGGGCCTGGTTGGTCAGGTCGCACTCAGCGCGATTCGCCGTCAGCACCTGAACGTCCCCGCGCACCTGCAACTGCCGCACGATGGCCGAGCCGACCATCCCGCGATGCCCGGCCACAAATACTCGCTGTTCCCCCATGATGATCAGTCCTCCAGCGACACGAGCACGTCGTGGCCATTAGCGCGCAGAAAGGCATTGCGCCGAGCAACCTTCAAGTCCTCGGCCACCATCTCGGTGCACATCTGGCGCACGGTGATCTCGGGCGACCAGCCCAGGCGCTCGCGCGCCTTGGTGGGATCACCCAGCAGGGTTTCAACCTCGGCCGGGCGGAAGTAGCGTTGATCCACCCGCACGATCACATCACCGACCTTCAAGGCCGGGGCCTTATCGCCCTCGATGCGCTCAATACGCCCGAATTCGTCAACACCCTCGCCATGGAAGGACAAGGTGATGCCCAGTTCCTCAGCCGACCAGCGAATAAAGTCCCGCACGGAGTGCTGTACACCGGTGGCAATCACGAAATCCTCGGGCGCATCCTGCTGCAGCATCAACCATTGCATGCGCACGTAGTCCTTAGCGTGGCCCCAATCGCGCAAAGCGTTCAGGTTACCCATGTAGAGGCACTTCTCCAGACCTTGTGCAATGTTCGCCAACCCGCGGGTGATCTTGCGCGTCACAAAGGTCTCGCCGCGTCGGGGGCTTTCGTGGTTGAACAGGATGCCATTGCAGGCGTACATTCCGTAGGCCTCGCGGTAGTTGACCGTGATCCAGTAGGCGTAGAGCTTGGCCACCGCATAGGGGCTGCGGGGATAGAACGGCGTGGTTTCCTTCTGCGGGATTTCCTGCACTAGGCCATAGAGTTCGGAAGTCGAGGCCTGATAAAAACGGGTGTGCTTGTCCAAGCCAAGGAAGCGGATAGCTTCGAGCAGCCTCAACGTGCCCATTGCGTCGACATCGGCCGTGTATTCTGGGGATTCGAAGCTGACGGCCACGTGCGATTGGGCGCCGAGGTTATAGACCTCGTCGGGTTGCACCTGCTGCAGGATACGTGTTAGGTTCGAGGAATCGGTCAGGTCGCCGTAGTGCAAAATGAAACGCTGATTATCAACATGTGGATCCTGATAGATGTGGTCGATACGCTGCGTGTTGAACGAAGACGCCCTGCGTTTGATACCATGGACCTCGTAACCCTTTTCCAGCAGAAGCTCCGCCAAGTACGATCCATCCTGACCGGTGATACCGGTAACTAGTGCGCGCTTACTTGTCATATTTTTCCTTATCAAGCTCAATGGGCCTTCTCCCGAGCCTCGACATCCGCAGTCACTTCATCAAAAAAAAGACGCAAAACCCGATCCTTGGATAAATACTGTTCCGCATAATCTAGCGCTATCGAATTGATCCGAGGTAGGGCTAGAGCTATTCCAACCCCATGTGCCAAGTCATCCGCCGACTCAGGGGGGACCAAAGTCGCAATCCCCGGAAACTCTAAGCATAGCTCTCCCAAGCTAGTATCTGGGTCTGCTGTAATAACTGCATTACCACCCACGGCCAAGATATTTGTTAGTTTGGACGGCATCACTGAATCGGCTGCCCCGCGCCGCTGTACTACTAAGTGGCAATCCGCCGATGCCAACAAAGCGGGTAGATCCTCGAGTGGCTGCAATGGCGCAAAGGCCACATTGCGTAAGCCGCTAGCTCGTACCAGATCCAGCAAACGGGACTTGCCCGCGCCGCTGCCTACAATCAGAAAGACGATGTCTTCTTTGTATTGATAACATCGCGCGCAATCCACGATGATCTCGAGCCCCTGCTTTTCACCCAAATTCCCCGAATACAGCACCACTCGTTTGGCGGGATCAATTCCTAAATATTCCAATAGAGCTGGCGACCGTTTGGCCTCCCGGAAGCGCTCCACATTGGACCAATTTGGAAGAAAACGTAGACGATCTTCTGCCACGCCCTTAGCCTGAACACGCGCAAGCATGCCTGAGGAGATTGTTGATATCCGATCAAAGCGGCGCAATATAAAGCGTTCGAACGACTCTGCAAAACGTTGCAAGAAACCACTCCGAAGCAAGCCCAAACCAAAGAGGGCGTCCACTTCAAGGTCCTGGATATGAATGATCGATAGAGCCCCAGAAAACCGCGCCAACAGCGCCGCCTGCGGAGCGCAAAATAAAGTGGGAACAACGACCATAATCACATTTGGCCGCCAAGCCCACTGACGCAGAAGATTGGGTAAGGATGACAGTGAAAAGCTTATTAAATGCAACACGCGCTTGACCGTAGAGGGCGTGCCGGGCACATAAATTGGACAGCGATAGATCGTCAGATCCTGAGCACGCTCCGTCACATAACGCCCCCCCTGGAAACCAGCGGCAACCTTCCATTCCGGATAGTATGGCGGAGCTGTCAACACACGAACCTCGTGCCTACGCGCGGCCAACCACACCGCCATCTCACCAGAATATTTACCAGTACCAGTCAGCTCAGGAGAGAAATTGAGACCATAAATTAGGATGCGCATGACTTCGATAACTCGTAACTGATAGAAGATTAATTTCCAGCGACGGATTTAGTATCACAACAAAAATACGGATCGTTTTCATCGATACGTCTGAACAGAAAGTCCGCTTGCACTGCACCACCCGTCTTATCATAAGAGATGTGATAAACCCCCACCAGTGCAAATCTCTGCTCACGAAGCCATGCAATTACAGAATCAGCAGTCGCCTGCCCGGCATATAGTTCGATAAACGAACATTCAACATAAACCCAAGAAAAATGTCCTAAAATATCCTCACATCCCACGAGCGCTTGTAATTCAAAGCCTTGTACATCAAGCTTTAATAGCGCTGGCGCAGCAATATTCTCCCTAAACACACAATCTGACAGACGCACTACTTTAACTGTCGTAACGCCAACTTCGGCAGTTCCCGGAAACAACATATTTTGAAGAGTTGTAATCGGCAAAAGTGATGACGAGTCATCCCGCCCCGCCAAATGAATTATGGCTTCTCCGGCTTCAGGACCAATCGCGGCCTCATGCAGAACAACCATATCATCATCGGCAAATATTTTTTGAAAAATTCCGGCTGGAGTCAATAACGGTTCGAAAGAAATGATCTGGGCCGCAGGAAAACACTGCCTAGCCACCAGCGCAAATTGGCCTCTATTAGCACCAACGTCTACGATCGAACCCAATTGACCGACATTTTGCAACACTGTAACGTGCTCCACTCCGGCAGCGACACGATATCGACATAACGTCGTCCACCAAGCACGCGCTCTCATAATACGTAGAAATTTGCGAGCTTTGAATACTAACTCGAGCATCACGATCTGCTCCTCAAAATTTCCTTAGAGATCAGAATTTTCGCCGATCAGGTTCGCCATTAACAACTGCCAATGTTGAGAATTTTCAGCATAAGTCTTAGAAAAATTATTAATAGCGGCCTCCGATACTTTTTCAAAAATTGATTGACATCTAAGCCAAATCTTTATTTGAGCCAATGCGGCCGGCACGAACGGCGTGTCTGGCGCAATAACCAATCCACAACCACGCACAACAATCTCAGGAATGCTACCTCGACCATAGGCAATAACTGGCACTCCATGGCTCATAGCCTCATGAATCGTCATGGGCTCTGCTTCATTCTCGTAAATAGTCGGAAATATTAATAAATCAATATCGGAATAAAATACATCCTTCTCCATACCGTACTTCGGGCCAACATACTCTATCATAGGAAGTTTTTTTAATCGTTGGCGAACTAGCTGCTCTATCCCTTTATCTTGAAACGGGCCTGCCAATTTGGCCTTCAAATTTATTCCTTCAACTTGGATCGCAGAAACCAAGTCAAGAAAATCGAAGATTCCTTTTTCAGACGTAATATTACCAAGAAAACCTATAGTTTCTATCTGCTTCCGAACTGATGAATTAATACTATCAGAAGGAAAAAAAACGGCATTTGATATAGACAATGTATTTTTTATTTTATATATATTTTTTATCTTCTCCGCCATACCCGGAGACAGCGCTATATGTGTTGCGTCGAGACCAGCTGCAACTATGAGCCACTTAGTAAGATGACTAGGTGAATTCAAGTAGGAGAAACTGTGATGATGTAGAAAGATCCGCATTCTACACAATCGCGCAAACAAGATAAAGGCCAACTCATAAGACTGCCCGTACCCACCAGAAACACTCATATATAGTGACGCGTCAGTCTGCTTAGGGGCAACCAGTAAGCGAATGAGCCCATGCATGCATCGTGGGATACGGCTTAAGCGATTAATAACTGATCGTTTAAGGCTTCGCGCTGCCATGTTAACAACCAGCAACCCAGTTTCCCTACTTCGGAGTTTTTCAAGCACCGCGGCGTTAACCATAGCCATACCGTGCACGGGCGGTGGAAGCACGCCAACCATTATTATTTTTACAGACGATGTCAACATTAATTAATCTTCTCTTTGAGAAATTTTTGGGAATTTGTCGTCTCTGATTTATTCATTCTTTGGGGCGTCAACCAGACGCTAGGGATGGTCTTATATGGACGCCTCCCGGAGAGTCAAGCTGATTTCGACGATTTGGCATAAAGGCGAGGATGCAGTCTTATATCCGGACTGTTGGTGCAGGGTATAAGCCTGCTGGCCCTGATGGAGTCCGCTACGACGAGGTCCCCGTCTGAATATCGAGCTCAAGGCTCATTTTCCCTATCGGGTTTTCCTCGCGTCGGTCCGACCTATTTTGCCATCACGTGTCTATCGCCATCACTCCTTGAAGCTACCTTTAAGTCAAAAAAATATTGTCGATGTGAATCACCTGCTAAACCTACGCGACAGCACTGAACGCAGCGGGGTCATAGGGCTTACCTTTGGCAAGCACCACCCAGATCGTGCGTGCCAGTTTGTTGGCTACCGCCGCCACGGCCACGTTGTACGGTCGCCGGGCCAGCAGCGCTGCTATCCACGGCACGTTCTGGTGGCGTATCGCGATGGATCGCGCCCCGTGCATGAGCAAGGTACGCAAGTACACGTCCCCCCGTTTGGACAACCCCAGTTGTCGCACCTGCCCACCGGTGCCGCGCTGCCTGGGAACCAACCCAGCCCAGGCAGCAAACTCACGTCCGGATTTGAACGACGACGCTTCTCCCATGGCGGCCACCGCAACGGTTGCCGTGAGCAGCCCTACGCCGGGTATTTCGGCAATCTGCTGACATTGTGGCGTGTCACGCAGTACGGATGTCAGGCGCCGTTCAATCCGATCAATTTCAACCTGCATTTGCTGCACACGCGCCCACTGTTCGCGCAGACTATCGAGCAGCATGGCGGGCAGTTGCGTATCGAGCGCGGCCAGCGTATCGGGCAGCGCTTTGAGCAGCGCCGTGTGCCCCTCAGGCAAGACGATGCCAAACTCATAGAGCAAGCCACGCAGAGCGTTAGTCTGCATGATGCGAAACTTCATCAGTTGGGCGCGCATGCGGTGCAGCGCCAGTACGCTTTGCTGCACCTCGGTCTTGATGGCGAGCTCGGGTGCTTCGGGTTGCTGCACTGCCGTCCAGATGGCCCGGGCGTCGGCGGCATCGGTTTTGTTGCGTAGCACGAAGGGGCGCACGCTCTTGGGATGCAGCAGGCGTACCTCATGCCTGCAATGACCTAGCGGAACCTGCGCAGGTCAGGCAGCTAATGCGAATGCAGCCGAGGGCAGCGTCTCGATGCGAGGCCTGAATCCGATGGCACGTTTCTTCACCTGCCAGCCCTTGAGTTGGAAGACGCGCTGCACCGTATTCTTGTTAAACCCCAGCGACCATCTTGAGCTCAATAAAATCTCTTAGCATCGTCGCTCGTCGTCCACTCTAAAAGATTATCGATAACCTTGTTCTTGTATACATCCCATGTAAAACTCAATGCTCGCTGGCGAGCGTTATGTCCCATTTTTTTACGCAATGAAGGATCTGCCCTTAATCTTCCTAACCTATCAACAATGGCGTTCACATCCCTTGGGGGTACTAGATATCCGTCTAGCCCGTCACGGACAATATCACCAGGTCCGTTTGGAGTAGTTATTACCGGTAAACCACAAGCCATGGCTTCCAAAACAACTAATGGCATACCTTCAATTAAAGTGGGAAAAACAAATACATCAGCATGCTGATAGATCTTATTAAGCTCATTTCTCGGCACATGAGGGATATGGCGAAAAGAATGCCGATAAGGAGAAATCGCTTGACCATTCCCTTGAAATTGCCCAACTAACGTCAGTATGTCACCCTCGCTATGTACGCGCTGAATAGACTCCAACAAATATGAAATCCCTTTGCGTTGCCCAATTTGCCCTACAAAAAGAAGCCGCAATGGTCCATCACAATTCGAATCTTCTGAACGAGGCTGAAATAAGCTTGTGTCGGCACCATATGGAATAACGACAAGCTTGTCACTCGGTACTCCTTCAGCAATGAATGAGTCACGAACAAAACCCGAACCAACCAAGATTCGGTCAGCGAGTTCAATCTCCATGTCCAAACGCCTTTCGAATTCCTTTGGATATTTATGACTGTTCAAGGTCGAAGCAAAAGTTGGATTATTTCTTGCCTCTTCATCCAAATAGCGGCGTGCGAAGCGATGATGAGCTATGGAGTAATTAAGCACGCACAATGCTCCTCCTGATTTCGCCTTTCGAAAGACTAGCTCCGCGCATCCCCAACTCGCCACCACAGCATTTTCAGATGTAAAAATTTCTGCTGATTTTCGCACTATACTATTAGTTCTCATTCGCAGTAATGATTTACGTACTGCTTGATACTTAAAGGTGGATGATGGTAGTCGACTATATGCGGCTGCTAAGAAATCAGTTAATACGCCAGCTTCATGTATGTGACTCGAAGAGAGTGGCGTGGGCATGTATCTTCGACCCAGTGATCGATTATAGATATCTCCCAATCGACCGCTATTGGACAAGTACCGCTCCCAGTAACGTTGGAGATTTGCATAAGGCCTAACGTATGTCGATAAAAGACCAACCTCCGCCAATCCCGCAGCAATGTGGTTAACCTCAGGAAAGGAATTATTGACGACCATCATCATAATTGTTATTCTCTACAATCGATTAACACTAATTTGTATTTATCTTATTATTAACCTAATTCTTACCAGCCACAAGAGAAGTAATAATGGCATAAATAAGAATAACATTCGTGTGAGCGTATCGGGGATGGTTCCTCGCATAAGTATCACAATAAAAGGCACACCCATTGCATAGATCATCTGTACCAGCGGATGTTGATAATGTAATTGCCTCCATCTCCAGAGCGCAGACATCATGACACCAATCAAAAACATGATCAGCACCACACTAAAGTATCCACTATCAGCATAAGCCACGCCAATTATAGAGAATGCGGGAGAAGCCCGACTCATTGCATAATGCTCGGGCCAAAGAGTATTCACCAAAGCGTCATTAGATTCTAACGGTTTATCAGGCCACCACGGCCTGGGCACAGCTCGAATCATCACATCGGTTATAGTAGCTCCATGTTGGAAATGGAGTTGCTCGGGAACCACAAGCAACTCGTTCGCTAAAGAATCAAACATCTCAGCATCACTTCCCCCTAGGATTCGCTTCGCTTGCTCTATAGGAGAGCTTATTGCCGTAACAGCGGTGTTAATAAAATCTCGATTCTCATCAGCTAAGCGTGTGTCACGTAGCCACCCCATCAAAGCAACACTAACAACCGTAACCAAGATAACTGTACTCGCCTTAGGCCTGTATTGTTTAATTAGGTACCAAAATATCGGTATCGCAAGCAATAATGGTAATATCTGACTCCTCGCACCACGGGCTCCATAGAAAACCAATAGAACCGTAGCAGAAATTAGAAACCAAACCCAGTAAAACCTACGCCCGGTCACGATTGCCAGAGCGAAAAACATTAATGACGAAGCGCCAAACATCAATATACCGTTATATAGATATCCGGTAGAATTTAACACCAACGTACTGTTTGACTGCTGCCTCCCCTCTAATAATAGAAATAGTATGCCAATGCCACCTTGTTGGGATAGAAAGATGCCAAAAAGGCTGGTCCCCAAAATAAGATAAAACCAAGCTGCGGCAGCTATCTTTTGGGGAGGGAAATTCAGCGGAACGGATACTTTACGTGCTAGGGTCCTACCAAAGTAAGAATAATATCCGAGTTGGAGAAATATGATACCTATTAGCGCAATTAGTAGTGCCTCATCGAACGTCCCGGACATCTCGTAGCCAAGATGCCATTTTTCTCCCGTGGCTAAACGATTAAGTGGCCTACCAATAAACATCACTCCGAGAGATATATTAGACAGAATAATTGGCTCAAGTAAGTCAACGCGATTCTTGAGAATCCCAATAGCAATTGGCCCTACCAGAGAGAGAGCTATGATAATAAGCAAGACACTTCGTATAGTAATACCAGCAACGTATAGAATGCAAAGCAACAGAGCGCCAAAGCAAACTATAAACGGGAGGAATATCAATAAATTTTTACTTCGCACTATACTCTCTATCTATAATTTTATTTTCTATGGAAATAGCTCTATTCTGTCTTTTAAGATTAAGTAGCGAACCCACGCTGATAGTTAATGTGCCCACAGAGGCTAAACAGACAGCAATTGCCGCACCAGCCGCGCCATTAACTGGCACTAGCCATATTATGCAAGGAATCCCGATGATCAATGCAATGAGTTCCCCCGTAGTGCTACTTAATGGCTTCCCGATTCCTCTTAATCCATCTGCTAACACGCGATTAATAGACTCTAAAAAGGCCGATATTACTAGTATGCGGAGCACGCTAGCCGCGGCACCAAATTCTTTACCATACACAAAATTAATTAAGGGTTCCGCCCACAACAAAGCGATTACTGCGGTTGCCCCACCAAGCAAGGTGGCAAATAAAACAAAATTCAAGATAGTTTTGCTTTGCGATAAAAAATTGGGATTTCTAGCCACATCCGGCATAATTATCATGCCAAGTGCTGAGCCCTGCGCTTTTATTAAACCCGCCCCTGCTAATGACGCCACATACAATCCGAGATCATGAGGGGTTGAAAACAACGTTAGTAATAAAACGTCAACGCGCAAGCCACTGAACGGTTGTAAGCTACCTAGGTGAGCTGAAATTCCGTAGCTAATATCTTGTTTTAATGCCTTCCAATCAAGCCATCGCTGTGCATGTAAACCTCGCAGAAGGGGGAATATTAAGAAAATAGCCAAAATCAGTGTCGCAACATTACTGAATAAATTAGCAGTTAAGACGCCTGTAACTGTAGTCCAATCGGTGAATATCAAAAACAATAATCCCAAGAGATAGCTGATGGGCACACACAAGCGTACCGCGTTGAACCCTCCATATGATCTAAACCCTTGCTGTATGGCATTAGCATAAAGAGTTAGCAGATTGAGCGGAACATATATACATAGATAGATTATGGCCAAATATTTAGTGCTGTTTGGGTAATCAACAAACGCAAATGACAGGACAAAATAGCCAATCAAAGCTAGAAGCAGCCATTGCACTAGCATAACCAGCACCCCATTGCCTAGTAGCTGTTTAAGGCGATGAGGATCTCGCGATGCAGCGTAGACATACGCTGTTGGCAAACCGATATTGCCTGTGTAAGTTAACATGCTAGCCCAGGCAATTATGGCGGCTAACTCTCCTCTACCATCTGGCCCCAACAAACGGGCACTTAATATACCGGTCCCAACCCCCAGAAATTGGATACCAAATTGCGTGGCCAGCGTCACCAAAGCGTTTCTATTTTTACTTATAATTTTTCTTGTATTAAATACCATAATTCATATATATAGAAAACGACTTGCTTGTGACAGGTAAAGATAGAAAGTCATGTGAGAACCAATCTCCTTATCATATAATATTGTTATACGAAAATATATGCCTCATCTTCGCTTAAGAGATTTTGTGGTTGTGAGAAGCTAAAGTTAGTATCTTAGCTAGTAGTATTTTCAACGTTGATACGCCCAGCAATACCTACAGAATCGTCCGAACATCACCTATACGTTCGATACGTTCCAAATATTGAAAGCACGGTTAAAAAGCACATTGATCTTTCGGAGTTGTGAAAAATTATTCGACAGGGGCATGAAAATCTTCTATGTATGAGGCAGGCACCGAGCCGTCCAACCAAAAGACGTCCAAAAGCTCATGGACGCATTCGAGGACAACGAAAGCGTGAAATTTGGCCTGCTTTCTCATCCGTCAGCAGCTCTACCTGACAGCTACTTTAGCCATGTTCCTGTTCATATACACCATGAATTTTACGACACTCAAAATGATCAGTTCAAAATATTGTTTTGAATAATTTTGATATCCGGGGCGGTTTTGGCTGCTTATAGCGCACCACAAGATAATAGCATCAACGTCCGCAAGCGTATCTTATGGATAGAAACGGTAACGCCATATCCTTCAATCTTGAATAGCCATCTCTCATGCGCCACTTCTTTCCACGCTCATTTAGAACTACGAATCTTCTTGTGCTCAGTCTCAAGCTGGGTGAATTTTCTTTTCTCAACTTACTCTTTAATGTTGCCCAAATCAATGACAATTAATTCATGTGCCCTTCTATCATGGATCGGCGGGGGAATCATATACTCACCGTACAAAACAGTAAGATATGCTTCTAAATTGGAAGGCGCATGGAAAACTTGTTCGCAAAAACCTACCAAACGATCAGGCCCAGAATAATACTCCGTGGGAACTATCTGCTTCAATCCCAATGAGCTAAGAAGCATTCCGCCAAATTTTGAATTTTCAAACTGAACTAATGTCATGGTCTTTCTTAGAAAATTACTGATTACGTGAGCGGGGACTAATAACACGAATAACGAAATCAATAATCGGATAATAGATTTTAGAGAAAATTTCTCTACTTTCCTATACGCCCTTACCTTAGTTTCCCACAAAGTCTTTAACACTTTAATAGTAAAGAGATGTAGACATCTTGGAAAATGATCTTCGAAAGTTCCATCGAGAGGGAAGACATCAATCCATACCCCACAACTGAAGGGACGAGACAAAGGCTCAATTACCTTAGTGGAAGTATCGTATATCTTTATAAAGGGATATATGAACGAACTGCCTTTCTCATAACTTTCCAGTTTATAAGGAAGTGGAAACTTATCCTTTAATAATAAAAGCCTCTCATAGTCTCTCCTTGGCACCGCGACATCTATATCATCATCCCATGGTATAAAGCCACCATGACGAACAGCCCCTAATGCGGTTCCCGCAATTATATAATATTTGATATTATTATCAATGCAAATGCGATCAAACTCATATAATATCGATAGACATTTTTCTTGCAATGCACTCAGATTATCTATGATGCGCTCCCCTTTGCGTCATACGAATTATTGTGCAACAAGGGACAATATTTTGTATGTCGTTAAATACTATTAATATTATTTTGCACAAGAACTTTATACTAATCTTTCAGATACAAACGCCTTGGCGGAAATAAGATCCTCCGGAGTATCGATTTCAGCGACTTCCAGCACGGCTCCGGGCAATGGTAATAAACCTTCAAGATGCTCAAAAACATAACGCTCCGCATTTTCCATTAAATTCGCAGGTCCGGATACAATATTCGCCCACTCGTATGAGCTCCCCTCTGTTCTAGAAAATTTTGTTAAATTTATTATGTCCTTATTGTCCTGATAACCATGTGCAAAAACTGCATTTTCACTCTTTGCGTCCGTCAATCCCACAAGGACATTATGTTTGGATGCGCTTTGTATAAATTTTTCAACGCTTGTGGGGGAAATAATTAGATCCCCGTCGAGATAAATAACCTTATCAGATAAATGTCTAGACCCTAGTGCCATGCTGTACGCGGTATTTGTAGTTTTATAATTTGGATTTCTTACTATTCCTACGTCTCGATGGTGCTGAGAGCAATATTCTATAACCATCTCCTCACGATAACCCACAACAATATTTATGATTTCCACTTTAGATCTTAAGGTATTGACTATACGAGATAATATAGTCTTCCCCTGAATTTCAATCATGCATTTTGGCAAACCGAGTCCAAGTCTGGACCCCATCCCAGCCACGGCAATTACAGCGCTTCTAACATCTTGCATAAGACCTCTCCATCATGGAATACATAGTTGCAGGCCGCTATTGTTCCTGGCGCGGGGGAATGCACGCCACCGTATGCAATCGATATATCAGAAGCGTTAAACATCGCTATATCATTCGCTCCATCCCCAACGGCTACAACCCTACCAAAACCCAGCGCCCTAATACCAGCTATAGCAGTGTCTTTCCTGAGAATTTTCTCTATCTTCAAAGATTCACTCATCTGCGTAGCCTCTGACGAGTAAAGTCGACAACCGCACAGCTCAGCTATTGGTTTAACCCATACATCTAGATTACCTGTGACCAGAAAAGAACTGTCTCTTCTTGATTGAATAAATTTCAATATCGATTTATCAAGAGGTATATCCAATATTATTTTTTGAACTACTTCTATAGGCACCCTACTTAATATAAGACAACGCAGTTTGAAGGACGCCTCGAAATCTATATGGCCATCCATTGTCACTTGCGTGAGAGTAGCCATCTCATCCGAAATCCCTAATTCAGATGCTATACAAGGCAACACCTCAGTTTTTGTTAGCGTTCCATCTAGATCAAAACAATAGGCCGTCTTCATGCTCACTCATCTAACCAAAACAAAAAATCGCTGCTTAGTATCTTCTCTATTATTTAAGTTGTTATCTTTATAGACATCGCCGCTCTCTATCAGTTTAAATCCCTCAGGAAAAAGAAACTTGCGGAACAGATCATGGAGTTCTCGTTCTGTTCTATAAATTGCACTATATTCCTGCTCCAGCTCGTCAGAAAAATGCTCTTTTATTGTTAATTTTCTTCCGATTCCAATCGGCTCTCTAAATAATATCCTCGCCTCTTTCTTTGCCATTTTTGCCAATCTCGACAGAGACGCCTCCACATCAGCGTCATTTAAATAAATATACACACCAAAGGATATAATTCTGTCGAATGGTTTGTTTTCGCCGATAGCGTTTAATGTTAAATTCTCCGTCGAGCAAACCGAAAAATTGACATTTAGAAGTTGATCGTACAGTTCTTTCGCGATGTTAATCAGCCCAGGGCTAGCATCGACGCCATGATAGCTGGCACAATTAGGTGCGATCTCTTTAACCCATCTACCGGTACCACAACCGGCATCCAGAACTCGATGTTCCTTACTTATATCAATTAAAGGGTAGAGCAAATTTTTTTCTGCCTCATCTCGAGCTTTAGCCAAGGCAGGTGCCTTATCTTGATAAATAACTGCCTGCGTCGGACCAAGAATTTTGGCCTTTCGAGCGCGAACCTCAAAGAAATTCAGAACCGTTTCTTTATCTATTTTTGGACCCTCATCATCTTCTTCTGAGTATATTCTGACCATCTTTACCCTCCACTTCTGCTGAGTTATTTTCGCCAAAAACCAAGCCTGCTAAACGAATTAAATTCACACCTATTTTTACTTGATTTATCGCTTTATAAGATACGAACTTCCAGGTATTTTATTACCGTTGACTTATTAGATTTTTTAAATAAACGTCATAATGGAAAATGAGAATCAATGCCCTTATACATAGCACGATCTATAGATCCTTGCAACAGAGTAGGCTATAGGGGTCACACCTACTCTTGGATGCACTTAGGAGCCCATATTTTATAACGCACAGAGATTCACGACGAACTAAGGCACGAATTTACGACAACTCACTATTACCACTAAGTAATCCTAAATTATTTACCGAAAATTCAAACTAGCAGAACTATTTCTTCAATACAGAATTCGCTGTGCTTTTTTGTCTTGAAGAAACGTAAAAATAACCGCAGATGTTTTTTATATATTTAACGGAATAAATGAGAAATGAAAAATAAGGCCAAACGAGATTAACCCATATTTCAAGCTATTTTTTAAGTAATTTTGTTATCCCATCTATTAGCGATTTATTCTATATTGCATGCCAACACCGTATATTCAGTCAATTTAATTTATCAGAAAGTTCCGCGTGAAGCGTCTCCAACTCGGCCCTGAGGGCCTCGTACTCGGCCTGCTTGCGCTCGATATACCCTCGCGTCAGCCGCACACGTTCATGGACCCCTTCCGGTGTCAGGATATAGGCGGTTTTCACCAGCTTCTGATCCGATCGCAAGAACTTTCCGATCTTCACCAATCCCTTTTCCATCAGGGCGCGCAGCACGTAGTTCGTGCGCCCCAGACTCAGCCCGATGGCGGCAGCCAGCTCCCGCTGGCTGTAGTCGGGGTGCTCCTCCAGGGTCTTGAGCACGCGAAAACGGGCTTGCTGTTCAGGGGTCATAGAGGTGTCTTGGGCACGCTACCGCCCTGCCGTGTTGGGGCCGGCATAGATGAAAGCATTTAGGAAAGTCGGCACGAAGGAGCGCAATGAAAAGGCA
>Ga0182747_1001389_pt1 | contig 18858 bp, 21 predicted proteins | sample eDN3rd30CBELigBY_FD_128526 | JGI IMG/M metagenome (GOLD analysis project Ga0182747, IMG submission 128526) | Enriched backyard soil microbial communities from Emeryville, California, USA - eDNA 3rd pass 30_C BE-Lig BY (version 2) (version 2) | ecosystem: Environmental > Terrestrial > Soil >...
ATTTGCAACTATCCTAAAAAAGGAGGCGTTTCATTTGTTAAAATATAGAGATCTTTCAGAAACAAATGACTTATACCAATTAATGATCCACCCAACAGTTTTCCCGTATGTTCGTCATAAAGCAAACTCACCTGAAGAGTTTCTATTTATCACGAAACAACTATTAGAAGAAGAACAACTAGGAAAGACCATCTCAAGAACAATAACCGATGACTGGGGTCAACCAATTGGAATAATCACTTTATATGATATTCAAGATGGAGCCGGCTTCCTTGGAACATGGATAGGTGTACCATTTCAAGGCAAAGGTTATAACCAAGCAGCGAAAGATGAGTTTCTAAAGGAACTTTTCTTTGAAAAGGACATTCACACAGTGTTCTTGCGCATTCGTAAAGAAAACGTAAAATCACAGCGCGCATCACAAAAATTACCCTATGTAATGGATGCTAAAGAATGCAACCCTGCTCTTTACGAAGAAATCAATGCTGGCGAAACAAAATTCGATTTATATAAAATTCCAAAAGACTTATTCTACATCGTCTCTGCCAACAACCAATCAAACGAAGAAGAACAGGCAATGTAATCCTGTCTCATTATAAATTTATAAATAGCAACAGCTGCCCTGGAAGCGAATTTTCTGGGCAGCTGTTTTTAAATATAGAAATAATTAAAGTGAGGTTAAGTGCTTGGGAGGCGGGGCTTGATTTCGGAAACTTGTATGTTCGCGACAGTTTAGGCGAATATCGTTTGTGAGTTGTGTAATAGGCAGGCGGTTTGAACCTTTTGTCTGGGTTTCGCTTGTGAATCGTCGCATTAGCAGCCAGTTTGATACATTTTGCGCGAGTTCAGACTTCGAATCGTTTTATTAATAGCTGCTTTACAAAGAACAAACTTTAAAGTAGTAATAATAGCATTCATAAATCAGATTCATACCAGAATAGATGCTCTAGACGGAAGATCGATTGAGGAGTTACTTTTCTATAGGATAAAATCACGCTTCAATCGAGACTCCTAACTCACACGTATCCACTAACGAAAAAAATCCTCCATCTACCCGATGAAGGACTTCTTTACAGCAAACAAAATCAGCTTCTAAACGCTGCCAATCTCACTTATATTGAACAGCATTCAATTTTATTTCTCATATTGCAGAAGCAATTTCACCATTTCGTCCGGTGTTTTTGGACTTTCTGCTTTTTTCATCGCATCAAGGTATTCGCTTCTTCTTTTTGTTAACGTGTTAATCGCTTTCATGAAGGTGCTCTTTGAAAGCATTTCTTCCTCTAACACATGCGCAAAGCCTTGGCGTTCGAAAATGGAAGCATTTAAAATTTGATCTCCACGACTTTTTGCAGCTGATAACGGGATTAATAACATCGGTTTTTTCAAAGCTAAAAATTCAAAAATCGAGTTTGAGCCTGCACGAGAGACAACTGAATCTGCTGCATGAAGTAAATCTGGCAGCTCAGTTGTAACATAGTCAAATTGCTTATAGCCTTTTAAATCCTCTAAACTTGTATCTACATTGCCTTTCCCGCAAAGGTGAATCACATTAAATGTTGTTAGAATTTCTGGTAAATTACTTCTTAAGGAATCATTTAAAACAATCGATCCTAAGCTGCCGCCCATTACAAGCAGCACTTTTTTATCATCGGTAAAGCCGCATAGCGATTTCCCTCTCGAAGCATCTCCTTTAAATAATTGCTCGCGTACAATCGACCCTGTACATGTTGCCTTCTCACTTGGCAAATACTTTAAAGTATCCTGGAAAATCGTAAATACATGTGATGCGAATGGCAATGCCAGCTTGTTGGCAAGACCAGGCGTTACATCCGATTCATGAATAACGACAGGAACTTTGGCCAATTTTGCCGCAATTACGACAGGAACCGAAACAAATCCTCCTTTCGAAAAAATCATTGTTGGTTTTACTTTTCGAATAACCGAAAACGCCTGACCAACTCCAGCTAAGACTTTAAAGGGATCTGTAAAGTTTTTCATTGAAAAATAGCGACGTAATTTCCCGCTTGCAATACTATGATAAGGTACTTCAGGGAAGCTTTGGCTGATTAATTCTTTTTCAATTCCATCATTGGAGCCAATATAGTGAACGTTATATCCTTCACTGATTAAAGATGGAATAATCGCTTGATTTAAAGAAACATGCCCAGCAGTTCCGCCACCTGTTAAAATGATTGATTTTTGTTTCACGAGAAAATCTCCTATCTAAATACACCATTTGTATTTCATTAAAAGTTATATGTTTTGAAAAAAATAGACATGTGCAACCGTCTAAAGTTTTCTTTTGCCTATTATGGCATTTAGTCACTATTGTACCATATTTCACGCTTCTAACAATGATTCCAATAGAACAATCACAATTGGCTCAATTGAAATTTCGCGCTCTGCTCTTTCCAAATTACAAGAAAATACCGAGCCGGAATTACTTCCAGCTCGGTTATATTGCTTTTTTCAACTAAAGTTGAATAAATTGTTGTGTCCAGTAGTTGCCCTCTGCCACGTAACCGACACCGATATGTGTAAAGTTGGCGTTTAAAATGTTGGCACGGTGACCTTCTGAATTCATCCAAGCTTGAACTACTGCTTCAGGTGTAGTTTGGCCTTGCGCAATGTTCTCACCTGCTGCTTTGTATGAAATTCCTGCTGATTTCATTTGATCAAACGGGCTGCCGTAAGTTGGACTTGTATGTGAGAAATAATTATTCGTTTTCATGTCTTGAGATTTTGCACGGGCCACTTTCATTAATGGATCGTAGCTTTTTAATGGTGCCAGACCATTTTTTGCACGTTCTGCATTCGTTAGCTCTACCACTTGCTTTTCAAATGCTGAAACTGAATCAGACTGTGCCGCTGGAGCAGCTGGTTTTGCCGTCTCTGCTTCTTTAGCAGGTGCTGCAGGTTGTTGTGCTGCAGGAGCTTTTGGTGCTTGTGCTTCCTGTTGTTTTGCTGGAGCAGTTGGAACTGCCGCTTTAGGTGTTTCTGTTTTTTCTACTGCTTTCTCTTCTTGGACTACATTTCCATTAGAAGGTGCTGTTGGTGTTGAATAGTTATAATTATATTCTTTAAACTGAGACGCGATTAATTTTTCCATATTTTCTTTTGAACCAAATAGTTGATTTGATAAATCTTGTAAGCTATGAATATTTGTGATAGATAGATCATTCTTCAAATCTTCTAATAGATTCTCATATTGACTTGCTACCACTTTCACGTCATGTTTTACAGACTTCCCTTGACCTTCTTCTTGAATAGATGCAGCATCTGCTGTCGGAACTTGTGTTGAGATTAAACCAAGTGCACAAAATGTGATAAACCATTTTTTCATTTTGTATTCCCCCTCTCGCAACTAATCATATACGAGAATAATTGAAACAAAGGAACCATAACTTGGCAGCATTCCCAACACAAGCTCTCAACCTTTTAGTCTAGCTATTTAGAAACAATAGAAATATGAAGGATTTTCCTGTAAACCAAATAGTTACTACTGAAATGCTATTGACAAATTTCCGATATTGCTATAAAATGCGGATTTTTAACTAATATAACAAGGAGATGACAATTACTTTTCACCAATTACATCAATTTGGTTAATATTTTCTCCTATTAATACAATCTTCGGCGGCATATTGATATACTCGGGAATCCATTGCACTAATCCATACGCATATTGGAACAGCATCGGATTTCGAATCCCTTTAATCGGGACATACCCTTTAATGCGATAGACCGATGTTGGCAATGAGCGAATCCACTCTTCAAATTCCTCTTGTGAGAAGCTTGCCTGTAACTCAGCTAATCTTGAGCTTAAGTGAAGATGACTACCTATTCTGGCTGATTGAATTTCTTCCTTAGATGTTTGCGCAGTTGCCTGCAAGCCTTCTAATAAATGCAAGGGCACTTTGCCATTCGTTGTTTGTAAGATAAAAGCATCCGGATTAACCCCTTGCATCTCGAATACGACTTTTGCCTGTTCTGCTTCTGTTAGCAAATCCGTTTTATTGGCCAATAAAAGATGGGCATGGCGAATTTGCTCTAAGAAAAGACTTCTCACTTGAGGTGTTAAAGTCGCTCGATCTAGCCAAAGCTTACTATCAGCAACCGTTACTATGCCCTTAATGTTCAAGCTCTCTGCAAATAATGGCGAATAGACTGCATCTAGCGCTTCGACTGGATGTGCTGCACCTGTTGTTTCAATAATAAGCACATCAAATTCACTATCTGCAAGTAAAGATTGGATTTGCGCCTCTGTCTTCTCTGCACCTGAACAGCAAATGCAGCCTTCAAGCATCTCCTTTAAAGGAACTTCTTCATCAACAGCTTGCGAGTCAAAGGGAAGCTTCCCCAATTCATTCATAATAACAGCAGGTTTTAAGCCCTTCTCTTTCAATTGCTGAAGTACATGGATAAGCATCGACGTCTTTCCACTGCCTAAAAAACCACTAAACAAATATACATCCTTCATTTACAAACACATCCTTTTAGTAAAGTTATTTAATTTTCGATTTTGCGACAACTATTAATAGTAAAAGAAAGAGCTGTCAATTGCTCAAAGTTTGAACAAAAGCAGCTCTCTTTCAATCAATTTAGTTGTTTTACTATTCGTTCGTTGCTTTTAATAATTCTTTTGCTTTTAAAATATGTGGATCTTCTTTTGTGATTTTCTCTTTAATTGCATCCATTAATGCATATGTCGTTTCTCCAGCTAGCACGCCAGTTTTTTCTAAGTTCTGTTGTGCTTGGAATGATTTCAGCGCTGTTTGTGTAGCTGAATCAAATGTATCATCGACTGTACCAGCATCAAAGCCTAAAGCATCAAGAATCAACTCTGCTGATTGAACAGACGGTGAGACATTCCCAATTTTAAATTCAGTTTCCGGGTTAATATATGTTGCTGTTGCATAATTTGGATATTCAACAACGACATTTGGTTCAATCCCTTTTTCGTGGATCCAATTGCCATTAGGTGTTAACCATTTGCCAGTTGTGTATTTTAAATTTGACCCATCTTGTAAAGTACTAACTGTTTGTACAGTTCCTTTACCAAAGGATTTCACTCCAACAAGCTGCATGCCTGCTGATTCACTTAATGCACCTGCAAGTATTTCAGAAGCAGAGGCACTACCATTATCGATTAATACAACAACAGGTTGCTCATACTTTTTGCCACCCTCAGCGACCATTACCTCCGGATCGCCTTCTCGAGCTTGCACTTGAACAATCGGTTTGCCTTCTTCAAGGAATAGGCTTGCAATATCAATCGCTGATGTTAAATAGCCGCCTGGATTTTGCCGAACATCTAAAATAATGCTCTTCATACCATCTGCATCATACTCATCTAGAATTTTCACGAATTCATCGTAAGTTTGTTCGCTAAATGTTGTAATTTGGATATGAGCAACTTTATCTTCACCCATTTCACCATATACCGTCTCAATCGGAATATCATCACGAATGATGGTCATTTCCAGCAACTCTTCTGAGCCGCCTCGTTGAACCGTTAACTTGACAGGCGTTCCTTTTTCACCGCGAATTAATAACACTGCCTCTGAAGCACTCATCCCTTGAATGCTTTGCCCATCTACCGTCAAAATAACATCCTCCGGTACTAGGCCAGCTTTCTCAGCAGGCGAGTTTTTAATCGGTGAGACAACTACGATATTACCGTTACGTTCTTGAATTTCAGCACCAATTCCTTGGAAGCTTGACGACAAGTCACTATTAAATTGTTCGGCTTGTACAACATCCATAAAATCCGAATATGGATCACCTAATGCCTCAAACATACCGTTGATAGCACCAGTAATCACTTTTTCGTTATCAATTTCAACATAATAATTATTTTTTAGCTCATCATAAGCATCATAAAATTCAGCAAATTCTTCTCTTTCTACAGGCACTGAAACTTCGACAACTTTCTTTTCGCCAAAAGTTAATGCAAAAATTGTTAACCCTGCTGTCAATAATATTGTAAGGAACATCAGCATGATGAAACTAAAGGGCTTAATACGAATAAATTTTTTCGCTGGTTTCACTTGCTCTACTTGCTGTTCATTTTGTTCGTTGTTGTCAAATCCTTGTTGGTTTTGATCATCCATCTAATTTTCACCACTCTCATTTTTACACTGCGTAAAAGGTCTCTGTTCTTAAAGTTTAACAGTTTGTCTCTCTTTTCACCATTATCATGTAAGACAAGTTTTATAATTTCTGGTTAATGCTTTTTCGAATTTACAAAAAGAAAGACTGTCAATAAATAGACAGCCTTACGAAAAAAATTATGCAAAGCATTAAATATACATTACTCTTGGATAGCAGCTTCTAAAGCAACTACGATCATATCATTGAAAGTAGTTTGACGTTCTTCAGAAGTCGTTGCTTCACCTGTCATGATATGGTCAGAAACCGTTAATACAGAAAGTGCTTGTCGACCGAATTTAGCAGCTAATGTATAAAGTGCTGCAGATTCCATTTCAACAGCTAATACGCCATAGCGTGCTAATTTCTCGTTTTGCGCTTCTTCTGAATAGAACATATCAGCAGTAAAGATATTACCTACTTTTAAGTTTAATCCAGCTTCTACACCAGCGTTGTATGCTTTAAGCAACAAATCAAAATCAGCTGTTGGTGCGAAGTCAAGACCGTTGAAGATGATTTCATTCATTTTAGAGTCTGTTGAAGCAGATTGAGCTAAAATCACATCACGAACCTTTACATCTTTTTGGATTGCTCCACAAGTACCAACACGGATTAACTTTTGTACTCCGTATTCTTGCATTAGCTCAGTTGTATAAATGGAGATGGATGGTACACCCATTCCTGTACCTTGTACAGAGACACGTTTCCCTTTGTATGTACCAGTATATCCAAACATATTACGAACTTCGTTATAGCATGTAACATCTTCTAAGAAATTCTCAGCGATATATTTTGCACGTAGTGGATCTCCAGGTAATAAAATGATTTCTGCGATGTCGCCTTGTTTTGCATTAATATGGATACTCATTGCAATCCCTCTTTCCAAAATTATCTCATCTTAAAATATACTTGCTTTTCTAGCTTTGTGCAATGATTTACCTTCTTATACATAATTTACACTAGGGAAATATCAAAAATTTGGTGCGATTACTCGTATTTCATTTGATATAAGTCCCATAATTCATCAAAAGTTTGAGTTGTCATATGTTCGTCTGCGAGTGTTTCAATGTAACTTGACAGCTCTTCAAACGAGGCGCTTGCCTTAGGAAAACTATGATCTAAAAAAGCACTCTCCGCAAAAAGCGATTTTGGATCCTTTCCATTTCCCCCTCTAAAGGAAAGTATAAATAAATAAAAACTTTCAATCATGTGAACACTCCTTACGCTTATAAAACTTTGCCCTTTAGCAGTACTTTTATTGATGCATTTTACAAGCTATTAGAATCATTAGCAAACTATATCTTATCTCAAATTTACAAATCTACAAGAACTTTTTACAAATTTAAAAACCGGCTATGCAAAAATTGCATACCCGGTTGCTTGTTATTCGAATATTTTCAAATAATCGCCGTAGCCCTCTTCTTCTAATTGATCCTTTGGCACAAAGCGCAGTGATGCAGAATTTATGCAATAGCGTAAACCGCCTAATTCTCTTGGACCATCTGGGAAAACGTGGCCTAAATGTGAATCAGCCGTTTTACTTCGCACCTCTACTCTTCTCATACCATGTGAAGTATCGAAGTGCTCACTTACTTCATCTGCTTCAACAGGCTTAGCAAAGCTTGGCCAGCCGCATCCCGCATCAAATTTGTCTTTTGAGCTAAATAATGGCTTGCCTGAAACAATATCGACATAGATTCCTTCCTCAAAATGCTGGTCATACTCATTTTGATAAGGTGGCTCTGTCCCTTGTTTTTGCGTTACATAATATTGCATTTCCGTTAATTGTTTTAAACGTTCTTCTTTATTCATGGCGATTCCCCCAATTTTGTTGGATAAAAGCAGCTCTTCCTGAACCGATTTGGTAGCGTTCATAATGCATTGGATTCTTTTTGTAATATTGTTGGTGGTAGTCTTCAGCAGGATAAAACGCTTTAGCAGGAAGAATCTTTACTGCGATTGGTTTCTTAAATTTGCCTGATTGTTCAAGTTGTAGTTTGGACGCTTCGGCTATTTGTTTTTGTTCATCGTCATGATAGAAAATCGCGGTCGTATAAGATTCACCACGATCATAGAACTGGCCCCCAGCATCAGTTGGATCGATCAAAGTCCAATAAGTTTCAACTAATTTCTCATAGGGGTAAACTTCCGAGTCAAAAGTAATTTGCACTGCCTCTAAATGTCCAGTTGTTTCAGAACACACTTGCTGATACGTTGGATTCTCAACATGTCCTCCCGTATAGCCTGAAAGAACTTCCTCAATTCCCGGTTGTTCATCAAAAGGCTTTACCATACACCAAAAACAGCCCCCAGCAAATGTTGCGATTTCTTTACTCATCCTAATCCCCTCTATTCATTTGGTACTATAACTTCTAGTAAAACACGATTTTTTTCTAAATCAATTTCTTTTGCCTTCACACTAGCACCTGGCATAATTTCAAAATTAGATAAATCCACATAGATTTCTTCCTCATTTGGCCTTACGATAATCCATTCAGGAAAATCAACCGCATCCTTAATAAGCTTTAAAACCGTAATAGGCTCTAGATTTATTCTACCAACATTCACAGAATTTTGCTTTAAATGAATATTGCCGTCCTCTGTAACGATTGGGTCGAATTCCATAGCAAATGGAACGGTTACACCAAAAGCCGTTAGTTCACTGTTCAATTTAATGGACTTATCAACAACAATATCAATAGGCAGCGCACTTTTTTCCAATTCCTCTCGCAGATAGCTCATCGCGATTTTTTCAATGTCATCTGCAGTTGCCTCCACTAGTAAAACACTATCTGTAGGCTTTACAGGCCTATTTTCCGTTTGGATTTGAACCTCTTCTGAAGGAGAAATCGCCCAATAAATAAATCCGGTAACAAAAAGTATAATCGCACCAATTAATAGAAAAAAGGCGACCTTCCATTTATTCATCAAAAAGTTCACTCCTTACGTACTTTAAAACTTTTGTTTGTCGTAAACTATGTACCCTGCAAGTCATGTGCAAATCGGACAAAAGAAGAGGTCAATCTTATTGAAACCATTTCTAATTGGTTAAGATTAACCCGTTACTTGTGTCTTCTATCTGGCAGGATTTCATCATGGATATAATTCGTTCTGTCATTATTGTATAACCATATCCATTTGGATGAAAGAAATCTGTATGGTATACCAAATTAGCGTTTTCATCGAACAGGTCCTGGATATCGACAAAACAGGCATTCTCATACTGAGTTGAAATCGCTTCAATGGAGTCGTTCCAGTCCGTTATTATGGATTCAAATTCAGTAATTTCGTCGGTAATCACAGAAAAAGGATTATATAAGCCAATGACCATAATCGGAACATCTGGATTGATCTCTCGAATTTCCTTTAAAATTTGCTCGTATCGTTCTTGAAAATTCGTGAGCTCCTTATCAAAATCCTCCCTTTTCAGTTCGAATATATCTTTTTTAACTACTTTCATAATGTCATTACCGCCGATGGTAATAGTGATTAGCTCTGAATTTTTCAACTCATAATCATAATGGCCTTTTTCAAGCAGCTTTAATAATTGGTCGCTTCTTCGCCCTCTTTTTCCTCGATTATCAAGAACAACCTGGGAAATTTCCTTCCATTGTTCAAGCTTCTCCACTAATCTTTTAGTATACCCATTTTTTCGTTCTTCATCCCCTACACCTTGTGTTAGCGAGTCGCCAAGCGCCAAATAATAAATTTTGGATGTATCGGCTTTAATCTCTTCTGGTGCGGGTGCATTTATATACTCGTCTATTGATTCTTGGAATGTATCGATTTGTGTTAACGGTTCTTCTTGAGCAGATTCAGCTTCTGGTTCATCATTTTTTGCGATTGCTACTTGTTCATTTTCCCCTGTGATTTCTATCGTTGTGTTGGAATCAGAATTTTCACTCGGCTGTTCATGTGTGAATTTCACAAAGCTTAGAAGGATTAAAAAGCAGCATACGAAGAGAATAGTGATTCGTCTCAGAATAATTACTCCTTTCATAATACTTTAATTCGCCAAAAGTTAGAATTTATAGAGTTCGATTATTTTTCCATAACAATATTAATTTGAGCAATTGTTTGGTTTTGTATGTGAAAACTATTATAAAAAAGAAAAAAGCATTGAACTATCTTATCTATAATATATGTGTGCGTTTTATTATTCCTTAGTTAATTTCTTAATTCTCATTTTGATTTTCTACGGTATTTTTGTCCTTAAAAACTGCTTTTCTGAATACAAAAAAGTGCCAAACCCTCTATTTTAAAGAAAGTTTGACACTAAACTTAATATGATTTATGAATGAGCAAGAAAATAGCTACCTTACTCTGCAAAATAGATGAAGCCCACTGCACCAGGACCTGTATGGGTACTTATAATTGGAGAAGTAAACTTAACCTCTACATCCTTGAATCCAGAAGACTCAACTAACTCGATTAGTGGATTGCCAATTGTAGATAAACCGTCAGCATGAGAGATTCCAACTGCTTTTACAGTCTTCCCTTCCACATCCTCTTGGAATTGTTTGAATAGATAGCTCACCACTTGTTTGTGACTTCTAACTTTTGCGATTGGCGTGTAAGAACCATCATCAAGTGTTGCAATTGGTTTTATGTTTAATAACGACCCAATCATGCCTGTTCCTTTACCAATACGGCCACCTTTAATGAGGTTATCGAGTTTATCGACTACAACAAATAATCTTGTATTTTTTCTTACCTCATCAAGCCGCACAATGATTTGCTCTACTGTTGCACCAGCGTCACGCAATTTAATAGCTTCACGAATTTGGATAGCAAGTCCAACTGCGATATAGCGTGAGTCAAATACCGTTACATCAGAATCACTCATTTGGGCTGCTTGCCTTGCTGACTCAACTGTCCCACTCATTGAACCGGTCATATGTATAGAAATAATCTGATCGCCATTACGTCCAAGCTCATCATACACCTCTTTAAATTTCCCCGGAGCTGGCTGCGAACTTTTTGGCAATTCCTTCGAATTTTTCATTAACTCTAAAAAAGAAGCATGCTCTAAATCTACGCCATCTGTATAGGTTTTTCCATCGATTTGAATTGTTAAAGGTACCACCTTTATGTCATGTTCTTTTAATTCCTCTTTTGTTAAATCACAAGTAGAATCTGTAACAATATGAATACGTACCAAAATGACACATCCTTTAATATAGTAGAGATATTATAATACAAATACATGTAACGGCATAATGACAAATGTAATCGATTTCAGAAAAACAGTGAGTTTGTGTATTAATTGTTCACAATTAGAAATAGTAACAATATGACAAATGATAGTGTTTGCTTATTTTTTATTCAAGTATAGTGTACCTACAAGGAGTGATTGCAATGAAAAATACCGAAGCATTTGACTATAAAAACTGGAAAGAAGAATTATGGAATGCCATTACACACGGAATCGGTTTAATAATAAGCATTCCCGCTTGTGTGATTTTAATATTACTAGCAGTTCAATCAGGAAGTGCAGTTCAAATCGTTTCTTTTTCAGTATTTGGCGGTTCACTTGTCCTATTATTTTTAATGTCCACACTATTGCATAGTATGCCCGAAAAATATAAAAGATTTTTCTCCATTTTAGATCATTCATCCATTTACATATTGATTGCTGGAAGTTATACCCCATTTTTACTCATTGCCATTGATGGCGCACTTGGAATCGTTCTGCTTTGCATCATATGGGCAATAGCAGTGTTTGGTGTAGTATTTAAATGTTTATTTATTCATAAGTTTGAGACATTTTCATTGATTCTTTATATTGCCATGGGATGGCTCATCATCTTCGCCATCAAACCGCTTTATGAATTTCTACAATTCGATGGATTTACCGTTTTACTAGCTGGTGGATTATTATTCACTCTCGGCTCCATCTTTTACGCATGGAGAAAACTGCCGTATAATCATGCAATTTGGCATTTGTTCGTCATTGCCGGATGCGCTTGTTTAGTGGTATGTGTGGGAGTTTATTTGTAGGAAATGAAAAACACATTGTTAAGAAAAAGGCATTCACGTAGTTTTGTGAATGCCTTTTTTCTTAATAACTGGAGTTTAGCGACTGTTCAGCTACTCGGAAGCTCACAATTGTCGCAATAACCAGCGTTTCGATACCTTTCAACCACTTAGAAGCTTCCAATCGTCTTAATAGATGAGCTGCTACGACCGTTTTAGATGCTTGAAAAATATAAATCTTCCCTATGAAAACACTTGATTATGAATATCGAATAAGCCCACCATTCACATGCAACACCTGCCCAGTTACATATCTCGATTCGTTGGTTGCCAGATACACAAAGGCCGGTGCGATTTCGAAGGGTTGTGCAGCACGTCCCATGGGAATGTCTGTACCAAGTATCGCTACTTGATCGGCGGGGTACGTACTGACGGTTAGTGGTGTCCATGCTGGTCCCGGTGCTACGGCATTTACCCGGATTCCTTTTTCAACAAGGGATAATGCCAATGACCGTGTAAATGAAACAATTGCCCCTTTAGAAGCTGCATAGTCCAGGACGTTTTTATCTCCCTCATAGGCAACCCTTGAAGCCGTACTAATAATTGCGCTTCCCTCTTTTAAATACGGAAGGGCCGCTTTTGTCATATAAAATAAGGGAAATACATTTGTTCGAAACGTATCTTCTAGCTGTTCATCGGATACATCCGTAATATCCTTGGTATATGGCTGAACCGCTGCATTATTAACGACGATATCTAAACGGCCATACTTTTCGATGGTCCGGTTCACCGCTAGCTCTGAAGTAGATGGTTTCCGCAAATCTCCCCGTATAAGAAGACAGCTCACACCAAACTTTTCAACATATTGCTTAGTTTCATTGGCATCAAAGTCCTCATTTAGGTAGACAATGGTCAAGTCAGCACCTTCTTTTGCATACGCTACTGCTACGGCACGTCCAATCCCACTATCACCGCCAGTAATCAGTGCCACTTTCCCCTTGAGTTTCCCACTGCCTTTAAAGTCTTCATAGTCAAAAATCGGCCGTGGGTGCATCACCCATTCCAAGCCAGGTGCACGTTCTTGATGCTGCGGCGGAAAAGCAATTGGCTGTTGAACAAGCTTTTGTACCAGACCAAGATTGGGGTAACCTGGATAGTCTTTATTCATTTTAGAAGATCCTTTCTTCTTAAAATTTTATCCAAACCTTAGAGGTATCTTATGATAAATAGACTAATACTGTGCCGCTGCATGATGGTTGTAAAATAAAAAAACGCATTCCTCCGAAGGAAATACGTTCTTCAATATTATTTATACTACCCCACAGCGACATTTCGTAATGTTAGAGAGCGTTAAATATCCATTCTTCTCATGTCTTTCAAAGATATTCCTTAACGATTCTACGAGCATTGGATAAAATTCGTCATCGGGCTTTAGCGAAAAAGATGAGGATAAATGACGATCTATAAAGCTGCTTTTAGTATAAATGATGGGATTGTCGTAGGTGTTTAAGGTATACCCCTCTTCAAAAAAGGTGTCATAAATTTCTGAGGCATCCATCAATCCATTTGAAAAGCCTTTAAAGTCTGGACAGTATTTTCGATAAGCAGCTGCGATATCTTTAGTAATTTCATCTTCTATCAATCGTTCATTGGAAACGAGCGCAACAATACCACTAGGTTTTAGAATTCGTTGACATTCTTTGCGAAATTCCTCCACATTGAACCAGTGAAATGCTTGAGCTACTACTATCAGGTCAATACTATTTTCATCTATCGTTGTATTTTCTGCACTTCCACTTACAGAAAAGAACCCTTTGTAATCTTTTAAATTTTCGATTGCAGTGTTGCGCATTTCTTTGTTAGGTTCCACTGCAAATACTTTGATGCCTAAATTTAATAATTTTGCTGTCATGATTCCAGTTCCCGAGCCAATATCGGCAATCATGGATTTTTTATTCAGCTTATTTTTTGCCACTAAATCCTTCACTAATTGATCAGGATAATCTGGACGGTATTTTGAGTAAACTTCCGATTTGCCATTAAATTTCTTTTCATTTGTCATCATTGCACCTCCTGTGAAAGAGTTGTTCTTCCAATTACATTACCACAAGTCTTGCCTAATCAACTTTGGTAAATAAAAAGAATACCAAACACCGCTTTAGGCAGTATCTGATATTCTATGAAAATATGTTTTTAGAAGTTGATAATGCATTATGTTTTATTTTTCTAAACTCTGTGCACCCATTCCAATTCTTTTAAGTAAATCAATGAGCTGCTCTTTTTCATCATTTGAAATAAATGATAGATTTTGAGAAATGGTGTCTACGTGTTTAGGGAAAATTTCATCAAAAAGTTGTTTTCCATCTTTAGTTAGCACAACATTTGACGCTCTTCTGTCATTAGGAAGAGGCTGCCTTTCCACGAGTCCCTTTTTTTCTAGCTTATCTACCACATATGTGATGCTTCCACTTGGGATAGAAAGCGTCTCACTAATTTTTTGAACTGGATGCGGCCCTTTACTGTATAGCAATTCAAGGATCATAAAATTTTCACTACTAATCTTATGATTGGCGATATCTTTTTGTATATTATCAACAATAGATTTTGTTGCCTTTATCCAAACACGAAACAGCTTTAAATCCAGATTGTTTTGATCATCCATTGGCTTAACCCCCGTTAACTGTAAGAGCGAACTAAGTTTATATAATAAGGATAATCAACTTAAGCCGGAATCTCAATTAGCAGCGTGCAAATTTCTGCTAAATAATTTGTACTTAAGCTAATGATCCAAAATTGATAACTAAAAGTACCAATGATAAAACCAATAGAATAATCGGCATCATCATTCCTTTAATAGAATCTTTCATTTTGATATGCGTAAGAATTGCCCCGATCATTGTGACAACCATTAATAGAGCACCCCAGGCAGCAAACGTTTCATTCCAAATACCTGCAATCACTAAAGCAGCAGAAAGAATTTCCACTAATCCTGTAAATATTCTAAACCATGATGGGTAACCGAAATGCTTAAACCCTTCCACCATTTGTGAAGTGAATTTCATAAAACCGAACATTAGGAATCCTACGCCCAATAGTACTTGTAAAATTATTGATAAAACCGTCATTTTAATTTCTCTCCTTTTATCCTAATATTATTTATCCTAACTATAGGACTTAGTTATCCTAACATTAGGCTATGTGGAGTGTCAATATAAATTAACAAATCGCATCAAATGTTTTTTCGCTATTGTATATATGAAAAAATACAAAAAAAAGAACAAATCCCGTATATGGAATTTGTTCCTAATTGTAAAATTATTTAGATGAATCACATTGTATAAGCGATTCAATAGATTATTCTTTCAGTTCCTCATATTCTTTCTCACTATATTCTCTTCCATTTACGACAATAGATTCTAAGATAATTTCACCTTGATGCTTGTAATAGTAGTAGGTTTTATCATCATCTTTTAGTTTTATACTTACCATCCAGTTTTTGTCACCCTGTAAGTTTGCAATAAAAGGGATGCTGGATGCAATTTCTGTTTTAGGAATATTTTCTTCTGTAACTAAATAGTCAATAACACTCTTTTCGACAGTCGACTTTTTAAATTGAATATAGGCAAAACCCGCCCCTATTAAGATGAATACTACTCCTAAAAAAAATCCGATTTTCTTCATTCATTTATCCCCAATTTTGTTATTGCTGTATAATCTGTATATGATTTCCGCAGGTATCGTCGAAAATAGCCAAAGTATTATCACCCATTTTAGTCGGATTCATGGTAAACTTCACGCCTAGCTCCAATAACCTTTCATATTCTTTCTGCACATCCTCCACACCGAACATTGTGACAGGAATACCTTCTTCAAATAGCTTCTCCTGATAAGCTTTGGCAGCAGGATGATTATTTGGTTCGAGTATAAGCTCCGTTCCATCAAATGCCTCGGGTGAAACAAGTGCGATCCATCTAAATTCGCCAACGGGCACGTCATGTTTTTTAATATATCCCAGCTTCTCTGTATAGAACTTTAATGCCTTTTCTTGATCTTGAACGAAGATACACGTAACAATGATTTTCATAATATTTTTCCCCTTTGATTTGAAGTATGAACCATTTTATATTAACTAAAAATACGATCCAACAGGAAACCTGTCACCACAAGTAAAATTCCCAGAGTAAAATGAACCTTTCTTTGATTAAAACCTATTTTTTCAAACAATAAAAACAGAAGAATAACACTTCCTATATATTGTGCACTCACAAGAAAACCGTTTGCAACTATAAATAAGTTTGGCAACGACTGATATAATGCAGCGGTTGCTCCAAAAAGGAACAAAACTAATGGGATTCTTACATTCCATAGACTCCAATTATTTCTATCTTTTCGAATTATCTTTTGCAATTTATATGGCATCATAATAATTTAGCCATATAGTATTCATCAAATGGTTTTCCATGTATCATGAGTGAATTTCTTTTTGTTCCTTCTATTTCAAAGCCGCTTTTTTTATAAAGTGCTATGCCTGCTTTGTTTTCGGTTACTGTAGTTAGTTCTAAGCGTGAAATATTATGTTGAATTGCCCATTTTTCTGCAGATTCAAATAAAGCTGTTCCAATGCCCTTGCCTCGGAAACCCTCTAGTATTCCTACTGCTATGTATGCAGCATGTTTTGTTTTCTTAACCGTTCCTCCCATGACTACTAAATAACCTAGTAACTTTTCGTTCTCTTCAGCAACTAGAATGGCCGCATTGTTTTGCCTTTCGATCCGTTCTAATTGTTCGGCTTGCTGCTCTGGAGTTGTTTTCCGTTCACCTGGCTCCATTAGCATATAGTCGGATTTAGCTTCAACTTCCTTGATTAGATTAATTAATTCTTTTGCATCGGATACTTTCGCTTCTCTAATTATCATTTGGAAACAACCTTTCATTCTCAAACGCTTTAACTTAACCTTAATTTTACCACTATTTAACAATAGATAGACTAATGTTTTCTATCTTTAATACGTATGTATGAAAATTGGACTCGCTACTTAATATCAAACGAAAAACTCGAATACAAATTGCGTATTCGAGTCCATCTATTCACCTTCAAAATATTCGAGGAATTTCTTGATTAATCTGGATTGGCTTCGGTTTTTTGAGTAAATTCCACCAAAGATTAGGTTGAAATTTAGGGGGAAGCCGGTTAGTGGAATTGAAATGATTCGTCCACTTTCTATATAGGGGTCATCAATTAGCATCAAGGTTGAAAATAAACTAATCCCTATGCCCTCTGATACAGATTTCTTTATAACTTCAGAGTTGGTTGATTTGAAAATAATATTTAACGGTCCAAATTCCTTTTCAAAATCTTCAATAAGGTGGTTGTAAAAGTTCTTTCCATAAATCACAAATGGATGCTCTCTAATGTCCATAAGCTGCAGTTCTTTGTTTAAAGCTAATACAGAATCTTTCGGAACGATTACATTAAAGGTCCCTTGAGAGTCTAATGAGTGAAATGCAATATGCTCAAGAAATCGATGTTCAACAGCATTAAATAATATTAAGCCCAAATCTACCCTGTTATGATTGACCTCTTCGATTACCTCGTTATTTTCCATTTCAATGATTGTTACTTTTATTTGCGGGAAGTCCTTTTTAAATTTAAAAAGTGCTTTCGGCAAATAGGTCATAAATATGCTAGGAACTGTGGCAATTTTGATCTCCCCATTAAAAGTAGAGGTTAATGATTGAACTTCCTCTTTTAACTCCTCGGTTTTTTTTAGAATTTCAAGTACTTTGGTAAGGATATTTTTCCCTTCCTCTGTTGGAATGGTTCCATTTCGAGAGCGTTTAAAGAGTTGCACGCCAAATTCCTTTTCCAATAAAGAAATCGATTGGCTAATGGCCGATTGCGTCACATGCAGATTTTTGGCTGCAATCGACATTGATTTCGTCTCCAATACTTCCTTTAAATATTCCAACTGTTCAAAATTCATCCTAATCTCCTTTATATAAGCTTAACTAATATGATTATTAATAATTATAATTATACATTAATGTTATTTAACTATATAATCATTAAGATTCGAAATCACTATGATTTTATGTAAGAAAGAAGAGAAGAAATATATGAGAGAAAAAATATGGACAAAAGATTTTATTTTTGTTTGTTTAAGCAACTTTTTTGTATCACTAAACTTTTATATGCTCGCTACAGCTTTCCCTTTATACGTGAAAGATATTTTGCACGGGAACGAACAACAGATGGGATTGGCCATCACAATTTATTCACTAGGGATTGTACTGCTTCGTCCATTCTCTGGTCAGTGGGTAGACCGTTTCGGCAATAAGAAAATGGCGATTGTCGGGTTAGCCGTTTTTCTAATCGCCTCCTTTTGTTATTTTGGGGCAATGGGAATCGTTGTATTCTTGGTAATTCGCTTTCTTCACGGGATGGGCTATGCGCTTGCCTCTACTGCTACAAATACGATTGCCGCATCTCTGATTCCGATTACACGACAAGGTGAAGGAGTAGGCTACTTTAGTATGTTTATGAGCCTTGCCATGGTTATTGGACCGGCATTCGGGCTTTTACTTTGGAAAGACAAGAACATCACCGTATTGCTTTTAGCCGCTTGTATTATTTCGGCACTTTCCCTCCTATTTGCGCTTGCAGTACGAGCAACGCAGCCAAAACAAAAACCTGCAGAAATCGTTCAGATTACTGAGCAAACTAAGAAA
>Ga0182747_1001394_pt1 | contig 18833 bp, 14 predicted proteins | sample eDN3rd30CBELigBY_FD_128526 | JGI IMG/M metagenome (GOLD analysis project Ga0182747, IMG submission 128526) | Enriched backyard soil microbial communities from Emeryville, California, USA - eDNA 3rd pass 30_C BE-Lig BY (version 2) (version 2) | ecosystem: Environmental > Terrestrial > Soil >...
GGCGGCCACACCCGGTGTGTACACGAGCGACAGGATGGAGCGGTCCCGGATCGGGACCTTGCTGTTGATGCCGATCAACCCACGATACCGGCGCCGGTAATCGAGCCCTTCATCGTCGGCATCATAGATAAACTTGCCATTTCCGTTGGCAATGGACTCCGCTGCTCCCACGGCCGCACGCTGGTCCGGTGTTGGAGTATCAGGCGACAGTGCCGAATCAACGACTTCATGTTCGGGAGATGCGCTGACAGGAGTATTCGTCGAAGAAGTTTTCTGCGTCCTGGGCATGTGTTCCATTCGTCCTTTGCTCTATCCCGCCTGTCGTACGCTCCAGGGAACGTCGAACTATCCAGCTGGAAGAGCCTGATCCACAGCGCGCGTCACGCCGGGCGCTGCGCCTCATTCCTCAAATCACTACCGGGAGCGACACAATCCACTATCCAGCCGGAGGGATTGTTGCATATCGCTCGAGGCTCGCCATCCAATCGCCTGATTCCTGCCAAAGGCATGCTATCCCGCGCGGTGCGAACTGACTGCTGCGTCATAGTATCCATTATTTATCACGTTTCGGGTGTTAACGTCACAACAGGCATCGGAGATAACCGATGCCTGTTGTTTTTGTCGCGTTTATCCGGACCTGATCGCGTCTATCGGGGAAGAAAGCCGAAACTGGCCAGGGCCCGATGACCGTGCTCAACGGGCCCGGTTTTGTCGCCTCAGGTGTCCTTTTGCCAGAATGGCGATGTCACCCGCATTCCATCACCTACCGGCCAAAGTTCGCATCAAAAGCCCGAGCCGCCGTATCAACACCGTTTGCCAACCGCGTTCCAGCCTCAGCTTTCGGGGTTGACTCAGGAGAAGCAGCCGGTAACGACTCCGAATCTGTCACCAGCGGTGCCCGCTCGATTCTTCCGTTCACAGCGAGCATCAAGCCCGGTGTCACCGGCGCCTCTTCTCCGGCTGCTTCTGTCGTCGCAGATGGAGCCGGGGTTGCTTTCACTTCCGGTGTCGCAGCGGGTGATGCAACCGGGGACGCCGCCGAGGCTGTCGCCGGAGCGGCCTGTTCTGTCTCGCCATTCACGGAGATCACCAGACCCGGTGTTGCCGCTGCTTCTTCCGTTGATGTGACGCCCGGCGTCGCAGATGGCGAGGACACGGGCGAAGCCGCTGAAGCTGTCGCAGAAGGTGCCCGTTCCGTCTCTCCGTTCACAGCAATCATCAAACCCGGTGTTGCAGAAGCCTCTTCCGTCAGGGTGGCCTCCGGAGTTGCTGATGGTGAGGATACGGGCGAGGTCGCCGGTGTGGCCGCTTCTGTTTCCGTCTCAACCACCTTTGGAGATGCTTCTGGTGATGCCGCTTCAGTGGATCCGGTTACCGCCGGGATCAGTGTCGTCCGTGTTGACGATGCGGTCGGAGTGGCAACCTCAGTCTCCGTGGAGGAAGCTCGTGGTGTCGCCATCATGGGCGTTTCTGTCGATGCCGATGCTGGTGTTGCAGATGGCGAGGCCACAGGCGATGCAATCGGGGTAGCGACTTCGGTTTCGGTCGCCACCACTTCCGGCGTCGCGACAGGGGATGCCGAGGGCGAGGTTGGCGGTGTCGCCAGGTTCCCGGTTCCGGCAACTGCAGTTCCACCAGGTACCACAGACGGGGTCGCGAGGTCGCCCGTATTGGTAGACCTCGCTCCTCCCGGACCCATTTCCGGTGTGGCGAGATTTCCCGTCCCGGCCGGCGGCGCGGGAGTCGCGGCTTCCGGTGACGCTTCTGGCGTTCCTTCCGACGTAGTCACCGGAACGACGGGTTGCGTTGTACCGGTGGCCGATGGTGTTGCAGAAATCGTAGAAGGAGTGCTGACAGGAGACGCTTCCGGTGTCGCCACTTCGGGAGTCGCTGCTTCAACAATACTCACGGGACTGGCGACAACAGTTGGTGTCGCCGCTTCCTCGACAACGCCAACCGGGCTGGCCACGATGGCTGGGGTGGCCGGTTTGGTTACCGGCGACGACGTGATCTCGGGTGACGCGATGGCAGTCCCTTCCGGTGTGGCCACCATTTCCGGGCTCATCGCTGGGGTCGCAATACTCATGCTGGTCGTGGGTGAGGCTTCCGGTGTCGCTGCTTCACCGCCAACGGGTGATGCCTCCGGCGTCGCAAGCAGCACCGGGCTCTCCGCCGTCGTGGGACTCGCTGCAGGCTCAATGGCGCTCACCGGGCTGGCAACAACCTCCGGACTTGCGAGCACTGCGGGACTCGCCGCTGCCGTACCGACCTCCACCGGACTGGCAACAAGCATTGGCGTCCCCTCTTCCTCGACAATACCAGCAGGGCTGGCCACAACGGCCGGGCTGGCGATGACGGCAGGTGTTGCTTCTTCCTCAGTCACACCAGCAGGGCTGGCAGCCACTGCGGGGCTCGCTTCTTCCTCTATGACTCCAGCAGGGCTGGCCACGACAGCTGGTGTTGCCTCTTCTGTAGCTATTTCGCTGCCAACGGGAGAAGCTTCCGGAGACGCCTCTTCCTCAATGACTCCGGCCGGGCTCGCGGCCATGACCGGGCTGGCTTCCTCTTCCACCACTCCGGCAGGACTCGCGGCGACTTCAGGGCTCGCTTCTTCCTCAACGACACCAACGGGACTCGCTTCCTCAATGACTCCAGCAGGTGTCGCGCCCTCACCCGAGACTACCGGGCTGGCTGCACCAGCGGCGGTGCCCTCCGGTTGGATGATCGGGCCACTCACGGGAGATGCCGTCCCCACGACCGCTGCCGATGCGACCACCGAGGCTTCTTCGGTTTCAACAGGAGCCTCGGTTGCCACGGTTTGCTCAACGGAAGTTGTCGGTGCTTCGGTAGGCTCGTCGTTGTCATCGCCGCCGCCGCAACTCACGAGTACAAGCGCCGTGAGTCCAAGTCCGGCAACAGCAAAAGCTTTACGATGACGCTCGAGAATTTCAGGTAATCTTTGCACGTCGACCATCCCTCTCCCGGAGCCCCGGACATCCTCAGTCGGAACTCATTGGTCTTCCAATTTCTCACTGGTTACCGATCTGGAGCCGATTTATGGCGGAATATGGCTTCACATTACTCACCAACAGCTTTATGCGCAAGGTGTGTGCCGCATTTGAGGCAACAACATGACTTCAGGCTCCAACAAAAGATACTGCCTCTTCACCCCGTGACGCGAGCCAAAGGTTAATATCATGTTGCAGTCCGCGCCGATTTGCATGCGGCCCGCCCGATCTCTCCATATCCGGTTCAGGAAGGAACAGCAACCCATGGTTTCAGGAATTCCCCAATCGCCCCGCTACCAACATGAACTTGAGGTCGCCCTCACGGCCATCCGGAAGGCGGCGGCGGTGGTGATGGAGTTCTACCAGGCGCACTCTGCCGAAACATACACCAAGGGAGATGGCTCCCCGGTAACCGACGCCGATCTCGCGGCAGACAAACTCCTCCGGGATCACATTGGCACCGCATTCCCGAACGATGGATTCCTGACAGAAGAAGGAGCGCAAAATCTCGAACGCCGAAACCGCGACCGGGTCTGGATTATCGATCCCATCGATGGCACCGCGCAGTTCATCGCCGGGACCGGGGAGTTCGATATCTTCATCGCGCTCGCCGAAAAAGGCCGTCCTGTTGTCGCTGCCACGATGCAACCAACGACGGGGCTCATTCACGCAGCCGTCAAGGGCGAAGGCGCATGGAGAATCACCGTCGAAGGCGTGGATCCACTGCGGACGGATACGACGCAGACACCGCCGAGGCTTGTCTGCTCGAAATACTTCCGGGGCCGCGAGGACAAGGCCATGATCGACCGGATAGCAAAAAAGGTCGGTGCCGGGGTACCGCCCGTGCTTGAGGTCGGATTCCAGTCCCGCGCATTCGATCCCTCGATCCGAACCTACGACGGATTTATTGGCCTGTGGAACGATCCCGGACAATCCGCCGCCAATGAATGGGACCTTGCGGCATCAGATCTCATTGTCAATGAAGCCGGTGGCCGGTTTACCGATCTCTGGGGCCGGGACCTCGCCTACAACAAGGTCGATACCCACATCGGCGCCGGTATTCTCGTCAGCGCCAGCGATGGCCTGCACCAGGAACTCTTGCAGGCCATCGCGCGCGAACTTCCCACTCCCGCACCGTCGCTCGACCCCGCCGACGACATGACCTGACCCCGGCTCAGGCAGGCAGGGTCAGCTCGGCAGCAGCATCCCGATCCAGCACCACCTCCAGGCGGTCACCCGCCAGACGCAACCAGGATCCCGGCACGTTGGACGACATTGGCTCCTCCAGCGTTGCCCGGACAATCCCGGCCTTGGCGGCACCGGAAACGATCATCACGATCCGCCGCGCAGCCAGAATCGTGCCGAGCCCCATCGTGATCGCCTGTTCGGGTATGGACGCACCATCGTAGTAAGCCGCGTTCTGGTCACGCGATTCCTGCGTCAGGTCGATCACCCGGGTGCGGGCGTCCGGACCGGACCCCGGTTCATTGAAGGCAATGTGGCCGTTCGGCCCCAATCCCACCACGGCCAAGTCCAGCCCGCCAGCCTCATGGATTTCCCGCTCATACGCCTCTGCGGCGGCATGGGGATCGGACGCCGTGGTCGGAATGTAGTGCACGTTGGCGTCGGGGATCTGACCCGGCTCAAGGAATTCACGGATCAACAGCTTGGTCAGGCTGGCCGCATCGCTGGGTGTTTGCCCGAGGTAATCGTCCAGGCAGAAGATCTGGACCTGGGAAAAGTCCGCCTCCCCTGCCACAATCTTGCGTACAAGCTCCTTGTACATTCCCACCGGAGTCGACCCCGTGGGCACGGTAATCGCGCCGACGGGATTCGCCCTGATCGCCTCGATCACCGCATCCGCCGCCCGGATACTCATGGCATCGTAGGTTTCCACCACGGTGACCTTTGGCGCCGCCAGCGATTGGTCATCGCTTCCCTGATCTTCCACGTTCATGTCCTGCCCTCGTGAATCTCCCCGACGATCTCCCGGGAACCTCCCACAATCAACGGCAATGGTACGCCAGTTTGCAGGACCGGGAAGAATCGCGTGCAGACTTCGCGTTGAGACGCGACAATGGGCATCAGGAAGCGACTGACGCAGGAAAGGGAGCGGGGAAACGTGGAATTCGAGGATGTCATTCAATCGGTCGATAGCTGGGTCGGTGAAGGTATCGTACCTGGCGTATCCATCGCTGTGGAACATCACGGTAAACTTGTCGCCGAGCATCATACCGGCAACGCTGCTCCTGACAGACCGGTGACGGCGGAAACGCTCTTTGCACTGGCCTCCGTGTCCAAACCGTTCAGTGCCGCCGCCGTCATGGGCGTCATCGATCAGGGGTTTTTCTCGCTGGATGATGAGGTCGCATCCATCCTCCCCACCTTCAGCGAAACGGATGACCCCTTCGCAGAGGATGCCTTCCCGCCGCTGGAAGCCCAGCGTGACGACATCACGTTCCGGCAACTCCTGGCGCACATATCCGGTGCGCCGGAAAACGCCGGTATCAAGCGCATTCGCCCCACCACCTTGCCGACCATGAACGAGCAGGTGGAGATCATGATGCACGTCCCTCTCAAGTCGGCACCTGGCGAAATCCTGCGCTATTCGAACCTCGGTCCGGCCATCGCCGCCCACGCCGCCGAAGTCGCCACCGGAATCCCCTTCCATCAACTATTGCAACACACCATCCTCGATGTCATGGGGCTGGCAAGCATCGCCCTCACTCCGGATGCATCTCTCGACGACCGTATCGCCATCGTGCAGGCCCCCTCCAATGAAGGCACACCTGCCGAAAGCTACAACAGCCGATACTGGCGTGAGAACGGCATCACCTGGGGTGGGTATTTTGGCACCGCGCGGGATGTCCTCCGCTTCGCCACCAGCTTCCTGCCCAATCGTGACAACCCGCTCAGCCATGAGTCGGTCCTGGCGATGACCACCGACCAGGTACACGGCGCGGAAGGCGGCGTAGAATCCCTCGGCGTGATCTGGAATCCGGGGTTTTGGGGCGCCGGTTGGGAAGTCAAGGGCACGAAACGTCGGCACTGGACCGGAGAAACCTCCTCGGCGGACACCTGGTGCCACTGGGGTCAGGCCGGAACCCTGGTCTGGGTCGATCCCACCCGGGAGTTGGGCGTAGCCGTACTGGCAAACCGGACCGTGAGGACGCCATGGCCCCTGCGCCCCGCCAGGTGGACCGGTCTCAGCGATGCGATCATTGAGGTCGCGGACAGGAAGGGATAGGAGCATGACGATCCAGGTACTCCAACCCGACGACTATGCCTCGCAGGAGATTGCACGCCCGCGTATTGACTGGACACCGGAAAGTGCCGACCTCCATGTCAATCTCGTCTCGCTAAAACCGGGCGAAGCCATTGCCGACCATGTAAACGAGACGCTGGATGTCCTGCTCACCTGCCTGTTCGGCACGGGAGAACTCCATGTCGACGACGACATCATCGCCCTGGTTCCGGGAACCGTTGTCCTGATTCCGCAAGGCGCTCGCAGAAGCATTGTCGCGAACGACAACACGGTCAGATATACGACCTGTCACCGGAAACGCGGGGGACTCATGCCAACGATCCGGGCACGCACATGATGCCGTGACGTATGCTCGGGAACACGCCATCAGGACGACCACACCGGAGACTGAACGCATCATGAATGCCGCAGCCCCTCAACCCGCGACAACCGCTCACACACGCAGCCGATTCCTGGGTCTGGCAGCCTTTGCTGTCATCCTGCTTCTGGCTTCCGTTGCCGTACCCTACCTGTCTGATGCGTCCATGTACCGTAGCGGCCTGAATGTGAACATTGCTCCTTCGGATCAACTTACCGGGAATGTCTACATCGTCGCACCCGAAATGCGATTCGATGGTAATGCCCCTGGCAATGTCTCGATCGCCACGATTACCGGCAATGTCCACGGCACCATCGCCGGGAGCCTGCATCTGGTGGCAGGGCGCACCTCGGTCCGGGCGAATGTCAGCGGCACCGTGTATGTGGCGGCAGGGAATGTGACGATTTACGGTGATGTGCGCGGCGATGTGGTCGTTGCAGGCGGTAATGTATCGCTCGATAGCCAAGGCTCGGTTGCTGGCGACGTCATCGTCACTGGCGGCCGGGTCAGACTCGATGGAACAGTCAGCGGGTCCGTCTACGGGAGCGCACTGAGCTTTCAGCAAGCGGGAACGATCTCCGGGAATCTGGAAATCCAGACCAGCCGTCTCGTCCTGGAGAGGAATGCCCGGGTATCCGGCGACCTGCGTTATCAGAGTCCCATCAATGCCGATATCGCGGCGACCGCCCGGGTTACCGGCACCACGGAGCGAACCAATTCCACGCCCTGGAATGGTATAGGCGATGGGGCACTACGTCCGTTTGGCTCCATACTTAAACTCACCTGGTCGCTCCTGGCGGGCGTAGTCTTCATTGCCGCCATGCCACGTCTTGCAAGCCGCATTTCCGACCATGCATCACTGGTGCTCCAACCCGCAGCCGTCGGCATCATCTCCCTGGTCCTCATCCCAGCGGTGGCGTTACTCCTGATGGGCACCATACTCGGTATTCCAATCGGCATCATGCTCCTGTTGATGCTGCCGATTGGCTTGTATTTCAGCCAGATTTTCGCCGGCCTCACCATCGGTCGTTTCCTGATGCCACGCAGCTGGCGGGATGGCAGTCGGGGATACCTCCTGCTCACGATGACCATCGGCGTTATCATCATCGCCGCCATCCGCATGGCACCGGTCCCGTTCCTGGGACCAATTGCCACCGCGATCGTCACCTTCTGGGGGTTCGGCTCGATGATCATGGTGTTGACAGACCTGACATCGCGGCGCCTGCGGGAGAACATCGCCTAACAATCGCCACACTTGGCGTTCCACCTTTGCGGCGCCGGAAGGAACCAACTCCATGCCAGATAGGCGTGACTATTATCAGAATCCGGTCACGAGGGCCGGTTCTACGGCCGGAAGCAGGAAAGCCGGAGACCATTACCTGGTCTCCGGCTTTTGTCTGGATTAACGGTTACGAGTTGGTGGTCAATCGATCCTCAACGTACCCGGCCCGGGCGATGGCATTGAACAATACCCGGTATGTTCCCCGGGTTTGCGCCCGGAAATATGGCCGGAAGCCCACAAGGACCACCCTGCCCTGCCCATACGCAACATCCATAAGTGCACTCTTGCGTTCCAGCAGGGATTCCCCCACGATCCACCCGCTGAGAACGGGGTTCGATGGCGGATACGTGGCGACCGATGTGGCGTCGGCACCAGCGCCCTCAAACGCCACACTCTTCATGAAGAGCACTGCGGTTTCACGAGGCATGCCATAGCCAAGCGGATGCTGCGCATCCATCACAACATTCAGCAGGGATCCTGGGCAGTAGAAGTCTTCGTCCTTCACGTCCCGCACCACGTTTTTCACCGGCAGTGCCATCCCCTCGATCAATGCCTGAGTGGCGTGATCAATGGCGATGAGGGTGCCACCCGCTTCAGCGAACCGTCGAAGCTCATCCAGACCCAGAGCTCCCAGGCCGCCGACATACTCTGGCAAGTTCGGCTCTTTATACCGATTTTCCTTTGGTAGGCCGTCCATGAGCTGCGCTGGCGTCATATCCGGAATCAGGATTGTGTCGAAACGATCCCTCAGATTCCCCTGGCGAATGTCCGATGTCTCCAGCGTGGTGTACTCCAGCCCGAATTCCTCGAGCACCCAGCGGGCCCAGCCTTCGTCCATGCTGGCGGTCCATGGTTTGTAAACCCCGAGCCGGACCTTCCGCTGACGATACACCGGTAAATCGAGGGATTCGCTGAGAATCCTGGCATCGGAACCGGTACCCCGCGCAATCTCGGCGATCAGGCCACGCTTCGCGGCATCGGCCTGGATGAGGATCGATCCCACCCGGATACCCAATTCCGCATTCGCCTCCCGCGCCCGGTAGACAGGGATATCTTCCACCAGGAAATCCGAAATCGCGGCGATGGAAGCATTGGAGCGTTCGTCGATCAACCAGGTCGTCGCCCCCTCAGCCTCACCAGAGACGGTGCCAACGTAATGCAAGGATTGCTCGATCAGGCGCAAGGGTGCGTCGTCACCAATCGGCGTGTTGATGCCGATCACCCGGACGCCCATCTGGATCGGCAACGTATGTCCAACGATGTCATAGGGTTTCACCGGAGCGTCGTCGGGCGAACGTCGCAGGTCAGGATATTCCTGGATTTCAAGCAAGGTCTTGGCGAAAGCACTGGCAGGCTGGTTCAGCAAGACGACGCGCGTCCCGGCCGGCCAGGTCACCCCATCGACAACGACTTCCTCCGTGGCCTCCATGACCTCTACCAGGCCTCGTTGCAGAATCTCCAGCAATTCATCCGATGTTCCTGGATCGCGTTGGGCCCGAGGGATGATAAACCCATAGGGGGCCTCTTTCCGCCGGCTGTTCCGGATATTGATGCCGTAGTAATCCATGAGCCACTGGCGGCGATTCCGGGAAAGATGTTCGAGGAATGCCCGCGCGGCGATCCGGTTGTACTCAACGATGTCCTCAATCGACCAGTCACCACCCTTCCAGGGCAGCGGCTGATTCCATCGGCGCTGGGACGGATCGTGGCCATGTTCGCCAGTCAGTTCATCCTCGCGGATAGAGACGGTCGATGCGAGGTTTGCGCTCGCCGCCTCACTGAGCAAGTCCACGCTCCCATGGTAATTTCCATAGGCTAACGAGGGCGAATAATTGTCAAAGATGGCATTGGTGACAACGCCTTCCTTACCGGCAGCCGTCAGGCGCTGGGCGATATGACTCCCCAAGGCGGCAAAGCCCTGCTGGATGACCGGGTCCTGGTTGGGATCCAGCGGATCGATGAACGGCGGCACCAGGTAACGCGCACCCAGCCGCCCCATCTGGTGCATATCAAAGACCGCCTGAGGATGTTCCCGGTTGTGCATGGTGACATAGTGGCGGGTTTCCGCCTGCGTCATCATAAACCAGTCGCGGTTATTGTCATGACCAGTGTAGGGGTGATAGAGGAACGGCAAATCCGACCCGACATGCACCGTACCCACCACCCGGTCATACCAGTCGTGGATCATCTGGATACCGTCGGGATTATGGCTGGGGATGAGCAGGGAAATCGTATTCTGGAGAATATCCAGCGTTCCGGCATCATCGGAGGACGCCAGCTCATAGGCAAGCTGCAGCGTCATGAGAGCAGCGCCTATTTCGGTTGAATGCTGGCTGGCCAGGATCACCGCCACGGATCTTGCTTCTTCCAGCACCGACTCGACCGAGGCATCTTCAGCACCGCGGGCATCCCAGAGACGTCCCAGTAACTCCCGGTTGAGATCCCGGGCATTCGCCTGCAGATTCTCCGGCGCCGATACCGCAACGACGATATAGGGCAGCCCGTTGGTGGATTCCCCCAGGACTTCGACATTCACCCGAGGTGAGGCCGCTTCAAGTTCCTTGAAGTACCGGACGATCTCGCCCCAGTCAGGTAACCAGCCAGGCTCGCCCATGCCGTGCCCCAGCACCCGCTCCGGTGAGGGGATGTTGGATACCCGGCGTACCTCCCGCCTCCGCCGGCGGGACGGCGCATTGGCAAGGATCTCCCGTGCCTTTGCCATCCAGATATCATCAAAAAGCAGGACACCTGCATCTGAAATCTTGCTGGCGGGCGGCAAGGTACCGTCGGCGATCCTCGCCTTGATCAAATATGCCGAAAGCCCCAGGGCATCTGCCACAGACGATGTTGTCAGATACCCCTTGAGGTCCTCGAGTCTGGCTCTAGGCACAGGAATCTCCTTAATCATGAGCGAAGGGGTATGCGAACCTGACTGCCTGACAGCAGCAAGTAACAGCATGGGCCCGGCCCCCCAGACATGCCTGACCCATCAGTTTCATCGAAAGTTACGCAACCGTGTCCGCATCACCAGCCAATGGTTTCCAATAAAGGATGATGATCGCGGCAGCTGGATCCAGCGCCCTCCACGCGGGATCACGGTGCGAAACAATAATGCCTACTTCCCGAAAAATTGCAAGAGATCGGCTCAGGCTTCATCATTTCCTGCCTCAGCACGACCCAAATCACGCAGATTGAATGCGTGCGGCAGGAGCGCCTGCAACGGAACCTGGTGGATACCTTCTTCGGATTCCACCAGAACGATCACGTCTCCCTCTTGCGACCGAAACTCATTCATCACCTGACGGCACGCGCCGCACGGTGTCGTGCCAAAGGCTCTGGATGCTGAAACCGCAACCGCCAGGATCGTACGATGGCCAGCCGCCACTGCGGTGAAGATCGCGACCCGTTCACCACAACACGTCAAACCATAACTGGCATTTTCGATATTTGCTCCAGCAATAATTGCGCCATCGGATGTCAAAACAGCGGCCCCAACCGGGAACGAGGAATAGGGAACATAGGCGTTCCTTGCCGCCTCGCGCGCAGTGCCCATAAGCTTGGCCACCATAACCTGATCAAGAAGACCTCCGGCCCGGCCCCTGGATTGATCGTTATCCACCATCGGATTGCCTTTCTCCGCCAAGTGCTGCCAGATATCCTGTCAAACTGGTATCCTCACACGGTAGCAAATCGCGCGGCAAGATGCCGGACTCGTATGGCAAGGCTGCGTATGCCCCGCAATCTTTATCAGGATAGAGACATGAGCGACGAGACAATCGATCAATCCGGAGGCTCCGCACTCCGCCCGAACGATCTTACCCTGGCAGCCGCCGCTTTCCTCAATCAGGTACTCGAGCTGGATGACGACCCTTCCACCCTCGCCAAAGACCTGTCTGCCATCAAGCGGGACCAGAATGCATCCATCTTCACGATCCAGCTTGAATCGAGTGTGGGGATGGCGGCATTCCTGGTTTATATCTACATTCTGGATGCAACCGGCGGGGATGGCCGAACGGGCAAGGAATTGTTCGATGCCGGACTCGAAACCCTGCAACGGGCCGCCGAACGCAATACGCCCGGACCGCGCTCTGTGGCACATGCGGAATCCGGGATTCACGGGTTCATCCTCGCTACAACCCCGGGGACATATCGTGCACTAACCGGCAATATTTCCACGGAAGCACTGGAACCCACGGCGAACGATCTGCCTGCAACCTCCAACACCGATGAAATCCGGAGCAAGGCTGCCGAGGACCTGTTGGCGTTACTCAAGGATGCCAACGAACAATCCCGCACCTGGCTGCAAGCCATCCAGGTCGCCAGCCGCCGGGAAGATGGCAGCGGTATCGAAGCGGACCTGATCTCGTTCACCGAAGCCGAGACCGAACTGGCACTCTTCCTTCTTGATGACGCCAGCATCGGCGATCTGTTGCGGACGTTGAATGTGCTGGTCGCCACCGCGCAGCAGCAAACCGCCGACGCCATTGCTCAGGACTCGTTCTTCGATGAGGAGGAACCACCCTCACCCACCGATGCTGCCACCGGCACTTGGCCACGGCGATAACGTCCACGAGAAACGCAGTGCCCATACCATCAGACTTTGGGTGCGTGCTGCGTATTTCCATTCCTCCCAATTCGGCATCCGTCCCATGCGGAGAACCGGCCCTCGTCCGCGTGCTTCGCATTTCGAATCCGTGGGTCCACATGGTCGCCAAGCCATTCGCCCCATCACACGCCCGGGTCCCCAACCGGCGCATCTCCCAGATACCGTGCATTCCATTCCGCAGCGCGGGATTCCGGTACCCGGAAGAACGTGGCTGTGCCATCTGCCAGCAGGACATCATCTGCCTCCCGCCGGATTTCGGCCTGCATCTCGATCACGCGACCGCGATCTCTCACGATCTGCCCAATCGCCCGCACTGGTTCGCCCACAACCAGAGGCTGGCGAAACCGGGTCGCAAGCTGACCAGTGACCGCCCACGTCTGCTCCCGGTACAGCGACCAGGCCATAACTTCATCGAGAATTGTGCAGACGATGCCACCGTGAATAATGCCGCCGTATCCTTCGAAATCGCTGGTTGGGAGAAATGAGGTCCACACGCCATTCCCCTCAGGATTCGCGAAGAACCTCAGCCTCAACCCATGTTGGTTGAGTTGTCCACAGCCGAAACAGTGGTGATCGTTCACCATGTTCACCGGTGTTGTCTTTTCCTGCGGCATCGTTCCGCCATCCTCCCGATTCATGCTCCCAGCACCCGATCCGCCAATGCAGCCAGCGTTGGCCCGGCTTCGGTTCCCACGCGGATATCGGCCACGCTATCCAGCGGGGTGGGCGTCCGGTTGATAATGATCAGCCCCGCGCCACGATTTTTCGCGATGGCAGGCAATCGCGCCGCAGGGTTGACCACCAACGAACTCCCGACCACCAGCATCAGGTCGGCTGCCAGCGTCACGCGTTGGGCAAGTTCCAGCGCTGCAGGAGGTAACGGCTCTCCGAAGAGGATCGTAGACGACCTCAAGGGACCACCGCAAACGGTACAACGAGGATCCGCCTCCTCTGCTTCCAGCCGCTTCTGGATATCAGCACCGTCGTAGATCGTTCCACACTGCATGCAGCGCAAGTGATGGCTGGAACCATGCAGCTCAATCACGCGGTCCGGACCAGCACCAGCCTTTTGATGGAGACCATCGATATTCTGGGTCACGACCGCCAGGAGTTTGCCCGCTTGCTCGAAACGCACGAGCGAGCGATGCCCTGCGTTAGGCAGACGGGCCAGCATCCTGGGATACGTCTCGCGGCGATGTTGCCAGAATTCCTTCCTCGCATCCGCATCGGTCCGAATCGTATCGACATGCGGAATATTTCCTGTCTGCCAAACCCCGTTCGGCCCACGATAATCCGGGATCCCGGATTCCGTACTGATTCCCGCACCCGTGAACGCCACCATCCGGCTACTCGACCGGATCATCTCTGCCATGCGGTCAAGAGTGGCGGAATCCGGAAGCAGATCCAATTCCTCTTTACCAGGTTTTTGATCCATGAATACAAACATCTTTCGTATGGACGAAGGAAAACACGCTCCACGCCACCGGATCGCTAGCTCACACGTTCTTCACTGTGCATTCCTCCGTACCCCTCTCAACAGTATCCCACCAGTCCAGATCGCGCCGACTTGTGTACGTACAGGTATCGTGGTAGGATCATCCCACTCGCAACTGTGACGACAGGTCACAGGACAGTGGTACCCCGCTTCCCTGATCCACATCAGGAAGATGTCGGCGCCACAGGAAAACGCTCTGCCTTGCAGGCTTCGTGGGGAAGCCGCCTCGTGGTCGTTCGTGCGGTATGCCCGTGTTCAAGGGCAGCATCCGTCGATCGGGCTAACGAGGGGTTGGGGGCTCGAAAGAAGGCCAGCATGATCATGACTGAATTCGCAATGATGGATCCCGGTCCCACTGGCAATTCCATGCTCGCGAAATGCTACCGGGCATTGGCACATTTCTTTGGATTCGGCGACCCGGCCACACCGCGAGATGTGGCCATACCCGCTTTCGAGGATTTCCCGGCCCACGAACCGTCTGCACCCGTCCTGAAGATCGTTGAAACGGAATCCGTCTCCAACCCCCAAACTCCTCACCGCTGGAGACGCCATGCGCAACTTCTCGATCGTCCAGCCAGCTCGCTTCCGGATCAGGAGCGCCTGGCCCGTCACCACGCGATACGGGGGCTGTTCGCCGCGCAGCAGGGGGATCTCCCCGCCGCCGAACACCACTTCGCCCTGGCGGCGACCTGTGACAGGATCGATCTCTGCGAAATACCCGGATTCTGGAATCTCGACCGGTCTGCCATAACCACTGCGATTCGCGCCTACGAGGCTGCCGGGCGCCTGCGAGATGCCAGTGCCCTCAATGCCAGGATGCGCACCCGGCTCCGTCCTCGGGCGATTCCCCCGGTGCCCGACAACGTCACCGCACTGCCGGCACGCAAGCTTTCCCTTTCCGGCAACTCCTGATTCGCCGAAACCACATCGCCGGGCTGGGCGATGTGTCATCGACTGCAGGCGCCGGGCGCCGCACCAGACCCCTTGCCCTCCGATGCAGGAACGCCTGGATCTTGGGACAAGGGGTTTCTGGTGTCGTTACCGATTCCTCTCGCCCATCGAATAGCTCTCGCACAGGAGTGGGGATCATGGGGCACATCTGCATGCAGCATCCCGATTGACCAGGATGACGAGATATCTCGCATATGAGATATCTCGTCATCGCCATTATCCCCATGGACACGCGCACCAGATCGCATCGCCATCAGACAACCATTGATTTGAAAAGCCCGTTAAATGAATTGCGCCCGGTGCTTACGCACCGGGCGACAACTTCTGTTTGGTCGCTGCCGAGGGATACCAGTTCAACCGCGACCGGGTCGAACTTCGGAGAGGAAAGTTTAGAAGTGGTACCAATATCGTTTGTTTCCTTCAGATATCAGCACACTAAAGAAGGAAGTAGAGGGTTTTTATGTGCCAAGCGACCGGCTAACGTCGCCCGTGGCGGCTAATTGATCTACGGCCCGCGATGGTTTTGGTTCGTTGTCAGTGTTGGTTGACATCGCGCTCCGGGTTGGGCCCTGCGTCATCCTTTGCCTTCACAAAGGTGGCGAGCCATTCGTAATACAGCAAATTGTCAAAGTGCGTCCGCTCTCGCGGTCTAGGTTCCTGTCTCTCACTGAACTGTCTGTATCATATCATCGCGATATCGCGTTGACAAGGGGTTGAGCCAAATTGATTCAGAATCACCCCTGCGGCATGCTCCTCGCAACTATCGTGCCCGCTCGAGAATCGACTCGGCAAGCATATGCAACCGGTCCCTGCTGATCGCGTAGTATTTCATCCCGCGCCGGGGTTCCACATTCACCAGCCCCGCCCGTTCGAGCTGGGAGAGGTGCCGGGAAACCGCGGATTGGGCAATCCCCAGCCGACCCACGATTTCCTGGGCGTAGAGTTCACCCGTTCCCAACAGGTCAAGAATCCGGAGCCGATTTGCGTCACCCATCGCCCGGATGCTTTCGAGCAAGTCCTCACCGGTCAGCGGGTCGACATCCATGCCGAGATAACGGTCTTCATGTCCGTTATCGATTTCCTCGGCAACAAGATCGTGTTCAACAACCGTCCCGGTCAGGTGCTGGGCAGAAAAGAAAATCACCAACTCTGGCGGATACGTGATGTAACTAACAAAATCGCCAAGATGGGCCGAGGGGCAGAAGGTCACATGGGATGCGGTGTTCAGACCAGCAGCCAGGGTTGCCGGTAACCGGTTTCCCGTCAGATCCGCGAAGGCGAGGCCAAACCCCCGGCTCGCGATTGATCGCGCCACTTTCTCGGCATCCTTGAGCATGCCTTCGCGCGCATCGTACTCGTCCTGGTAAAAATCATCCCACAGCGTCCGGATCAACCGGATGGTCCGCATTTTCAGGTTTTCCGGCCGCAACAGCAGATCCAGGACTTCCGTACCATCGGCCGTTGTCAACACGGGTTCGACATAGCGTCGCCATTCGGCCTCGTTCTCGTCAACGGGTGCGGCCAATTCCGTTCCCAGATCCCGGTGAGCCCGATCGATCGCCCGGATCGCATATTCACGGAATTCGATCGGCTCCCTGGCTTCCAGAAACCCAATGAGATCGTCCACGCTCGCGTGCGCATGATCATCCCGGAGCGGCTCGAACGCCATCACCGGTTCTTCCATGTAGTACAGGAGGCGTCCCGTGAATCCATGAAGGAGATCGAGATCTTCCTGAAGCTGGCGCGAGAGCGCCCGGCGCGTAGAAACCAGCCAGGGATCCAGTCCACTTCCTGGCACTGCCCGGTAAAGAAGGGACATGATCGAGACCATATCCAGCGGAATCGACAGCGCTGTCTTCACCTGGAGCGCCGGTCGCCCTACCACGAGTTCGCCCATGCATAACTCCGTTATTGAGAATGGGACATCACCATCTCATGAAGCCCCGGAATGTGAATATCCGAACGATTGTGGCATCCTCGCCACCAAAACAGTTCACTTTGCTCCGCCGCAACAATATCTTCATGACGATATTAGCATATGGCGTACGATTGTATACCATTGCCCCGGCAAATTAGCGAATCGGCGTCCCACCAGCCGATTGCCCCGATGCGAAACCACGACCGATACAGCCGCTCGCGCTTGTCCCCGGTGACGAACGCATCAAATCCCATGGACGCATGAGGCATAATTTCGGCAAGCTGCTTTCGCCACCAACCTCACCAGGCGTTCCGGAGAGCATCATGGCAGACGACAAGCCCCAATCCCCACCAACCGAAACCCCGGTCGGCAATCGGCATTCCCGCTTCCGGGGCCGCGACGGTGTCACCGCCGACGAGCGGGACCAACCACCAGGCAACCTCCCGGGGGCTCGCCAGGCGGAGCAACACGCTCATCAGCAACGCCCCGATCAACTCCCGCTGTTCACCCACCTGCCTGAATCCCGGTACGACAAAACCTTGCCAACGGATCTGCCGCCACTCACGGCGGGCTCCAGCCTGGCCCTTGCCCGAAGCTGGTACCGGCACACCCTGGAGCGCGCCAACCGCCCGGAAAATACGATCGAATCCTACAGTTACGATCTTACGGTCCTGGAAAACCTCATTGGACCAAAACCGCTGAACAGGATCACCGGCGGCGATATCGCCAAATATCTCGGCGAAGCCTCCAGCAAGACCACGCGGAAGCGTCGCCTGACCTCGGCCCGTCGCTTCTTCCAGTTCCTGATCGAGGATGTCAAGGCGCTCAAATTCGATCCCACGGAAGGATACTATCCACATTCGATCCAGCTGCGGTTGCCGGTCCCGCTTTTCGCGGACGAGCAGCACGCCCTGATGGCTGCTGCCCGGCAGGATGAACCCTGGTCCGCAGTGGCGATCTGGCTGATGATGCGCCTCGGACTGACCCGATCCGAACTCCTGGCCCTCAAACGGGATCACATCGACCGCACAAACCCGGAGCAACCCATTGTCTACATTTTCTACGACGACCTGACGAAGCAATCGAAAGAGCGAAACCTGGCTGCCAACGCCGAATTCTCGGTACTCTATGATGCCTTCCTTGAGGAACGGAATCCCCCGGATGTGCTCTTCCCGGTTGGCCGTCAGGCTGTCAATGGCATGGTGGACCGTGTCCGCAAGGCGGCGGAGATCACCAAGGATGTCACCCCAAACACCCTGCGCCACACCTTCGCCGTCGAAGCCGCCCGCAACGGTGCGGGTACCGTGGAGCTTCTCGAACTGCTCGGTTTGGCGGACGATCCCCGAAACCGCGCTTCCGTCGGACGGTATATCCGCCTCGCGGCTCCCGCGCTCAACAGTCAGGACCCGGCGTCAGATCCGGAATCGGGCATAAATCAGCCTTGATCTGTGCCCGTGCCGCCGGGACGCACGATACAGCGAAATCCAAGGTGGCACATCCCCGTATCCACCATCTGCGGTTGACGGGCCGCGGGCCGATAACGGTAGCAATACGACGGGGCACAGAGATGCGAGCCGCCCTTGACGACCTTCCGAGGAATCCGAACCTGCGGCTGACGCGGATCGTAACTCTCCTGCATACGCCCGCCCTGTGGATTCCTCGGCAGACAGCATGACGCCACACTGTCCTGCGCACCGGAAACGCTGTACCAGTCCGCCGTCCACTCCCAGACATTTCCCGCCATGTCGTACAATCCGTACCCATTTGGCGGGTAGCTGCCGACCGGCGATGTCCTGGCCCAGCCGTCAGTCCGGGCATTCTGCCAAGGGAAGTGCCCTTGCCAGGTATTTGCCAGCGGGGCGGTATCCTGCGGGTCATCATCGCCCCAAGTGAAATTGGCACCCCGCAATCCACCTCGCGCGGCAAACTCCCATTCGGCCTCGGTGGGCA
>Ga0182747_1001399_pt1 | contig 18783 bp, 18 predicted proteins | sample eDN3rd30CBELigBY_FD_128526 | JGI IMG/M metagenome (GOLD analysis project Ga0182747, IMG submission 128526) | Enriched backyard soil microbial communities from Emeryville, California, USA - eDNA 3rd pass 30_C BE-Lig BY (version 2) (version 2) | ecosystem: Environmental > Terrestrial > Soil >...
AGAGGTCGGCCTCGCCCGTCGCGACCAGACAGAATTTCAGCGACGACCCGGCCGAGGTCATGTCCCGCACGCCGTAGCGCGCGATATAGGCGTCGGTCGCCGCGTCGCGATGCGATTTCGAGGCGACGACCATCAGAGCGCGGTTATCGGGGGTCGAGTTCACGCCGATCGGAACCGTCTGGCCGGGCTTCTCGCCGAACGGCCCCTTCTCCTCGACCGACCCACCCTCGGCGGTGGTATAGAAGAGCCGCTCCTTGGCCGGGGCGTAGACCACGCCCAGCCGCGGCACGCCGTTCTCGACATAGGCGATGTTCACGGTGAAATCGCCGCGCCGCTGCACGAACTCCTTGGTGCCGTCGAGCGGATCAACGATCAGGAAGGTCGAAAGCCGCTGGCCGTGAGTCGATGCCTGCTCTTCGGTCACCAGCGGAATTTCGGGGAATTTCTCGCGCAGGCCGGCAGAAATCAGCGCATCCGCCGCCTCGTCCGCCTCGGTCACCGGAGAGGCGTCCGATTTGGCCCGGACGTCAAAATCTTCGGAACCATAGACCCGCATGATCTCGTCGCCCGCCTTCAGTGCCAGTCGGCGCATTTCGGCAATCATGACATCAAATTGCATGGGCTATCCCTTTCCTCGCGGCCGGCCGGCGATGTGCGGGCGATTGAATGCGGCATCGTCGTTCCTTATGATGCGACGGATTGCACAGGGCAAGCGCCCCCTCGCAACAGCACGGGATACCGCCGATCGATGTTCGTACAGCGCCGCAACCGCAACATGATCGAGGCCGGGTTCAGCACGCTCGCCCTCATCTATCATGTGACCGTCAATAACCTGCGGAAGGGTCAGCGCAATGCTCTGGTCGGCCTGCTGATGACTATCGTGCAAAGCATGATGATGATCGCCGGCCTCCTCATGCTCTTCTGGGTTCTGGGTGTGCGCCGCTCGCCCATCCGGGGGGATTTCCTCCTGTTCATCATGAGCGGGATCTTCCTTTTCATGACCCAGACCCAGACGATCGGAGCCGTCGCCGGGGCGGGCAATCCGGCCAACCAGATGAACCGGCACGGGCCGATGAACCCCCTGGTGATGATCGCGGCATCGGCGCTTGCGACCCTCTACAAGCAGACGTTTTCCGCCTTCGTCATCCTCACCGCCTATCATTTCTTCATCAACCCGATCGAGATCGAAAATCCGGTCGCCTGCTACGGCGTGCTGCTGCTCGCCTGGTTCTCGGGGTGCTGTATAGGGCTGATCTTCCTCGCGCTCAGGGCATGGTGGCCACAAGGGGCGCCGGTGGCGACAACCTTCTACCAGCGAATAAACATGGTCTTTTCCGGCAAGATGTTCGTGGCCAATGCGCTTTCCACTGCGATGCTGCACAGTTTCGGATGGAACCCGCTTTTCCACCTCATCGACCAGATGCGCGGATTTGCCTTCATCAATTACTCGCCGCGCAATACCAGCCTTGAATATCCGCTTTATTGCACGGTCGCGCTGCTGATGATCGGCCTGATGATCGAGTTCGTCACCCGCAAGTCGCTCTCCATCAGTTCCATGGCGGGGCGCTGAGGGCGCGCGCCCTGTACCGGCGGTCGGCGCGATAATTCCCGCGCCGATTCCGGCTCATGCTCAGCTTGCAGGCGGTTTGCGGCCTTCCTATATAGCCCCAAGAGTTCGGAGGCCTGTCCTCCGGTCAATCCAGGGATCGGGCTATGGGGGCCTCTCGGGGACCCGGAGCCCATAATATCGCCGCAAGAAAGGTTATTGCATGTCTAAAGTCATCGGCATCGACCTCGGGACCACGAACAGCTGCGTCGCCATCATGGATGGCAGCCAGCCCAAGGTCATCGAGAACTCGGAAGGCGCGCGCACGACCCCCTCGATCGTCGGCTTCACCGACACCGAGCGTCTGGTCGGCCAGCCTGCCAAGCGCCAAGCCGTCACCAACCCGTCGAACACCGTATTCGCCGTCAAGCGCCTGATCGGGCGCCGCACCACCGACGCGGAAGTCGAGAAAGACAAGAAGCTCGTCCCTTACGCCATCGTCGATGGCGGCAATGGTGACGCCTGGGTCGAAGTGCGTGGCGAGAAATATTCCCCGAGCCAGGTCTCGGCCTTCATCCTGCAGAAGATGAAAGAAACCGCCGAATCGTATCTGGGCGAGCCGGTCACGCAGGCCGTCATCACGGTTCCGGCCTATTTCAACGACGCCCAGCGTCAGGCGACCAAGGACGCGGGCAAGATCGCGGGCCTCGAAGTCCTGCGCATCATCAACGAGCCGACCGCGGCCGCGCTGGCCTATGGTCTGGACAAGAAGGAATCGAAAACCATCGCGGTCTATGACCTTGGTGGCGGCACCTTCGACATCACCATCCTCGAGATCGACGATGGCCTCTTCGAAGTGAAATCGACCAACGGGGACACGTTCCTTGGCGGCGAAGACTTCGACATGCGCATCGTCAACTACCTCGCCGACGAGTTCAAAAAGGAACACGGCGTCGACCTGACCAAGGACAAGATGGCCCTTCAGCGCCTGAAGGAAGCCGCCGAGAAAGCCAAGATCGAGCTGTCCAGCTCCTCCCAGACCGAGATCAACCAGCCGTTCATCTCGATGGACAAGGATTCGGGCACGCCGCTGCACATGGTCATGAAACTGACCCGCGCCAAGCTGGAAAGCCTGGTCGGCGACCTGATCAAGCGCACGATCAAGCCGGTTCAGGACGCGCTGAAGGATGCCGGCCTGTCGAAAGGCGACATCGACGAGATCGTTCTGGTCGGCGGCATGACCCGCATGCCGAAAGTCATCGAGACCGTCAGCGAATTCTTCGGCAAGGAACCCCATAAGGGCGTGAACCCCGATGAGGTCGTGGCGCTTGGCGCGGCCATTCAGGCCGGCGTGCTGCAAGGCGACGTCAAGGACGTGGTCCTGCTCGACGTGACCCCGCTGTCCTTGGGCATCGAGACGCTGGGCGGTGTCTTCACCCGCCTGATCGACCGCAACACCACGATCCCGACCAAGAAGTCGCAGATCTTCTCGACCGCCGAGGACAACCAGAACGCCGTCACCATCCGGGTCTTCCAGGGTGAGCGCGAGATGGCTGCCGATAACAAGCTGCTCGGCCAGTTCAACCTTGAGGACATCCCGCCCGCGCCGCGCGGCATGCCGCAGATCGAAGTCACCTTCGACATCGACGCGAACGGCATCGTTTCGGTCTCGGCCAAGGACAAAGGCACCGGCAAGCAGCAGAACATCACCATCCAGGCCTCGGGCGGTCTCTCCGACGAGGATATCGACAAGATGGTGAAGGACGCCGAGGCCAATGCCGAGGCGGACAAGAAGCGCAAGGAACTGGTCGAGGCCCGGAACCAGGCCGAAAGCCTGATCCATTCGACCAAGAAATCGCTGGAAGAGCATGGCGACAAGGTCGACGGCTCGACTGTCGAGGCAATCGAACTGGCCGTCGGCGCGCTGGAAGATACCCTGAAGTCGGACGATGCCGGCAAGATCAAGGGTGGCATCCAGAACCTGATGGACGCTTCGATGAAGCTCGGAGAAGCGATCTACAAGTCGAGCCAGGCCGAGGGCGGCGAAGCCGGTGAGGCCGAGGAGCCCCGCTCGCGCGATGACGACGACATCGTCGACGCCGATTTCGAAGACCTCGGCGACAACAAGCGCAAGTAAGCGTTATGTGAACCTACCTCAGCCGGCCCGCTGCGCCACCCGCGCGGGCCGGTTATTTCTTGAAGGACCCCGGACGCAATCGACATGGCGAAACGTGACTATTACGAAGTGTTGGGAGTGACGCGGGGCGCTGCGGCCGACGAAATCAAGAAGGCCTACCGCGCCAAGGCAAAACAGCTTCACCCCGACCGCAACAAGGACTGCAAGGTATCGGAGGCCGCGTTCAAGGAAGTGAACGAAGCCTATGAATGCCTGAAAGACGACCAGAAGAAGGCCGCCTATGACCGCTTCGGCCATGCCGCCTTCGAGGGCGGCGGCGGTTTCGGCGGGGGCTTCGGTCGCGGCGCGAATGGCCAGGGCGATTTCGGTTCCGCCTTTGCCGATGTGTTCGAGGATCTGTTCGGCGACATGATGGGCCGCCGACCAGGCGGGGCCAATGGCCGGTCGCGGGCGACGCGTGGCCAAGACCTGCGCTACAATCTCCGCGTGACGCTGGAGGAAGCCTATGGCGGCGCGCAGAAGGCGATCACCGTTCCCGGCTCGGTCGCCTGCGGCGCCTGCAACGGCACCGGGGCCGAGGGCGCGGTCGAACCCGCCACCTGCCCGACCTGCTCGGGCATGGGCAAGGTCCGCGCCAGCCAGGGTTTCTTCACCGTCGAGCGCACCTGCCCGACCTGCAACGGACAGGGCCAGATCGTCAAGAATCCCTGCAAGGAATGCCACGGCGCCGGCCGGATCGAGAAGGAGCGCACGCTCTCGGTCAATATCCCCGCCGGGGTCGAGACCGGCACCCGCATCCGCCTTGCCGGCGAGGGCGAGGCCGGGATGCGCGGCGGTCCTGCGGGCGACCTCTATATCTTCATCGAGGTGAAGGAGCATCAGATCTTCATCCGCGACGGCAGGATCCTTGCCTGCCAGGTGCCGGTCAGCATGATCAGCGCCGCGCTTGGCGGAGAGATCGAGGTGCCGACGATCGACGGCGGACGCTCGCGCGTCAAGATCCCGCCGGGCACCCAGTCCGGCAAGCAGTTGCGCCTGCGCGGCAAGGGCATGCCTCCGCTGCGCCACGGCCCCGGCATGAACGGCGAGTTCGGCGACATGCTGATCGAACTGACGGTCGAGACGCCGGTGAACCTGACCTCGCGCCAGCGCGAATTGCTGCGCGAATTCGAGGCGATCAAGGCCGATAACAGCCCCGAGACGCAGGGCTTCTTCCAGAAGATCAAGGGCTTCTGGGACGAGATGAAGGGCTGAGGCCTTTCCTGGACGGGCCGCGTTAACGGCCCGTTTACCGCTGCCATGACAGCCTCGCGTCATGGACACGAATCGATCATTCGACGAAGCGATGCTGCCCCTGTTCCCCGCGCCGCAACCGGCGGAACCGGGCGACGGTCCGACTGCGGCATCCTCCCGCCTGCCCAGCTATCTCGCCGACCACCGCGCCCGCCTGCGTGAGCGGTTCATGCAGGGCGGCGCCAGCGCGATGCCGGATTACGAATTGCTCGAACTGGTGCTTTTCCGCGCGATTCCCCGTCAGGATGTGAAACCCCTCGCCCGCGCGCTGATCGAGAGATTCGGGGACTTCAACCGGGTTCTGTCCGCCTCGCCCGCCCGGCTGGCCGAGGTGCTGGGTGTCGGCCCGGCCGTCATCGGCGAGCTGAAGATCGTCGAAGCGGCGGCGCAGCGCCTCGCCCGCTCTCGCGTCATCCACCGCCCGGTGCTGACAAGCTGGGAGGCGCTGCTCGATTATTGCCACACGGCGATGGCCCATCGCGAGATCGAGGAGTTTCGCGTCCTCTATCTCGACCGCAAGAACGTGCTGATCGCGGATGAGGAACAGGCCAAGGGCACCGTCGACCACGTCCCGGTCTACCCGCGCGAGATCATGCGCCGCGCGCTGGAACTCAGCGCCAGCGCGCTGATTCTGGTCCACAATCATCCCTCAGGCGACCCGACCCCCTCGCAGGCGGACATTACCATGACCAACCGCATCGCCGCCGCGGCCGAGGTCATGGGGCTGACGATCCATGACCATCTGATCGTCGGCAAGTCGCGTGAGCTGAGTTTTCGCGCCGAAGGCCTGTTGTGAGGACGCTTCTCCGGGCAAGCGCAACCAAAATCCCACACCTCCGGGCCTTAGCGTTCCGACCCGCGCTGGACTGACAAGAATTTGACCGCTACAAACTTTTCCGGGAGGGGGAAGTGCGTCGTGTCACGGCCCGTTCCGTCATATCGCCCTGTAGCAGGGGAATAAATGGAGAGCAGACCCGTGTCCCACGCAGACGACCACGCAGGAGACAGCGGCGCCACCCGGAGGGATTTCCTCTATTTCGCGACGGCAGGGGCCGGCGCGATTGCAGCCGGCGCAGCGGCCTGGACCCTTGTCAACCAGATGAACCCGTCAGCCGACGTGCAGGCGCTCTCGTCGATCCAGGTCGATGTCAGCGGCGTCCAGACCGGCACGCAGCTGACGGTCAAATGGCTGGGCAAGCCCGTGTTCATCCGCCGCCGGACCGAGGACGAGATCCAGAAGGGCCGCGAGGTGGAGCTGAACCAGCTCATCGACCAGAGCGCCGAGAACGCAAACAAGCCGAACGAACCCGCGCTTGACCAGAACCGCACGCTGGACGAGGCCGGGGAATGGTTGGTGATGCTGGGGGTCTGCACCCATCTGGGCTGCGTGCCGATCGGCGACGGTGCGGGTGACTTCGGCGGCTGGTTCTGCCCCTGCCACGGCTCGCACTACGACACGGCGGGACGTATCCGCAAGGGGCCGGCGCCGCAGAACCTGCATGTTCCCGTCGCCGCCTTCGTCAACGACACCACCATCCAGCTGGGCTGAGGAGCGCAAGATGGCCGGAATTCCCCACGACCATTACGAACCCACGACTGCGCCCGAGCGCTGGCTGCACCGCCGCCTGCCGATCGTCGGCCTGCTCTATGACACCCTGATGATCCCCACGCCCAAGAACCTGAACTGGTTGTGGATCTGGGGCATGGTGCTGGCCTTCTGCCTCGTGCTGCAGATCGCGACCGGCGTTGTCCTCGTGATGCATTACACCCCGCATGTCGACCTGGCCTTCGCCTCGGTCGAGCATATCATGCGCGACGTGAACGGCGGCTACATGCTGCGCTACCTGCATGCAAACGGCGCGTCGCTCTTCTTCTTCGCCGTCTATATCCACATCTTCCGCGGCCTCTATTACGGCTCCTACAAGGCCCCGCGCGAGGTGACGTGGATCGTCGGCATGCTGATCTATCTGCTGATGATGGGCACGGCCTTCATGGGCTATGTGCTGCCCTGGGGTCAGATGTCCTTCTGGGGCGCGACCGTGATCACCGGGCTTTTCGGCGCCATTCCGGGCATCGGCCAGTCGATCCAGACCTGGCTGCTGGGCGGGCCTGCCGTCGACAACGCGACGCTGAACCGTTTCTTCTCGTTGCATTACCTGCTGCCCTTCGTCATCGCCGGGCTGGTGATCGTCCATATCTGGGCCTTCCACACCACCGGCAACAACAACCCCACGGGCGTCGAAGTCCGCCGCACCTCGAAGGAGGAGGCGCAGAAAGACACCCTGCCCTTCTGGCCCTATTTCGTGATCAAGGATCTTGTCGGGCTGGCCGTCGTGCTGGTGGTGTTCTTCGCGGTGGTCGGCTTCATGCCGAACTATCTGGGCCACCCTGACAACTATATCGAGGCGAACCCGCTGGCGACGCCCGCCCATATCGTGCCGGAATGGTATTTCCTGCCCTTCTACGCGATCCTGCGCGCCTTCACCGCCGATGTCTGGCTGGTGCAGCTGGTGAACTTCCTGTCCTTCCGCATCATCGACGCCAAGTTCTTCGGCGTGATCGCGATGTTCGGCGCGATCCTCGTCCTTGCGCTGGTGCCGTGGCTCGACACCTCGCGGGTGCGTTCGGGCCGGTTCCGTCCGCTGTTCAAGTGGTGGTACTGGCTGCTCGCCATCGACTTCGTGATCCTGATGTGGGTGGGGGCGATGCCGGCCGAGGGGATCTATCCCTATATCGCGCTGGCTGGCGCGGCCTATTGGTTCGCCTATTTCCTCGTGATCCTGCCGATCCTCGGCATCATCGAGAAGCCGGACCCGATGCCCTCGACCATCGAGGAAGACTTCCGCGCCCATTACGGCGCCAACAACACCCATCCTGCCGAGTAAGGAGAGGCAATATGACCTTGCGAAACGCATCGCTGACGGCTGTTGCGACTCTGACCCTTGCTTTGGCAGGAGGCGCGGTGGCGCAGGACGCCACGACCGCGCCCGGCACCAGCGCACCCCTCGGGTCGAGCTATCACAGCGGGAACGCAACCACCCCGGCGCCGGCGACCGAGCCGGTCGCCACGCCAGAGCCCGCAACCGCGCCCGTCGCGGAAGCGCCCGCGGCGACGGAAGCTGCACCTGCGGCCGAAGCACCGGCGGAGGCGCCAGCAGCAGAGCCTGCGGCAGAGGCACCTGCTCCAGCCGCTCCGGCAGCAGAGGCGGAAGCTCCTGCCGCAGCGGATACCCCGGCGGAGGCTCCTGCCCCCGAGGCCGCACCCGCCCCGGCGGCAGCCGCTGAAGCCCCGGCCGAAGCTGCAGCCGAACCTGCCGCGCCCGAAGCCGCCGCGACGGCGGAACCGGAAGCCGAGGGCACGACCGCAGAAAGCGCCGTGACCGAGGAACCCGCGGCCGAACCCGCTGCTCCCGAGGCGGCCCCGGCGGCCGAGCCGGAAGCCGCACCCGCAGCCGAAGCCCCTGCCGCCCCCGCAGCAGAGGGCGAGCATGCCACAGCCGAGGGCGAACATGGCGAAGCCGCCGCTGCGTCCCATGCCGCGCCGCATATCGAGGACATCTCGTTCAGCTTCGAGGGTCCGTTCGGCCGCTTTGACCAGTTCCAGCTGCAACGCGGGTTGCAGGTCTATACCGAGGTCTGCTCGGCCTGCCACGGGCTGCGCTATGTCCCGCTGCGCACCCTGCATGACGCGGGCGGCCCCGGCCTGCCCGAAGATCAGGTCCGCGCCTATGCCGCGACCCTGACCATCACCGACCCGGAAACCGGAGAGGAGCGTCCGCGCATCCCGACCGACCATTTCCCGACCATCCTCGACGAAGGCATGGGCCCGGACCTGTCGCTGATGGCCAAGGCGCGCGCGGGCTTCCACGGTCCCTACGGCAGCGGCATGTCGCAGCTGTTCCGCGGCACCGGCGGGCCGGAATATATCCACGCCATCCTTGCCGGCTATAATGGCGAAACCAAGGAAGAGGCGGGCAGCACCTTCTATCACAACGCTGCCTTCTCGACCGGCTGGATCAAGATGCCGCCGCCCCTCTCGGACGGTCAGGTGACCTTCGAGGACGGGACCGAGGCCACGGTGGACCAGATGGCCCGCGACGTCGCCGCCTTCCTGATGTGGACAGCCGAGCCGAAGATGATGGATCGCAAGCAGGTCGGGCTGGTTTCGGTCCTGTTCCTGATCGTCCTCGCCGGGCTGCTCTGGGCGACCAACAAGAAGCTGTGGCAACCCCACAAGCAGGGTCGCAAGCAGGACTGACGCCACCCTCATTCACGACAGGACGCGCCCCCCTCGGGGGCGCGTCTTTCGTTTCGGATACTGGACAAGCGCTTGGCGCATCGGTCAGATACGGCGCCAGCGAAGAGGAAACGGCGATGACCATCTATAATCTCGGCTCGATCCATATCGACCATGTCTACCGGCTGGCGAACCTCCCGCGCTCGGGCGAGACGATCCATTCCCGCCAGCTCTCGCACGGGCTTGGCGGCAAGGGCGCGAACCAGTCGGTCGCGGCGGCGCGGGCCGGGGTCAAGGTCGTGCATCTTGGCGCAATGGGGACGGGCGACGACTGGGTTCTGGACCGGCTGTCCAGCGCAGGGGTCACCACCGACCGCATCGCACGGCTTGCCGGGCAGGTCACGGGCCATGCCATCATCCTCGTCGATGACAGCGCCGAGAACTCGATCATCGTCCATGGCGGCGCGAACCGCGCGCTGTCGCCCGAGACGGTGATGGGCGACCTCGCCTCCATCGGTCCGGGCGACACCCTGATGCTGCAGAACGAGACGAGCCTCCAGGTCGAAGCCGCGGCCCATGCCCGCAAGGCCGGGGCACGGGTGATCTATTCCTGCGCGCCCTTCGACATCGCGGCGCTGCGCGATGTCCTGCCGCATGTCTCGATCCTTGCCCTGAACGAGGGCGAGGCGGCCGAGGCTTTCGCCGCTCTGGGAGAGAACCTGCCGGTCGAGGGGCTGTTGATCACCCGCGGCAGCGCCGGGGCGGAATATCGCGACCTGACGCGCGGCACCATTGATCGCCAGCCCGCCTATCCGGTCGAGGCGATCGACACGACCGGGGCCGGGGATTGTTTCGCCGGCTGGTTCGCCGCTGGCCTCGACCGGGGCGAGGATGTGCCGACCGCGCTGCGCAATGCCGCCGCCGCCGCCGCGCTTCAGGTGACGCGGCACGGTGCGGGCGATGCCATGCCCGACCGCGCCGAAGTCCTCGATTTCCTTGACGCGAGGGGCGAGCGGCTTGCCTAAGCGGAAAACGCTTCCTATCTGGGAACACATGCGAATTCCCTTTCTCAACCGCCCTCCCGCCGTCGCCGTCCTCAGGCTGCAAGGCATCATCGGCTCATCCGGTCGCGGTGGCGCGGGCCTTTCCGACGCCACGCTGGCCCCCCTGCTCGAGCGCGCGTTCAAGCGCCGCAAGCCGGTGGCCATGGCGATCGCGCTGAACTCTCCCGGTGGGTCGCCCGTCCAGTCCAGCCTGATCGGCGCGCGTATCCGGCGCCTGTCAGAGGAGCATGAGGTTCCCGTCCACGCTTTCGTCGAGGATATGGCGGCATCGGGCGGCTACTGGCTGGCCTCGGCTGCCGATTTCATCTGGGCCGACGAAAGCTCGGTCCTCGGCTCGATCGGCGTGATCTCGGCCGGGTTCGGCTTTGCCGACCTGATCGGCCGCTACGGGATCGAACGGCGCGTGCATACCGCCGGCCAGTCGAAATCCATGCTCGACCCGTTCCGGCCCGAAAACCCCGAGGATGTCGAGCGGTTGAACCGCCTGCTTGAGCCGATCCACGGGGCCTTCAAGCAGCAGGTCGTCAGCCGGCGCGGCAACCGCCTGGCGCAGGATCGCGACCTGTTCACGGGCGAGATCTGGACCGGGAAAGAAGCCGTGACGCTTGGCCTCGCCGACGGGATCGCCCATCTGGTCCCGAAAATGCGCGAGCTTTACGGCGAGAAGGTCCGCTTCCAGACCTATGGTCAGCGCGTGCCCCTGCTGCGCCGCTTCGGCATATCGGCAGGAGACGTCTTCGACACGATCGAGGAACGCGCCGCCTTTGCCCGCTTCGACGCGAGGGGCTGATGATCAAGGCCGTCCTGCTTTGCCTGCTCATCATCATCGCGCTCGCGCTCGCGGCGGGACCGGGGGTGCGGCGGCTGATCGCGCGGTTGCTGGGCATCCCGAGGAAATGACCGCCCTCGTCACCGGAGCCGCCCGGCGGCTGGGGCGCGAGATGGCGCTGGAACTGGCCGCGCGCGGCCATGATGTCGCCATCCATTTCCACCATTCGGCGGAGGCGGCCGAGGATACCGCGCGCGAGCTGCGCGCCTTCGGCGTCCGGGCAGAGTGCTTTGGCGCCGACCTCCTCGACCTCGACGCGGTCGAGGGCCTTCTTCCCCGCGTTGCCATGGCAATGGGGCCGGTCCGGGTGCTGGTAAACAACGCCTCGATCTTCGAGGCGGACACGATCGAGAGCGCCACCCACGAAAGCTGGGACATGCATCTCGGCTCGAACCTGCGCGCGCCCTTCATCCTGTCGCAGGCCTTCGCGGCGCAGGTTCCGGTCGGTCGGGACGCCGGGCCTCAGGGGTTGATCGTCAACATGCTGGACCAGCGCGTGTTGAAGCCCACGCCACAGTTCATGACCTATTCGCTGGCCAAGGCCGGGCTCTGGTGGCTGACGCGGACCATGGCGCAGGCGCTGGCCCCGGCGATCCGGGTCAATGCAATCGGCCCCGGCCCCGCGTTGCAGGGCGCGCGCCAGTCGGAGGCCCAGTTCCGCGCCCAACAGGCGGCTACCTTGCTGGGGCATGGCACCGATGCCGCCGAGATCCGCCACGCCCTCGCCTATCTGCTGGAGGCCCGTTCCGTCACCGGGCAGTTGATCTGTGCCGATGGCGGGCAGCATCTGGGTTGGCAGACGCCCGATACGCTGATCGCCGAGTGATCCGGCCTTCTTCGCAGCTGCGGCAACTTGTCCACTTTGCTTCTGGCCTTCGCAATTTCTTCACGATTCTGCCAGCAAATTCATGGGATTGTTGTGGTGATAAATAATTTCCAATGAAATCAATGTCGTGAGAAAATGCGGCATTTTTAGGCAACTCGAGGAATCCCCAACAAACGCTTGCCAAACGTATACTGCTCCCAAGGAGACTCACAGAGTTATCCACAGATTCCGTGGACAGGATTCAGCTTGAATTTAGTCCCGCGAACTTGCAGCCGGATCCAAGAATCAATTGTGTTGACAGGATGAACGATTCTCCCACCACAAATCAGGCAGCCCGCACCGGGCAGGCGCTGATTCAGGACTATCTCAGGACGCTCGACGCTTCGCCGGGGGTTTACCGCATGCTCGACCAGCATGGGGCGGTGCTTTATGTCGGGAAAGCCCGGAACCTGAAGGCTCGCGTCTCAAGCTATGCGCGCGGTCAGGGGCATTCGGCGCGGATCGCGCGGATGATCCGTGAAACCTGCTCGATGATGTTCCTGACCACGCGGACGGAGACCGAGGCGCTGCTTCTTGAGCAGAACCTGATCAAGCAGCTGAAGCCGCGCTACAACGTGCTTTTGCGCGATGACAAGTCGTTCCCGAATATCCTTGTCGCGAAGTCGCATCCCTTTGCCCAGATCAAGAAGCATCGCGGCGCGAAATCGGAAAAGGGCGACTATTACGGCCCCTTCGCCAGCGCGGGCGCGGTCAACCGGACGCTGAACCAGTTGCAGCGGGTCTTCCTGCTGCGCTCCTGCACGGATGCGACCTTCTCCAGCCGGACGCGGCCCTGCCTGCTTTACCAGATCAAGCGATGCAGCGCGCCTTGCGTCGGGCGGATCGACATTGCGGATTACAACGAGCTTGTCGCCGATGCCGAGCTGTTCCTGCAAGGCAAGTCGACCGCTATCCAGGCCCAGCTTGCGACCGAGATGAACGCCGCTTCCGAGGCGATGGAATATGAACGCGCCGCCGCGCTGCGCGACCGGATCAAGGCGCTGACCGCCGTGCAATCTGTGCAGGCCATCAATCCCAAGGGCGTGGCCGAGGCGGATGTGGTCGCGCTGCATATCGAGGGTGGGCAGGCCTGCGTTCAGGTCTTTTTCATCCGCGCGAACCAAAGCTGGGGCAATCGCGACTTCTATCCGAAGCTCAACGGCGTCGAATCCGCCGACGAGGTGATGCAGGCCTTTCTGGCGCAATTCTATGACGGAAAGATCCCGCCGCGCATGATCCTGCTGTCGCATGGGATCGAGGATCCCGACCTGATGACCGAGGCGCTGTCGGAAAAGGCCGGGCGCAAGGTCACGCTGGGCGTGCCCCAGCGCGGCGAAAAGGCCGAGCTGGTCGAGAACGCCTTGCGCAATGCCCGCGAAAGCCTTGCCCGGCGGATGTCGGAAAGCGCCGCGCAACTGCGCCTGCTGGAAGGGCTGGCCGAGGCCTTCGACCTGCCCGGCCCGCCGCAGCGGATCGAGATCTATGACAACAGCCATATCCAGGGCACCAATGCCGTCGGCGGCATGGTCGTGGCCGGGCCGGATGGCTGGATCAAGAGCCAGTATCGCAAGTTCAACATCAAGGGCACCGAGATCACCCCCGGCGACGATTTCGGCATGATGAAAGAGGTGCTGACCCGCCGCTTCGCCCGGCTTCTGAAGGAGGATCCCGACCGGGTCTCGGACGCCTGGCCGGACCTTCTGCTGATCGATGGCGGCGCGGGACAGGTCAGCGCGGTCCATGAGATCATGGCCGAGATGGGGGTCGAGGACATCCCGATGGTCGGCGTCGCCAAGGGCGAGGATCGCGACCACGGCAAGGAGGAGTTCCACCGCTTCGGCCAGCGCCCCTTCGCCTTGCGGATGAATGACCCGGTCCTCTATTTCGTCCAGCGCCTGCGGGACGAGGCGCATCGCTGGGCCATCGGCACCCATCGCGCCAAGCGGGCCAAGGCCAGCATGGCCAACCCGCTGGACGAGATTGCGGGCGTCGGCGCCAGCCGCAAGCGCGCATTGCTCGCGCATTTCGGCAGCGCCAAGGCCGTCGGTCGCGCCGGCCTTGCCGATCTGATGGCGGTCGACGGGATCAGCGCGGCGCTGGCGCAGAAGATTCTGGACCATTTCCAGAAGGGATAGGGCAAGGCCCCATCCCTTCCCTTGCATTCAATGGGCCATCATCTCGGCCGCGACTTCACCCGCCGCCATCGCGGCCGGGTAATAGGTCGGCCAGTTCGTGACCTCGCCCAGCAGCGCGGCGCGGTCGTCGCCCCAGTAAAGGTGGAAATGTCCCGCCGCGACCGGCGCAATGGCATGGTCGCTGAACTGGATATAATCCGGCGCGTCTGCATCGCCCGAAACCTTGCGGAAGACATAGCGCACGCCGCGATTTCCGGCCTCGTAGGTCAGGATCTCATGGCCGTCCGAAGCGTAGCTGCCGCCGAGCGCCGCGTCCTTGCGATGGAAGGTGACGGCATCCCCGGCAATCTCGATCCGGTCCACGTCGGTCTGGTAGCCGGTGCGGTAATAGTCGCGATAGGCCTCGGCGCTTTTGTCGCCATGTTCGGCCTTGTGCTCCATGACCGGGTCGAGGCTGCCATCCGTCAGCAGGGGATAGACCGACTGCCAGTCCCCCTGCCAATCGGCGAGGCTGCGGGCCTTGACCTGATCGTCGCGGAAGATGCCCTTGTAGATCGCCGAGGCGGCGTCGCTGTCATGGCTGTGCCCCGCTGCGTGGTCATGGCTGTGGTTGTCATGCGCCAGCGTTGGCCCGGCCATCATCAGCGCGATCCCGAATGTCACCGCGCCGAGCATTTTAGGTCCCTGCATCCCCAATCCTTTCCATGCGTGATATGCAATGTTATTACATTACTATTATTCCTTAACCGATGCCGCCGCCCGATGACAAGAGGCTTGGTCGCACCCTCTTCCCCCCGCCGCGGCAAAGTCCTAGATTGCCGCCCATGCGTTGGACCTTGCCAAATCTTCTGACCGTCTTGCGTCTTGCCGCCGCGCCGCTCGTGCCGCTGATGTTTCTGTTCCTCAGCCGGCCTTTTGCGGATTTTGCGGCCCTGGTGCTGTTTCTGGTGGCCGCGATGACCGACTGGTTCGACGGCTATCTTGCCCGCGCCTGGGGGCAGGAAAGCCGCTTCGGCGCGGCGATGGACCCGATCGCCGACAAGGCCATGGTGATCATCGCGGTGGTCGTCATCACCGGCTATTCCGGGATGAACCCCTGGCTGATCCTGCCCTCGACGGTGATTCTCTTCCGCGAGGTCTTCGTCTCGGGACTGCGGGAATATCTGGGCGACCAGTCGCGCCTGCTGAAGGTGACGAAGCTGGCGAAATGGAAGACCACGGCGCAGATGACTGCCATCTCGGTCCTGTTCCTTGGAACCGGGCTGAAATATTACGAGGTCGGGCATCCGCCGCTGGTCGGCCAGCCCTCGCTGCCCTGGTCCGATAGCTGGTCGGATCTGGCGACGCAGGCCGGACTGGCGCTGGTCTGGATCGCGGCCATCCTGACCGCGATCACCGGCTGGGACTATTTCGACAAGGCCCGCCCCTATCTGAGGGAACCCGATGGTCGTTGACGTCCTCTATTTCGCCTGGCTGCGCGAGCGCGTCGGACAGGCGCGCGAGCGGGTCGAGACCGGGGCCGGAACCGTGCGCGAGCTGGTGGCCGAGCTGGCGGCGAAGGACGAATGGCACGCCGCGGCGCTTTCGGATCTGTCCGCGGTGCGCGTCGCCCTTGATCAGGAACTGGCCGATCTGGACGCCCCGATCGCGAATGCGCGCGAGATCGCGTTCTTTCCGCCGATGACAGGCGGTTGAGATGACGGCGCGGGTCCAGACCGATGCCTTCGATCTTGGGCAAGAGATGGCGGGATTCGGTCAGGGTGCCGGTGCGATCGTCACCTTTTCCGGGCTGGTCAGGGACGAGGGCGGCAGGCTGGTCGCGCTCGAGATCGAACATTATCCCGGCATGACCGAAAAGGCGCTCGACGCCTATGGCCGCGAGGCCGCCGCGCGTTTCGGCCTGACCGACTGGCGCATCATCCATCGCCACGGCCGATTGCAGGCGGGTGAGCAGATCATGATGGTCGCGACCGCCGCGCGCCATCGCGCCGCAGCCTTCGAGGCCGCCGAATATCTGATGGACTGGCTGAAGTCCCGCGCGCCCTTCTGGAAGCGCGAGATCACCGCCGAGGGGCCCGGCGACTGGGTCGAGGCAAAGGGTGCGGACGAGGACGCGCTTGCGCGCTGGCAAGGCACAAGTTGCAATCCCGCCGACTGACGAGCATATAGACGCGAACCCGACCGGATGACGACGCGGAGCCCTGAATGACCTATCTCGAGTTCGAAAAGCCTCTTGCCGATCTGGAAGGCAAGGCCGAGGAGTTGCGCGCCATGGCACGCAAGGGCGAGGGTGTCGATCTCGAGAAGGAAGCCGCCGCGCTGGACGAGAAGGCCCGCGATCTGCTGCGCGACCTTTACAAACAGCTCGATCCCTGGCGCAAGACGCTGGTGGCCCGCCACCCGGAGCGGCCGCATTGCACCAATTACATCGAGGCGCTCTTTTCGGAATACACGCCTTTGGCCGGCGACCGCGCCTTTGGCGAGGATCATGCCGTGATGGGCGGCCTTGCCCGCTTCCGCGACCAGCCCTGCGTGGTGATCGGCCATGAGAAGGGCAATGACACCCGCACCCGGCTTGAGCACAATTTCGGCATGGCCCGGCCCGAAGGCTATCGCAAGGCGATCCGGCTGATGGATCTGGCCGACCGGTTCCGCCTGCCCGTCATCACGCTGGTCGACACGCCCGGCGCCTATCCGGGCAAGGGCGCCGAGGAACGCGGCCAGTCCGAGGCCATCGCGCGTTCGACCGAGAAATGCCTGCAGATCGGCGTGCCACTGGTCTCGGTCGTGATCGGCGAGGGCGGCTCGGGCGGGGCGGTGGCGTTTGCCACGGCGAACCGCATCGCCATGCTGGAGCATTCCATCTATTCGGTGATCTCGCCCGAGGGCTGCGCCTCGATCCTGTGGAAGGACGCCGAGAAGATGCGCGAGGCGGCCCATGCGCTGAAGCTGACGGCGCAGGATCTGAAGAAGCTCGACGTGATCGACCGGATCATCCCCGAACCGCTGGGCGGCGCACAGCGCGCGCCCGCCGAGGCCATCGCCTCGGTCGGGGACGCGATCGCCGAGATGCTGGCCGAGCTTGACGGCAAGAAGCCGGCCGAGATCATCAAGGACCGCCGCCAGAAATTCCTGAACATGGGGTCGAAGGCCCTGGCCTGATCGCCTGCCCGCAGGCTTGGCATGGGTATTGGGGAAACGGTGAATGGAAACGTCCGGCCCGAGGGTCGGACCTTTCCTTTACTGGCGGGCGGCGCGGATCGAATCCTCGAGAATGTCGAGCGCCTCGTCGAAGACCGCATCGGGGATGGTCAGGGGCGCGAGGAAGCGGATCACATTGCCGTAAACGCCGCAGGTCAGCAGGATCAGGTTGCGCGACAACGCCTCCTCGCGCACGCGGTTTGCCATCTCGGGATTGGGTTTGTCGCTGCCTGACATGGCAAATTCGACGGCGTTCATGAAGCCGGGGCCGCGGATGTCGACGATTTCGGGAACATCGTCCCTGAGCGAGGCGAGGCGTTGCTTGAGCCGCTGGCCCAATCGGGTGGCGCGGTCGCAGAGCCCTTCATCCGCGATCACGTCGAGCACGGCATGGGCCGCCGCGACCGCAAGGGGGTTGCCGGCATAGGTGCCGCCAAGGCCGCCCGGCGCGGGGCTGTCCATGACCTCGGCCCGGCCGGTGACCGCGCTGATCGGCAGCCCGCCGCCCAGACCCTTGGCCATGGTGGTGAGGTCCGCGGCGACGCCGTGATGCTCCATCGCGAAGAGCCTGCCGGTGCGCGCGAAGCCGGTCTGCACCTCATCCGCGATCAGCAGCATCGAATACTGGTCGCAGATCTCGCGCAGGCGGCGGATGAAGCCGGGTGGCGCATCGTAGAAGCCACCCTCGCCCTGCACCGGCTCGACGATGATCGCGGCGACGCGCGAGGGGTCTATATCGGCCTTGAGGAGCCGGTCCAGCGCCGCGAGCGCCTCGTCCTGGGTGACGCCGTGGAGGTCGTTCGGGAAGGGAAGATGCCAGACGTCGTTCATCATCGGCCCGAAGCCCGCCTTGTAGGGCTGGACCTTGCCGGTCAGCGACATGCCCATGAAGGTGCGGCCGTGGAAGCCGCCCGAGAAGGCGACGATGCCCGCCCGGCCGGTAGAGTGGCGCGCGATCTTGACCGCGTTCTCGACCGCTTCGGCGCCGGTGGTGTAGAAGGCGGTCTTCTTCGGCCAGTCGCCCGGCACGGCGGCATTGAGCCGCTCGGCCAGCGCGACATAATTCTCATAGGGCACGACCTGGTGGCAGGTATGGGTGAAGCGGTCGAGCTGTTCCCTGACTGCCGCGATGACGCGCGGGTGGCGATGGCCGGTATTGACCACCGCGATCCCGGCGGCGAAGTCGATATAGCGGTTGCCGTCCTTGTCCCAGATCTCGGCATTCTCGGCGCGGTCGGCATAGATCTGCGTCGTCATTCCGACGCCGCGGGAAATGGCGGCGTTCTTGCGGTCGGTCAGGCTGGTCATCGGCGCCTCCTCGGAGCGATTCGGAGGAATGCTATATCCGGGATGGCCGTCGGAACAGCCGTCGCTTGCGCGTCGGGGCGGCATCGGTCACGCTGGCCGGCGAAGCGAAAGGCCGCCCGATGTTCCCGATCCGTGACCACAATCCCTCCGAGCGTCCGGCCTATGTCC
>Ga0182747_1001401_pt1 | contig 18759 bp, 17 predicted proteins | sample eDN3rd30CBELigBY_FD_128526 | JGI IMG/M metagenome (GOLD analysis project Ga0182747, IMG submission 128526) | Enriched backyard soil microbial communities from Emeryville, California, USA - eDNA 3rd pass 30_C BE-Lig BY (version 2) (version 2) | ecosystem: Environmental > Terrestrial > Soil >...
AAAGCTGCTAAAAAATCAATCGAATTACCAACACTGACTACTTTATATTACTTAATAAAAGCGACAGAGGAGAAAAGAGTTGAGAAAATGTGAGCATATTATTGTATTTAATAAGCTTTATAATCCTATTTCCTATCATACTTTTAATTGGAATATACGTAATTTGCAGAAAGAGTAAAGTAACTAAGACAAAATCTTTCGGTTATGCTGCAGATGCTACAACCTTTGTTTTGTTCTTTTCTGTTCCGCTGTCTATAAGCAGTCTGTGGCATGTTAATATCAGTACATACATTATTTGTAGTGCGATTGTAATCGCAATTATTTTTACATTTATCGATTGGAAATCAAAAAAAGAGATCGAAATCTTGCCATTGATTAAAAAAATATGGAGATTTATTTTTCTTTTATTACTGATTATTTACATACTGATATGGATTGTTGGCTTAATACATAAAATTGTAACGTATGTTTTCTTGTCATAAGTAAGCATTTTCTTTTGCAGTCGCCCAACAAAGCATTACAATAATATAGTGATACCTAAATAAATGAAACATTTAAGTGATTTTAACAGATAGTAGAGGAGATTTAGGAATGAAGCTGGAACAGGTGACTTCGCCAGTTAACAATAAATTGTTATCTGACTATTGGTCGGGTAACGAAACGTTACATACATTTTTTGAATATCAGATTCGCGACGAATCGTTCTCAATGCGTGCTGATTATTTAAAAAACAAACAATATAATACACAACAATTGAGTGAAATTATTCGTTCCTTTATGGAGCCTTATGGTCTAACTGAGAAAATTAAAGAAAATCTAGCTTATTTAGCAGACGGTTCACCTGTAATTGTAGGGGGGCAGCAGGCAGGGATTTTAACTGGCCCATTATATTCAGTTCATAAAGCTATTTCGGTGATACTATTGGCAAAGGAACAATCCGAAAAATTGGGATTGAAAGTAATACCTTTATTCTGGATTGCAGGTGAAGATCACGATATAGAAGAGATTAACCATACGTATACTATTTCAGATGGCTTACCAAAAAAACGTGTTTATAGTGAGCGGAAAAACCGTAAAACGATGGCTTCTACTACGGAGATTAATAAATCCGAAATGAAGAAAACCATTGATGAAATATTTAAAGATTTTGGAGAAACAGCCTATACACAAAATCTATATCATTTTGTTGTACAGTCAATTGATGAAAGTAAGACGTTTACAGATTTCTTTATAAAATGCATGCATTCATTCTTTAAAGATGAAGGATTATTAATGATTGATGCTGCCAATAAATCATTTCGTAAATTTGAATCAGGGTTCTTCAATGCAATCATTGAAAACAATGAACAAATTGCGAAAGTTGTTGTGAAAAAGGAACAACTTCTAAGTGAATCTGGATATGGAACACCTATAGAAGCAACATTAGAAAACGCTAATTTATTTTACGTACAAGAGGGAGAACGTTTTTTACTTGAGCGTAAAAACGATTATTTTTCCAATGAAAGTGCAAATATCAAATTTACAAAAGAAGAATTACAGGATATTGCGAATAATAATCCAGAAAAACTGAGTAATAATGTTGTTACACGACCATTAATGCAAGAAATGACAATACCTGTTCTAGCCTTTGTTGGTGGACCTGGAGAATTAGCATATTGGGCAACATTGAAAGATGCTTTTGAAGTGCTAAATCTACAAATGCCACTCATTATACCTCGCTTAAACATGACCATTATTACACGTCAAGTTGAGCAATTATTAAATGAGTATAAGATAACGCTAGAAGATGTATTCAATGGAAAGGTCAAACAATTGAAATCAGAGTTTGTAGAAAGTATTCAGGATCAACAGGCAAAAGAACAAATCGATCAATTACATGCTTTGGTTAATACACATTATGAAACACTTTTTGTTCATTTGAATTCGCAGCAAATTAACTTAGACCAATTAATTGAAAAAAATAAAAACTATCATCTTCAACAGTTTGACTACTTAAAAGGGAAAATTGAACAGCAGGTTTTACTTAAACATGATAAAATCATTCGTCAGTTTAACACATTGTCATCTGAAATTTATCCGAATGACAATTACCAAGAAAGAGTTTTTAATCCGTACCAATACATTAATGTATACGGACCAACACTAATTTCAGATTTGTTGAACTTACCATTTAAAATAGCGAATACTCATTATGTAGTTCATTTGTAATGTTTGATAAGAGTTATCTCACAGGAGATAACTCTTTTTTTGTACCTATTTTCTTAACGAGATTGCTGTGTATATGGACTAAATGAATTAATCGTAAAAAGTAATCAATATTTTAACTAAAATTGTGGAGGAAAGTGGGGGAATGTGGTACATTATTTACTAAAGTGGGGTGAGTAGCATGTTCATGGGAGAATATCAACATTCCGTCGATACAAAAGGACGTCTTATTGTTCCTTCTAAATTTAGGGAGGACTTAGGTACAACTTTTGTAATTACACGCGGACTTGATAACTGTCTATTTGGCTATCCTATGGATGAATGGCGAAAACTCGAAGAAAAGTTAAAACAATTGCCGATGACGAAAAAGGATGCAAGAGCATTTACTAGATTCTTTTTCTCTGGTGCAACAGAAGTTGAAATAGATAAACAAGGGCGTATTAATATCCCAGCAACGTTAGCTGCTTATGCAAAGATAGAGAAAGAGTGTGTGGTAATAGGTGTTTCTAGCAAGATTGAAATCTGGGCGAAAGAAGCTTGGGAATCGTATGCTAGTGACGCTGAAGAATCTTTCGATGAAATTGCGGAAAATTTAATTGGCTTTGACTTCTAGTTAATTTAGCGCCAAAAAGGAGTAATTATTATGTTCGATCATACAACTGTATTGTTAAGAGAAACTGTTGATGGGTTGAACATCAAACCTGATGGAGTTTATGTAGATTGTACTTTAGGTGGGGCGGGGCATAGCGAATATTTAGTAAAACAGCTCTCATCTAACGGTCGACTAATTTGTTTTGATCAAGATTTAACTGCTATAGAGCATGCTAAATCGAGATTGGCAGATTACTTAGATCGTGTGACATTTGTACATTCAAACTTTCGTTATATCAAAGAAGAATTAGAAAATATCGAAATTGATAAGGTTGATGGCATTCTTTATGATTTGGGAGTTTCTTCTCCTCAACTTGATACACCAGAACGTGGGTTTAGTTATCACCATGATGCTCCACTAGATATGCGTATGAACCAACATGCAGAATTGAGTGCTTTTCATGTAGTGAATGAATGGCCCTATGAAGATTTAGTGCGTATTTTTTTCCGTTATGGTGAAGAAAAGTTTTCAAAACAAGTCGCAAGGAAAATCGAGGAAGCAAGAAAACATACCTCAATTGAAACGACAGGTCAATTAGTCGAATTGATAAAAGAGGGCATTCCTGCGGCAGCACGTAGAAAAGGTGGGCATCCTGCAAAAAGAATATTCCAAGCAATTAGGATCGCGGTAAATGATGAGCTTGGCGCGGCTGAGGATTCACTAGTAGATGCAATCGAATTATTGAAAATTGGTGGGCGTATTAGTGTGATTACATTCCACTCTTTAGAAGATCGTCTTACAAAAACAATTTTTAAAGAGGCATCATCTATACCAGATTTACCACCAGGATTGCCAGTAGTACCTGATGAATTTAAACCGACACTTAAACTGATTACAAGAAAACCAATTCTGCCTTCTGATGAAGAGTTAGAATTGAATAACCGTTCGAGATCTGCAAAACTGCGTATTGCTGAAAAAATAAATGAAAAAAGGAAGTGATTAAATGGCAGTGAGAGCTAGGCAATTTCAAACATATGTGGAGCAACCGATTGTAACACAGCCAAAACCAACTATTAAACAAGCAAAAAGGAAACAAATTACAGCAAAAGAAAAAGTACTCTATCTTGCGTTTGTTATCGTTGTATCGTTACTGGCAGTTACGATATTACATAAGCAAAGTTCAATCCAACAATCGACAATAGAAATTCAAAAAATACAAAGTCAAATAACAGAAATATCTAAACAAAATGTTGATTTAAAAGTTAAAGTTGCAGAGCTATCAACTTACGATCGAATTATGGAAAAAGCAAAATCACTCGGTTTGACTCTTAATGAGAAAAATGTAAAGGTAGTGCCGGGAGAATGAAAAAGAAAAAATTTCGATTCCAATGGGGAGCCTTTCTAATGTTAGTTATTTATGGAGGGCTCTTTTTTGCATTATTTATTCGAATAGTTCATATCCAAGCAACCGGTGTTGTGAATGGACAAGTTCTAGAGGCTAAAGCTGCTGCACTATATGAAAAAGAAGCTGTACTTACAGCTGAGAGAGGAAAAATAGTAGACAGAAGCGGCAATATCATAGCAGAAGATACATTAAGCTATCGATTAATTGCAGTCGTTAGCCCAGAAGCATCTAAAAATTCCAAGACGCTTAGACACGTAGATGACCCTCAAACAACAGCAGAAATACTATCAAAATATATTGATATGGATGAAGCAGACATCTATAAAAATCTAACAAAAAAAATACAAGATAGTAAGACAGGTGAGTTGAAAACACCATATCAAGTTGAGTTTGGTACTGCGGGTCGAAGTATTAGTCATGAAGTAAAAACTGCAATTGAAGCTGAAAATCTTCCAGGAGTTGTATTTACTAGTGACTCAAAACGATTCTATCCAAATGGACCTTTTGCATCACATTTAATTGGTTTTGCATTAAAAGAACAACAAGATGATAAATCTTTTAAAACTGTGGGGAAAATGGGATTAGAATTGTATTACAATGATGAATTAACAGGAGTTAATGGTTCGCTCCAATATAAAAGCGACGCGTTTCATTATTTATTACCAAATAGTGAAAAGATGCTAAAACCCGCAAAAAATGGTAGTGATATCTATTTAACCCTCGATAAAACAATTCAAAACTTTTTAGAAGAGTCCATGTCTCAAGTGTATAAAGAATATAATGCTGATTCAATGGTTGCGATTATTGCGGATCCGAAAACAGGTGAAATATTAGCAATGAGTCAACGTCCAACCTTTGATCCAGAAAATAGAGTTGGATTAGAAGATTGGATGAATTCTGCCACTCAGAAAATAATTGAACCAGGTTCAACTATGAAAATTTTCACTTTGGCTTCTGCTATTGAAACAGGAAATTGGCATCCTAATGATAAATATCAATCTGGTTCATATACTTTACTAGATAGAACCATTCGAGATCATAACTACGTTGGGTGGGGATCTATAACTTATTTAGAAGGATTCCAACGTTCTTCTAACACCGCAATGGCGAATCTATTAGAGGATATTGGTAATGATAACTTTGTAGAATACTTAGATAAATTTGGATTCGGTAAACCAACAGGTATCGATTTACCCGGTGAGGTAAGTGGGAAAATTAAAACTGACTGGCCAATAGACTATGTAACAACTACTTATGGCCAAGGTTCGACCGTTACTCCAATTCAATTGGTTCAGGCGATGACTGCCGTTGCCAATGACGGGAAAATGCTTCAACCTTATGTGATTGAGAAAGTAGTAGATTCTAATGGAAAAGTCGTGCAAAAACATGAGCCGAAAGTTAAAGGAAATCCAATTACAAAAGAAACGGCTGAACAAATTCGAGAAATTTTAGCTTCTACTGTTACAAGTGAGGCCGGAACGGCGAAGAAATTTGCAATTGAAGGTTATGAGGTTGCAGGTAAGACAGGAACAGCCTATATTGCCGACTCAGATAATTCTGGTAGATATTTAACTGGTCAGGATAATTATCTTTATTCATTTTTAGGTATGGCACCAGCAGATGATCCACAGTTAATTATGTATGTTGCAGTTAAGCAACCACAATTAGAAGAAGGTGAATTTGGGGCAGACCCTGTATCAAAAATATTTACATCTGTTATGGAAAATAGCCTGAAGTATTTAAATATTGATCCAGAAAACGTAGCTGAAGTTGATACAGTTAAAATTGATCAATACGTTTCTAAAAATGCAAATGAAATCGTACAGAGTTTAAGAGATTCCGGATTAAATCCAATTGTTATTGGTGATGGTGGTAAAATCCTTGAGCAGTATCCAAAAGAACAAACCGAGGTAACAAAAGGAAGCCTAGTCTATTTAAAGACAGAAGGTGCAACAACGATTCCTGATTTTACAAATTGGTCACTTCGAAATGTACTCATTTTTAAAACGATGTCTGGATTAAATATCGAAATTGCTGGTGAAGGATATGTTGAGAAGCAAAGTGTTTCTAAAGGTGCTACCGTGAATGATTCTTCATTAATTGTTGTTAATTTAAAAACACCAGAGCAAACATTCGTCCCTCCATTAGAAGAGGATAGCTCTGAAATAAGTGATTTGCCACAAGATTAATGATATCTATCTATCTTGAGTAGAATACAAGTCCAATTTTTTTCATACCTTGTTAAAAACGAGGTGTGAATGTCGAATGAAGTGGATTTCGAGCGTATCCAAAAAACGATTGAGACTAATAGTATATGCCTTCATGATATTCGGGCTTGCTGTCGTCATTCGATTGTTTTATGTACAAGTTCTACAACATGATCAACTAACTGAACTTGCAAAACAGAATTGGGATAGAGAAGTACCGTTTGCTTCAGAGCGTGGAGAAATAACCGATCGTAATGGAGAAATTATCGTAACAAATAAGTTAGCTCCAACTCTTTATTTTATGCCCGCACAGAACGATAATATTGAAGAAGCAGCAAGACAAATTGCAGGGGTCTTAAATCTAGATGAAAAAAAACTTTATGAAAAAATGAATTCAAAAGCTTATTTAGTAAAGTTAGCACCAGAAGCGAAAAATATTTCTTACGAACAGGCTGTTCAAATCCAAGGTTTAAAGATAGACGGGCTGTATAGTGGAGTAGATTATGTAAGACATTATCCTTATGGAACATTATTATCTCGCTTTCTAGGATTTACGGGATATGATACACAAGGACTTGCTGGTATTGAATATCAATATGACAAGTTATTAACTTCTAAATCAGCAGCCATCCGATTATTTACAGACGCTGCAGGAAATGCATTGCCGCATGTTGATGACGAATGGCGAGATGGTGAAGAAGGGGCTACAGTTGAGCTAACAATTGATTTAGAAGTGCAACAAGTGATCGAACGAGAGCTAATGCAAGCAATGGAAAAATATGATGCTGACCAAGCTTTAGCTATAGCTATGAATCCAAAGACAGGAGAAATATTAGGTCTTGCTTCTTATCCAACTTATGACCCTGCAAATTTTGAAGAGGTGGAGCAATCGATTTATAATAGAAACTTACCTGTTTGGATGACTTATGAGCCCGGTTCAACATTTAAAATTATTACTCTTAGTGCTGCTCTTGAAGAGGGAGTAGTCGATTTAGAAAAAGATCGTTTTTACGATCGCGGGTTTACAATAGTAGAAGGTGCAAGATTACGCTGTTGGAAGCGTGAGGGGCACAAAGATGAAACATTTTTACAAGTAGTTGAGAATTCATGCAACCCAGGATTTATTGAACTCGGACAACGTGTCGGTCCGGAAAAATTAATGGGCTATATTAAGGATTTTGGATTTGGTGAAGGCACCGGTTCTAATATTCCTGGTGAAGCAAAAGGAATATTATTTTCTGAGGACCGGTTTGGTCCAGTAGAACATGCAACCACCTCTTTTGGCCAAGGTATTTCGGTAACACCAATACAACAAATTACTGCCGTTGCTGCAGCAATAAATGGTGGGAAATTATTTACACCTTATGTTGTATCAAAAATTGTTGATCCAGAAACAGGGAAAGTGATTCATGAAAACAAACCAGAACTAAAAAAACAGGTGATAAGTGAAGAGACTTCTCAACAGGTTCGCAATGCCCTTGAATCTGTAGTGGCAAATGGTTCAGGACGACAAGCATTCCGTGATGGATTGCGAATCGGAGGAAAAACAGGTACAGCTCAAAAAGTACAAGATGGTCATTATATGGATGGAAATTATATCGTATCCTTTATCGGATTCGCTCCAGCAGATGATCCTGAAATTATTGTTTATGTAGCTGTTGATAATCCGAAAAGTGCAACTGTGTTTGGTAGTACGATTGCTGCGCCAATCGTTGGACAAATTATAGAAGACATTGCACCAACAGTAGGGATAGAAGTTGACCGTGAAGGCCAATTGGAAAAGCAGTATAGATGGGGTGACCCAATTACTGACAGAGTTCCTAATTTAGTAGGTTTATCAGTTGATGAAATTATGAAATTAAACTACCCTTATCGTATTGAAAAACATGGTGAGGGCGACACAGTCGTTTCTCAACTACCAGAACCAGAGAACATTCTTGAAGTAGATGATACAATACATCTATATTTAGGCAATAAATCGAATGAAACAAACACGAATCCAGAAAACGAAACAAATTCTAATGAAGCGAAAACAAATGATGATTCGAATTAGTTTGTGTGTAACATAATTAATAAAAGGTTCTATGAAAGAACATGATTTAAAGGAGATCTAACATGACAATCGCAACAACAATAACCATTTTAGCAATTTCATTCTTGATTTCAGTGATTCTTGCACCTATTTTTATTCCTATATTGCGTAGGATGAAATTTGGTCAAAGCATTCGCGAAGAGGGTCCTAAATCACACATGAAAAAAGCAGGAACCCCGACGATGGGTGGTATCATTTTTTTAATATCAATTATTGCTACAACGGTCATTGTTGGTAATTTAGTAAATGTATTCACTTCACAAACAGTCGTCATGCTACTAGTTTTATGTGGATTCGGTCTAATTGGATTTTTAGATGACGGTATTAAAGTTATTTTTAAACGCAATTTAGGTCTTACCTCTCTCCAAAAACTTGTAGGACAAATTATTATTTCCATCTTGTCATTCTTACTATTACGAGTTGGTGGATTTGATACAACTATTACAATTCCGTTTGTAGATTGGTCAATTGATTTGGGTATTTTATATGTAGCGTTCCTAATTTTCTGGTTAGTAGGTTTCTCCAATGCGGTAAATTTAACTGATGGATTAGATGGACTAGTTGCTGGAACTGCTTCTATCGCTTTTACCGCTTTTGGTGTAATAGCATTATTTCACGACCAAATTGATGTTGCCATTTTTACATTCTCGATTACCGGTGCATTACTCGGATTTTTACTCTTTAATGCAAATCCAGCCAAAGTCTTTATGGGTGACACTGGATCACTAGCACTTGGTGGTGCACTTGCATTAGTATCCATTCTTGTTAAAGAAGAACTGTTGTTATTAATTATTGGGTTGGTTTTTGTAGTTGAGACATTATCAGTTATTCTTCAAGTGACTTATTTTAAATTAACTGGTGGTAAACGTATATTTAAAATGACACCGATTCACCATCACTTTGAATTATCTGGATGGACGGAAAGAAAAGTTGTAATAGTATTTTGGTTCACGGCATTAGTAGTCGCATTATTAGGTGTGTTATCGGAGGCATTATTATGATTCAGTATGATCAATTACAATATAAAAAAGTGCTCGTGTTGGGACTTGCGAAAAGTGGGGTTGCAGCAGCTGAGCTATTGCACGAATTAGGAGCCTTTGTAACGGTAAATGATTCAAAACCTTTTGAGGAAAACCCACAAGCACAAAGCTTATTGCAAAATGGAATAACAGTAATTTGTGGTAGACATCCAGAAGATTTACTGGATGAAGGGTTTGAACTAATTGTTAAGAATCCAGGAATTCCTTATAGTAACCCAATCATTCAAGATGCATTAAATCGTAACTTACCAGTAATTACAGAAGTCGAGCTAGCTTATTTAATAAGTGAAGCTCCTTTCATCGGAATTACTGGTACAAACGGTAAAACAACTACAACAACATTAATATTTGAGATGTTAAAGAACGGGAATAGAAATCCTCTTATTGCTGGTAACATTGGAACTGTTGCTTGTGGAGTTGCTAAAGAAGCTACAAAAGAAGATTGTATCGTAACGGAGTTATCTTCATTCCAGTTAATGGGGATCAAAACGTTTAAACCTAAAATTGCGATTTTAACAAATCTATATGATGCTCATCTAGATTATCATGGGACATTTGAGGAATATGCAAAGGCAAAAATGAATATTACAAAAAATCAGGACGAGTCGGATTGGTTTATATTTAATGGAAATCAACCAATTCTTCAAGAGTATGTGAAGGAATCAAAAGCAAAGAAGGTACCATTTAATTCAACACATAGAACAGAAGAAGGTATTAGTGCTGATGAAACAACAATCTATTGGCAAGGCAAACCATTTATTGATCGTTCCATTATTGCTCTTCCTGGCAAACACAATTTAGAAAATATATTAGCAGCATTGGCCGCGTGTATTCTTTATGGTTGTGAAAAGGAAAAGATGGAAGAAGTATTGCAAACTTTTACTGGTGTTCGCCATCGTACACAATTTGTAAGAGAGTGGAATGGTAGAAAAGTTTATAACGATTCAAAAGCCACAAATTGCCTTGCAACGAAAGTTGCGCTCGATGCATTTACTCAACCAACAATATTAATTGCTGGAGGGCTGGACCGTGGACATTCTTTTGAAGAATTACGTGGTTCTATGAAAAATGTTGTAGGTGTTGTTGCATTTGGACAAACAAAAACACGTTTTATCGAGTTTGCAAACTCTTGTGGTGTAGATAACGCAGTAGAAGCAGAAAATGTTGAAGATGCTGTTCAAAAAGCAGCTACGATATCGAATCCCGGAAATGTTATTTTATTATCTCCTGCATGTGCTAGTTGGGACCAATATAAGAGTTTTGAAGTGCGCGGAGATTTGTTTATTGAAGCAGTCATGAAGCTAAACTAAGTAATTGAAGAAAGGATGCCTTAGCTGAAGTTTACTTATAAGAGACTTTTTATAACCTCAGCAATTTTGTTATCAGTAGTTGGTATTTTGTTTATCTTTTCTGCTGGTACATACTGGAGTTCCGTACATTATGAAGGTGAAACACCTTTCTATATAAGACAACTTATTTATTTAGTTATAGCAGTCATTGTTTTCATTACAGTTACAAATATGCCATTATTCACAGAAGAGAAAACTTGGATCACCTTATACATGATCTCATTAGCATTATTAGTGCTAGTGTTAGTACCTGGAATCGGTCTTTCACGAAACGGGTCTCAAAGTTGGATCGGTTTAGGTCCTCTCACTATGCAACCAGCGGAATTAGTAAAAATTACAACGCTTATGTACTTAAGTTTTTTGTTAAGTAAAGTGAAGAATAGTGAAAGGGTTGTACAATTTAAACACTTTTTAATTCTAATTATTCCTTGTGCCCTAATTATGTTACAACCCGATTTTGGATCAGTTTTTATCTTAATTGTGTCGGCATTTATTTTATTTTTCGTAGCGAGATACCCAGTAAAATTATATATAGGGGCTATTGCACTGGGTGTCACTGGGTTAGCTGTATTAATAATGTCCGCACCATATCGTTTACAGAGAATTTTTGCTTTTATTGATCCTTGGGGGGACCCATTAGGTGCAGGTTTCCAAGGTGTACAATCGATGTTAGCGATCGGACCTGCGGGCTTATTAGGACACGGATTTGGGGATAGTCGTCAAAAGTATTTGTATTTACCAGAGCCTCAAAATGACTTTATCTTTTCCATTATTTTAGAGGAAATTGGCTTTTTTGGTGGCTGCGTTATTTTGTTATTATTTGGCTTGTTCATATACTCTGGTGTTGGACTAGCTATGCAAGCAACGCAAAGTTCCCATTTTTACGCTGTTGTATCACTAGTTAGTATGATTGGTTTCCAAGCTTGTTTAAATATTGGCGTAGTTATTGGGTTGATCCCAGTTACTGGTGTGACATTACCATTTATTAGTTATGGTGGGACGTCATTAATGATTATTTGGTTCATCGTTGCCATTGTTATAAGCTTTTCAAATCGAACCGAAACGAAATCTTAAAGGAAAAGGAGGGGGAGTAAAAATGGAGAAAATAATCGATATAGAAGATCGTATACCAACATTGCGTGAAAAAAGAAGAAAACGAACAAATAAAAAGTTTATTTTTTTAATTACATTATTTTTCATCACTTTATTTTTACTCCTTTATTTCCAATCCTCCTATAGTGACATAAAAACCATCAATATAAAGGGTTCAACGATTGTTGGTGAAGATGTATACATAGATCAATCGACTCTGCAAGTTGGACAATCCATGTGGAGTTTTAGGGAAAAAGAAATTGAGGAACAATTGAAAACATTGGAATGGGTAAAAGAAGTAGATGTAAAAAAACGTTGGCTTACTTCAGTAGATATAAATATTGAGGAATGGCAAAAAGTCGCCTATGTCTCAGAAAATAACGTATTTTACCCTATATTAGAGAATGGCGTTATTTTTAAAGAATCTAGCACAAACGAACCGATTGACGCGCCTATTTTTTTAGCCTTTGAAGATAATGACATGCGAAAAAAACTGTTAAAGGAATTAGCGAATCTTAAACCTACAGTTTTGGCATTAATTTCTCAAATTAATTCAACACCTTCAGAGTCAGATCCATATGCCGTGACTTTATTTATGAATGATGGCTATGAGGTAAGAGCAGAGATTAACTCGCTTGCAGAAAAATTAAATTACTATCCATCCATTATTGCACAAATTGAAAATTCGGGTGAATTTGAAAAAGGTATTATCGATATTGAAGTTGGGACCTATTATCGTTCGTTTTCAGAAGAATATTCTTATGAAGTTATAACAGATACCAATTCTGATGAATCTATAGATATAGATGATACAGAAAATGATAATGCTAATACAGACGAACAGGAAGTGTTAGCAGATGAGTAGAAATAAATATATGAAGCCCCCTTCTCGAAAAAGTATGATTATTTTAATTGTATGCATCGTAACGGGATTTATTATCGGTTATTCTTACAATTTAACAAAAGAAAATCGAAAATTATCTAGTTCTTATGTAAATAAGGATGAATCCTATCGAGAAGATTTGATACAACAACAGGAAAGAAACAAAGAACTTTCAGAAGAGTTAAACGGACTCCAACAAACAATTCGGGAATATGAGAAGTCATTTGCTTCAAATGAAGATGAATATGATACCCTTCTTCAAGAAGCAGAAAAGCTGCGCTTGATGTTAGGTGAGTTTCCAGCAGTTGGACAAGGCATTCGCATTACTCTGGATGATGCTGAATACGATCAAAATAATACAAATCCAAATGATTATATCGTTCATGAAAGCCATATTTTTAGAGTGATTAATGAATTGAAAATTTCAGGTGCTGAAGCCATTTCTATCAATGGTCAAAGGTTAAAATCAAACTCTTATATTAATTGTACTGGCCCTGTAATTACAATTGATGGGAACCAATACCCCGCACCTTTTGTGATTGAAGCAGTGGGTAATCCGGATGTGTTAATATCTTCACTTCAGATTGTAGGGGGAGTCTTTGACCAATTAATTAATGATCAAATCGTTGTAACTCTCGAACGAAGCAATCAACTTTCCATGCCTTCTGTAAACGGAAATCAAAGTTAAGACACACTCAGGAGGGGAACAATATGAACATGAAGGTAGTGACCCGAATCACCATTGTGTCATTTATTGTGGGACTAATGATTGCCATTCAATATAATACAGTGAAAGAACCTGCTGAAAGAGATACTCGAGATGCTTGGGAATTAAGACAAGCACTTACACAAGAAAAAAGTAGACACTCTCAATTACTTTCTGAAATATTAACTTTGAATGAAGTGATCAATAAATATAAAAGCGCTGATACAGAAAATCAGGGAGACATTTTACAAAGTACTGTTGAGCAATTAAAACAAAAAGCAGGATTATCAAAAGTCTCCGGCCCTGGACTTATTGTTACAATTAGTCCAGCAATGGAATTAGTTCAATCAGGCTTTCCTATAGAACCGGTATCTCCAGAATTACTATATCGTTTAGTAAATGAAATCAACCGATTTGGTGGACTTTATGTTGAGATAGACGGACAAAGGGTTGTTCATACTACTGCAATTCGTGATATCAACGGGGCAACTACAGTGAATGGTATACCTATTAGTGAAACATCAATCAAAATTAAAGTCATTACAGAAAGTCTTGAGAAAGCTGAAAAACTAAATAATTACTTAAATATTTCATCTTTCAAAGATGCTTTTTATATTGATAATTTAAATTTAGAAATCGGTAATGCTGAAAAGAAAGTAACAGTTTCTGAATTTGATGGAACTTTATCAAATGAATATCTAATTGTACAAAACAAAGGGGAATAAAATATGTGGTTACCACTGTTAGGATTAATATTAGGACTTGCCTTAGGATTGTTAACCGATATTCACATTCCATCAATGTATGAAAACTATTTATCCATTGCCGTGCTTGCAGCGTTAGATACATTATTTGGTGGTATTCGTGCTTACCTGCAACAAGTATATGATGATAAAGTATTCATTACTGGATTTTTCTTTAATATTGCGTTAGCTGCTGGACTTGCTTTTTTAGGTGTACATTTAGGTGTTGACTTGTATTTAGCTGCCATTTTTGCCTTCGGTGTCCGTCTTTTCCAAAATATTGCAGTCATTCGACGAATATTGATACAAAAATGGGATGAAAGACATATAAAAAAGAGTGAAAAAACTGTAGAATAACGGTAAAATCTTATAGTAAGTAGTAATTACACTTAGACAATATCTATAATTTACAATAGAATGAATGTAAGAGTTTTCAAAGGAGGTGCGGTAAGGTTGAAAAATCAAGATATATACATTTCACTGGACATAGGCTCATCTACAATTAAAGTTTTAATTGGTGAGGTAAATAACGATCAATTACATGTCATTGGGGTCGGGAATGTGAAATCAAACGGCGTTCGAAAAGGTGCAATTGTTGATATAGATGCAACAGTTCAATCAATTCGAAAAGCGGTAGAAGAAGCTCAACGAATGACAGGAATTGCTATTAACGAGGTAGTATTAGGAATTCCTGCAAATCAAACTGCATTACAAACTGTTAAAGGGGTAGTTGCAGTAAATAGCGATAACCGTGAAATTACGGATGATGATTTAGAAAGAGTAATTGAATCCGCACAAGTCATGTCGATTCCGCCTGAACGAGAATTAGTAAATTTACTACCAAAACAATTTATTGTTGATAATTTAGATGAAATTAAAGATCCACGTGGTATGATTGGAATACGTTTAGAAATGGACGCTACAATGATTACAACATCTAAGACTTTATTACATAATGTATTACGTTGTGTTGAGCGTGCAGGGTTAAAAATTCGAGAGATCTATTTACAACCATTAGCGGCTGGTTACTTTGCTTTGACAGAGGATGAAAAAAACCAGGGAACTGCCTTTATTGATTTAGGTGGTGGTTCCACTACAATTTCAGTTTTTGAAGATGGACTTCTAACACATGCTGGAGTAATTCCGGTAGGTGGAGAACACATAACAAAAGACTTATCCATCATTTTGAAAACAACAACAGAACAAGCTGAAAAAATTAAAAAACAATTTGGACATGCTTATTACGATGATGCTTCAGAAGACGAAATTTTTGAAGTTCCTGTATCTGGTACAGATATGGTAGATCAGTACAATCAAAAATATATTTCTGAGATTATCGGTGTAAGATTAGAAGAAATGTTTGAATTAATATTGGATGAGCTTGCTAGATTAGGTGTACGTGATTTACCTGGTGGAATTGTACTTTCTGGGGGCGTTGCTCAATTAGAAGGTGTAGCCCAACTAGCCCGTCAAGTCATGCAAACACGAGTGAGAGTTTATACACCTGATTATATTGGTGTCCGTGAACCTGCATATACAACAGCTGTAGGATTAATCAAATACGCTAGCATGGAAGATGAGTTTTACGGCAGAAGTAATACTTCTCAAGTAACATATGCAACAGTTGGAGCAACTACAACTCCTACTAAAAAGCATTCAAATTCTGGCGAAAAGGCCGATAACAGTAATAAACCAAGTGTCATCAACAAAGCAAAGAAACTGTTTGATAAGTTTTTTGAATAGAAACTGAAATTTTACGACTAGAGCGGTAGGAGGAAAAAATATGTTGGAATTTGATACTAGTATCGACCAGCTGGCTAACATCAAAGTAATTGGCGTTGGTGGCGGCGGTAATAACGCGGTAAATAGAATGATTGAACACGGAGTACAGGGTGTTGACTTTATAGCAGTTAATACTGATGCACAAGCTTTAAATCTATCAAAAGCTGAATATAGATTACAGATTGGTAATAAGCTAACTCGTGGTTTAGGTGCAGGAGCAAATCCAGAGGTTGGTAAAAAGGCTGCTGAGGAAAGCCGAGAACAAATTGAAGAGGTTTTACGTGGAGCAGATATGGTCTTTGTAACTGCTGGAATGGGTGGCGGAACAGGAACTGGTGCTGCACCTGTAATTGCTTCAATTGCCCGTGACTTAGGAGCTTTAACGGTTGGAGTTGTAACTCGTCCATTCTCATTTGAGGGGAAAAAACGTCAAACTCAAGCAATTGGTGGTATTTCTGCAATGAAAGAGGCAGTAGATACGCTAATTGTTATTCCAAATGACAAACTTCTTCAAATTGTAGATAAAAATACACCAATGCTTGAAGCTTTCCGTGAGGCTGATAACGTTTTACGTCAAGGGGTTCAAGGTATTTCTGACTTAATTGCAACACCAGGTTTAATCAACCTAGACTTTGCTGACGTAAAAACAATCATGTCGGACAAAGGTTCAGCATTAATGGGTATCGGGATTGCAACTGGTGAAAATCGCGCGACTGAAGCTGCGAAAAAGGCAATCTCTAGTCCGCTTTTAGAAACTTCAATTGATGGTGCTAAAGGTGTTATCATGAATATTACTGGTGGATCTAACTTAAGTTTATTTGAAGTACAAGAAGCTGCGGATATCGTAGCATCTGCTTCAGATGAAGAAGTAAATATGATTTTTGGTTCCGTGATCAATGAGAACTTAAATGACGAAATTATCGTGACTGTAATTGCTACAGGCTTTACTGAAGAAACGTTGACACAACAACCAAAAGCTCGTACTTTAAATGGTGCAGTTCGAAATACACAAAATACTACTACTAGTCGTGAACGAGTAGAACAACCTCAAAATGAGCCTGTTCGAAATAATAATAATCAAGTGAATCAACCTCAAGAAGACATGTTAGATATTCCAACATTTTTACGTAATCGTAATCGAAATCGTTAATTTTTATAAAGAGATTGGAAAAGGGTACACCTTTTTCCAGTCTCTTTTTTATGCTAATAGGTTTCAAAAATTTAATATAAGTGGTTTTCCATAGTAAATGATAATTCGATATACTTTCTAATATTCCCTGAAATTTCAGAGGTAAATAAAGATTGATTTTTATATAAATCTTCTTTATTTGCCTCTTTTTATTAATTTTTTGTCGATTTACTCAGCATTATGAAATGCTTTGTCAAAAATATTTTTAGATTATGTACTACCGTTTGACAATTTCTACAAACCTCAAATGATAATCTATCAATAGGAGGACGCTAAAATGATTGGAGAATTACTCGTACTATACAATACGTTATTTAACTACTTTTTATTAAAGTTTACACAAGAAATAACGGGTTTGTATGTCAAACGTAGTAGGTTGATCCTGAGTGCATTTTGTAGCGGACTTATCGCAAGTATTTTGCATCATTCTTTACTTGGAGCTGTGCTTAGTTTCGTCATTCTAATTGGGGTAGCGTTTTCATTTCGTATTCAGTCATTAATCAAACAAGGAACTGTACTATTTATTGCAACATTTTTTCTAGGTGGTTTATTAACGAGTTTATTACCCTTCTTACTCAAACAATCTGATTTTCTATTTTTCATCTTCTGTACGTCAATTGCATTTATAAGTTTATCTGCTATTCATCAAAAGTGGAGAAGTATGAAAAAAGAGAATATACAGCATTCGTTTGTTGTCCAATGTGAATTGATGCTTTTGCAAAATTCCTATCATTTAAGGGGTTTTATCGATACTGGTAATGAATGTGTGGAACCAATGAGTCAAAAGCCAGTACATTTCCTCTCGTATAATGCGGTTTCTACAAACCTACCTAGTGACTTTCATGAAGCGTTACTGAGATGGGATGAAAAAAATCCTTATCAATTAGGAATGTTTCCACCTGCTGTTTACCCCAAAATTCGAATTTTGACACTCTCCACTGTGCAAAAAGAGAAGTCCACAGTACTTGCATTTCGATTTGATCGACTGAAAATAAGCGGAACTACAAATAAAGAAATCTATGATGAATATGTTGTATTTACTCGCAACGATGCTAAGTACCCACAAGATGCACAAATGATATTACACGTTTTAGCGCTTTAACTTCATATTTATTGAATTGATTCATAAAGGGGGAAAATGATTGTTTAAAACTGTAATAGCCTTTTTTCAAAAAATTTGGAGTAAGTTTCGTACTAAGGGAACGTACTATATAGGGGGGCACGATTCATTGCCAGTACCATTATCTAGAGAAGAAGAAATGACAGTTATTGAAGCCTTTATGAATGGGGATTTACGAGCTCGCGATACATTAATTGAACGAAATCTAAGATTAGTTGTTTATATTGCTAGAAGATTTGATAATACAGGTACACCAATTGAAGATTTAATTAGTATCGGCTCCATTGGTCTTATAAAGGCGATCGAAACATTTAACACAGAAAAAAACATAAAACTCGCAACCTATGCATCACG
>Ga0182747_1001404_pt1 | contig 18734 bp, 10 predicted proteins | sample eDN3rd30CBELigBY_FD_128526 | JGI IMG/M metagenome (GOLD analysis project Ga0182747, IMG submission 128526) | Enriched backyard soil microbial communities from Emeryville, California, USA - eDNA 3rd pass 30_C BE-Lig BY (version 2) (version 2) | ecosystem: Environmental > Terrestrial > Soil >...
ACACGGGCGACTACACGCCGTTCACCGGTGACTTCGACGGGGACGGGAGGACGGATGTCTACTGGTACCGGGCGGGGTCGGGGACTGACGTGATCTGGTACGGCGACTCGGGCGCTGATGAGGCGAACCACGCCTACACGCAGCAGTCGATGAACGTGTCGGGCACCTACCGGCCGGTGGCGGGGGACTTCGACGGCGACGGCCGCGACGAGGTCTTCTGGTACGGGCCGGGCTCTGCTGCGGACACGCTGTGGGACTTCACGTCGCGCTCGGCCCACACCGACACCGCCAAGACGGTGAGCGGCGCGAACTACATCCCTGTCGCCGGGGACTTCGACGGTGACGGCAACGACGACATCGTGTTCAACGACTGGACGGTCAACGGCGGCGACACCCTGTGGTGGGGGCCGGGGCTGACCTCGGCCAGCTCGAAGACCACGCCGCTGGCCACGGCGCAGCTGCCGTTCGCCGCCGACTTCGACGGTGACGGGAGCGACGACCTGTTCGTCAACCAGTACAACGCCGGGGGCGACACGATCTGGTGGGGCACCACCAAGACCGACTTCTCGACCACCCCGACCGGGTTCGCGGCCACCGGCACCACCATGACGGCCGCCTACACCTACGGCGCCGACGGCACCCGCACCACCAAGACCGTCGATGGCGGCACCACCGCCTTCACCTACAGCGACAACGGCGGGCTCCCCCTCCTGCTCCGCCAGCACGACACTGCTGGCGACACGTACCTCGTCTACGGCCCCGGCGGCCAGCCCATCGAGCAGGTCAACCCCGACGGCACCGCCCTGTGGCTCCACCACGACCAGCTCGGCAGCGTCCGCCTGGCGACCAAAGCCAGCGACGGCACCGAGCAGTCGCGCAGGACGTTCAACGCCTACGGCACCGTGGCGTCCAAATCGGTGGCCACGACCGGCGACGAGCAGCCCCTGCTCGGCTACGCCGGCCAGTACACCGACACCGAAACCGGCTACCAGTACCTCCGAGCCCGCTACTACGACCCAGCAACAGGACAATTCCTGACAAAGGATCCTGCCGCAAGGGTGAGTCGGGAACCCTACGGCTATGCAGGTGGAGACCCCGTCGGATTGACTGACCCGTCAGGTCTTTGCATCTGGGATGGCTGCGTACTTGAGGTAGGTGGCGGTAGCGCTCTCTTGACTCTCTTGATCGTGGCTACGGGCACAGTGGCGTACATTGAAGCGGTACAATCATCCGATTTCGGTACGCCGCCTCTTGGCAACCCATTTGACAACATCCATATTGGTGGCTCTTCTTCGCACGGTGGAGATAGTCCCGTTGATATCGGACAGATGCCGTCTGCGGTGGCGATCGGGGCGGATGAATTCATGCAAAATTGCATGGGAAAGAACGATCAGCACGGTGACCAGGGGAGAGAAATCGAAAAATCAGATCCCCGGACACGGGCCTTGGAGGATCAACTTAAAGATCTGATTGACAGTCAAGGTTCACGCCGGCTCAAGAATCAGATTAAGGCAAAGATAAAGAACATTGAAGAGGCCGCTGCTCGGGCCAAAAAGGGTGAGAATCACTCGCAGACGAAGAAGGGAAACTGATGTGCTCTGCAGCGATGATGAATCGGCACTCGGTGTTTGGGATGGCGATCGATCGATCGACGGGTATACCCTCGGCCAGACTTTCAACGATGCTCCGCATTGGATCCTTGATAAATCGAGCGATGCGGAGCAGAAGTACTACCGTAATGCCAACTGCGATACAATGCTGACGGTGATTGATGGTGTGGTGATCTCGATCGTGCGTGGCTCGTGCTTCCGTCGTGGAGTAGCTGGGGTAAACATTATTGGGATGACTCCGAAGGAGGCATCAGAGGCCCTAGATATGGAGTTCTTGCCCGACCCACTGGCGCCGAACTCTATTAACCTAGGGGGTGAGGGCTTTGACCTTGAGCTGATACACCATGGTACAACCATCAACCTCGTGGCGTTGAGCGACTACAGCCTCATCGACGAGTGATGACCTTGGCTGAGGTCGCCCGTTCTCATGGGAAGATCTTCTAGCTATCATATGTGTCCACCGGGATTGTGATGGAACACAATTGAGGTCCGTCGGAGAGTTTTTCGCTGCGCTTGGATTGGGTACCCTCGGGGTGTCAGCTGTCCTCTTGGGTTGCAGCCTCTCCTCATGGCTCGTCCTGAGGTTGGGTGGTCATTCGCGTGAAAGTTGGGAACAGGTCTGGCCTGATAAGCCGATGGTCGCGAGCTACTGGCTCTTCAATCGTGCGCGTCGGGCGTTTCTAGCGGGGTGCATGGTAGGAGGTCTCGTGGCTCTCGCGGGGGCAAGTCTCATCGCGGTTTCTACCTGAATGAGGCTTGCAAGCCCATACCTTGCTGCGATTGTGATTTGCCGACCTGAGTGGCGGAGGAGAAGTGTTGTATGTCTGCACCCGCCAATTGGCTAACGCTGCTAGAGAGAATACGTCGATGTGATGGACCTGAGGAGGTCTTTGCGGTGGTTGAGCCCTTCCTGTCTGACCCTTTAGATGTTGATCCATCAACTCTTGAGTTTCCGTTGATGCCGAATGTCGGGTACGCGCTTGCGCTACTTACAGAGGAGAACCGTTCGGCGTTGGACGTAGTGAGTGGGGACCGCCTTCTGTCCGAGGCGGTTCGTGTTCTTGAAATGCCAGCCGGCGGCTCAGGCCGTCGAACTTCTTGGTCGGCTGCTATTGCGTATATCACCGGATCTAGATGACTATATATACGATGAGATTGTTGGACCCCTGCTTGACCGCAGTCCAGACGCCATTTCAGGCATTCCATCTGGCCGGCTTTGCCGGTTGGTCGGTAGGCGGTCGGCTGGCGACGGTCGATAAGCGCGAGAGCTGCATGCGATTCTTCATTGGTGCGGGCGCGGGGACTGTGGAATACGAGAAGGGTTTCCTAGGATTCTTGTTTATCAGCACTGCTGAACGTCCCGGTCATGGCTAGAAGCCTGTTCGAGGTGCTTGGCTGGGTCGGAGGTGCGCTAGCGCTATTCTCACTTGTCGCTATCGGACTCGGCTACATGTCTGAGATTCTCCGGATAGATGTGCGGCTGCCAAGGGATCCGATGGGGTGGTGGATCGCACGAAAGCATCGGCGAACGTTGGTCATAGCCGCTGCGGTCTCCGTTGGTGCTTCGGTGATCGGGTTCGTATTGTTCAATAACTTGTAGCTGACCCCTACGCCGTTGTCTTGGTCGGACATCATCCGGTCTCAAGCACGCCTTCATCGAAGAGGTCAACCTTGTCGTCGGCGGACAAGGCGCGCTTCGGGATCTGACGGGGTGGGCGGCTGACGTGGGTCTGTCGGGCACGGCACAGGGGATCGTCAAAGCCTCGGCTATGACCTGCTCGGCATGCAGATCGCCGCATAGATGCTAACATCGGGGTGCATTTTAATTAGATCTGATAGTCGATGGGCTTGCGGTGCTTGGTGACAAGTCGATGAACTACAAAGGCCTAACCGCTCTCACGATTCTCCACCCGCCTCAGACGTCGCATCGATTTGTTGTAGGATCGAACGTGATTTCAGTTGAGCGACGGCGTCGAAAAAATGTGTCTGTAGTCGGTGGTGACATGCAGGTTCATGTGGAGTGGAATGGCGAGTCAATAGATGTTTGCGATACACCCGGCACAGTGGCGATCCGCCGGGGTCTACCGATCCTTTGGAATGGTCGGGTTGGCGCAGAAATTAAGATGTCTAAGGAGTGCAGCGTAACTCGTCGCATGGATATTTCGGGTGACCTGGGACAGTGGACAGTTCTGCGAAGGCGACGCAGGTCCTACGTGGTCCGTGAAGATGGATCTGTCCTTCTATGTCACTCAGGCGCTGGTCCGCGACTGCTTGGTCACTCGTATTGGCACGCGCTTATTGATGCTGATGGGCATCCTCTTGAGGTCGGTATTGCCATCGGCCTTTGGACCGGCGGCTACCTGACAAGAACCCGTCTGCTGTTTCTTCCTGAAACGGCCGCCCTTCGTCATCCAGTTCCGCCCGTTACCAACTGGTAGTACTGTCCTCTGAAAGCAAGTGGAGGGCTGTGCCGAGCCCTATTACAATAGTGATCACGGTAGTTGGTCGGTTGGTCACCGGGGTCTACAGCCATCGATTGGAGGGAAGCTTGTGAGGAGCCGGGGTAAATCGTTTCCGATCATCACTGAGGAGCTGTTTATCAATAGGGCAACGATGGCTCCAGGGCAGATCTTTCTCCTGGTGACCGGAGCGTTGAGTGCTTTGATGCTGATCTCATCTGATCTGGGAAACCAGATATTTGGCGGGGTGATGCTTGCTGTCTGTATCATTGTATTTATTCGTTCGCTTACTGCCCCAGCTGTCGACGTCACGAGGGACGCTGTCTATCTTCGCGGCCTGTATCGAACGCAGGTAGTGCAGATGAGCCGTGTCGCCCATGCAGATGTGGTCCAAAGCAACGACGGTGTGTCGGTGTTCCAGAAGGAGTACCTGCAGCTCACGCTGACCTCAGGTGAGCGTCTTTTGTTCACTGGGTTGAAATCGGCTCGGTCTCTGGGCGGACCATCGTCTTTTGTAGGGAAAGCTGCCAGGCGTATCAATTCCCTAGTTGAAGCTCGGCAGTCCTAGTCCAGAAGCAGACTTACTCGATCGCGACGGGACTGCTGCTGTGGGAGATGTCGTCGGTGATCGTGTTTCCATCGCATCTGTTCCACCGCACGTTGCAGCCTGAGCCGCCCCCGGCGCCGAGGAGGCAAGTTGGGGTGGGACGAATACATCAGACCTTGCCAGGTCTCAAGCACCCCTATGGGAGAGGCCAACCTCGTCAGCGGGGAAGTGGTGCCTCGGGTCTGATGGGATGTGGGCGGCGCGGGCTGGTTGGACGACCTTCTGGTGGTGCCATCATGATGACGAATTGCAACGTGAAAGGCGCAAGAAATGGATGACATCGTGGCGATCCGTGCGACAATGGAGAATGGCGAGTCGACATATTTTATGACGTATGGAAGGGTGCATTCCAATACTGATCCGAAGGAGATCGAGAACCTTGTGTTGAAGTTTGCTCCTCAATTTAAGACCCCGTCACCTGTGGTGACTACCGAAGTTTGCCGCTCGATGAGCGAAGCTACATCGGCGCCACTTTTCTTCGAAGGCTTCTTTTACTTCTGTCAGAAGGTGATTCCCGACGGTCAAGAGTATTTTGAATGGAAGCGCACGACTCGAACGCGTCTCGCTGAAGGCCGAGACATATTCGCTCTGGGCCCCTTTGGCGACGGCATGTGACCTGACGCGGCCGGGCTTGGGTGCACTTCAGGCTCTTTCGCTTCTTCGCCGCTTGCCCTGAGGACCATGAACGGCTCGGGAACCGTCGATGGCGTGCTCTCATTTCCGAATATGGTTGAGTTGCTAGTTCTTGCGATGCCCTCAGATAGCTGTTCACAAGGTTGCGGCCGTCAGCGCTGGATCTGCGTTCTGGCGAGTGGATCGTGGAGAGTCCCTGAGTGGGAGGTGCGGGTCCGGTCGGGGGGCGGTGGAGAGACCGTCGCTGGCCGGTCGACGGTGACCATGCGTCGGCGCGTGCGGCGGGGCGGCCTCACGGTGCCCGTGGTGCGGGTCAGCGTTCACCCGGGGTTGGTCGATGGGCCATGGGGTCGTGCCACGATGAGGGGCGATGCCGAACCACCAGGACAACTCGGTTGGAGATGCCCTCGCTCGGATCCGGCGGTGGGCCGGGCAGGGCGTCGCCGCTCGGCGGACGTCGTGGCGGGTGCCGGTGGAGCCGCCGGAGGGCGGCACCGGTCTCGGCGCTGATCGACCCCGGACGACGCTCGATGCGACCATCCGGCCCATCGGCGAGGGCCGCTACCGGCGGCTGGCCTGGGCCGAGGGCGAGCCGTACCTGGCGCGCACCGACCTCGGCGCCGAGCCGGGGCCCGATCGGGACGCGGCGCGGCGGTCGCTGCTGTACTTCGCCCACCACACCGACGTGCACGTGTGCGACGCCCAGTCGCCGGCCCGGCTTGAGGGCGGCGAGACGTTCGGGTGGTTCAACCCGGGCGCTGATGGCGGGCACCGGCCGCAGGAGACGTGCACCACGCAGGTGCTGGACCAGTTGGTCGTCGCCACCAACGCGGTGGCGGTCAGTCCCCTCACCGGTGCACCCATGGCGTGGTGCGCCCAGACCGGCGACAACACCGACAACCGCACGGCCGGCGAGGTCGCCTGGTGGCTCGGCGTGCTCGCCGGTGAGGTGGTCACCCCGAACTCGGGTGCCGAGGGCACCTACGAGGGCGTGCAGCGCTCCGGGTGGCGCGGCGCCTGGCACCCCGACGACCCGAGCCACGACATCTACGGACGGGCCGGCTTCCCCTGCTTGCCCGGCTTCCTCGACGCAGCGGTGAGCCCGTTCCAGGCGACCGGCCTCGAGGTCCCGTGGCTCGCCGTGTTCGGCAACCACGACGTGCTCTACCAGGGCACCTTCGGTGAGCGGGCCACGCACCTGGGCGACCTCCTCGCCAGCGCCGGCACCAAGCCCCGGGGCGCCTTCGGCCTCGTCCGCTCCAACGTGCACGCGCGGCTGGCCGGCACCGGTGCCGACCGCTGGGAGGGCTGGGGGAAGGGGCCCGGCGTCCAGCAGGTCACGCCCGACCCCGCGTCCCGCCGCTCGGTCCTGCTCGACGAGTACCTGCAGAAGCTGGTCGACGCCGGTGGTCACGGCTACACGCAGCACCACGTCGAGGACCGGCAGTCGTGGTGGTCCCAGCCGGCGGGCGACGGGGTCCAGGTCATCGGCCTCGACACGTGCAGCCACCGCCAGGGGTCGGGCGGCTCGCTCGGCCCGAAGCAGACGGCCTGGCTCGAACAGGAGCTGCAGCAGTGCCACCGCCGGTACCGCAACCCGAGCGGCACCTGGGTGCAGTCGGGTGGCAGCGACCGGCTCGTCGTCCTGCTCAGCCACCACAACAGCTGGACGATGGACAACCGCCACGAGGACGACGTCGACCCCGGTCCCCGCACGCTCGGTTCCGACCTCGTCGCCACGCTGGCTCGGTTCCCGAACGTGGTGCTCTGGGTCAACGGCCACAGCCACGAGCACAAGATCCTCGTGCACCGCGGGAGCGCCCCCGGCAGCGGGTGCTGGGAGGTCGACACGGCCAGCGGCATCGACTTCAGCCAGCAGGGCCGCACGTTCGAGCTGGTCGACAACGGCGACGGGACGATCTCGATCTTCGTGACCGTGCTGGACCACGCGGCACCGCCGGCGGTCGAGCACCGCACCGACGATGGGTGGACCACCGCGGAGCTGGCCTCGATCAGCCGGGAGCTGGCGGCGAACGACGACCGCTGGATCGACCCGTTCGCCCTCCTCGGCGGGCCCGAGGACCGCAACGTCGAGCTGGTCGTGGCCGCTCCGTTCCCGCTCGGCGAGGCCGGCTGACCTTCATCCCCGCCCGGCGGTGCGGTGTGGTTGACTCCCAGGGCGGGAGGCAGGGCATGGAAGCGGTTGGGACGGATGCGGGGCTGCTGTCCCCGACGCTGCTGGCACAGCTCGCCGCGGCCGTGCGCGGCGAGGTATCCGAGGGTCTGCTGACCTCGCTCGCCGGGCTCCTCCCGTCGATCGACCAGATCACGCTGAAGGCCGTGCCGGGTACGCCCTACTCCCGGCAGAAGGTCTACGAGTCCGACGACCTCGAGGTGATGGTCGCCAACTGGGAGGCGGACTTCCGCTGCGCGCCGCACGACCACGGCGGGGCGAGCGGGTTCGTCGCCCTGCTCCGGGGCTCGTTCAACGAGCGCCGGTTCGCCTGGGACGGACCGAGCCTCGTGGTGACCGGCGAGGCCGGCCGGGCCGAGGCCGAGTGGCTGGCCTTCGGGCCCGAGGTGATCCACGACATGGTCGCCCCGCTGGGTGGGCTGACGCTCCACGCCTACTCGCCGCCGCCGCAGCGCATGAACGTCTACGACCTCGACCGCGAGGAGGTCCTGGACCTCGTGGGCGACTTCGGCGCCTGGATCCCCGACGAGGACGTGCCCCGCACGGGGTTCGCCGAGGCGACCGAGGCCGACGCCGACCACGAGATCGTCACCGGGTCCGCCGAGGCCGCGCCGGCCGAGGTCATCGGCAAGCCGGTCATCTGGGTGGCCCACACGATCCAGTACCGGGGCGGCTCAGCAGCGTTCGGCGTGGCTGCCGACACCATGGTCCGCGAGCTGGCCGTCGCCCAGCCCGATGCCGACGTCCAGCTCGCCCGGCTCGACGGCAAGGCCGACTTCGTGGCGGAGATGGGCCGGCTGGCCGCTGAGGGCCGCCAGATCCGCGAGCTCCACTTCATCGGCCACTCCGGCATGTACGGGCCGATGTTCAAGTCGACCGAGTGGCCCGAGCAGTTCTCGCCCCACGAGTGGCGGGAGATGCAGATCCCGTTCGCGGCCGACGGCCGAGCGTTCTTCCACGCCTGTCGGACCGCCCGCTGGTTCGCCCCGTTCTTCGCCCGCACGTTCGATGTGCCCTGCTCCGGCAACCACGGCTACACCACGGTCTCGGCCCGCAAGGACCGCTTCAAGTGGGCCGGCCGGAACCCCGAGGAGCGCAAGGACCTGTACCTGGTGGCCACGCCGGGCAAGAAGTCCCACGGCGTCGCCGGCTCGGTCAAGAAGTACACGGGGGCGCCGGTCGAGCCCATGACCGAGTACCTCCCGCAGGACCCCGACGGCGTCACCTCCTACGACAAGGTCGCCGAGCGGTACGACGCCGCCTACGTCGACATCACCGTCCGCGAGGCCGAGTGGGCGTGGATCACCGAGCACGCCGAGCGCGCCCGGCGCGAACGGGGTCGGCCGTTCCGCATCGCCGAGATCGGCTGCGGCAACGGCGCGCTGCTGCGGGCGCTGGACGACCGCGGCGACGTCGAGGCCGGCTTCGGCTTCGACGACTCCGTCGCCATGGTCGGCCGGGCCCAGGCCCGCAGCGAGGACCACGAGCGGCTGCAGTTCGCCCCGATCGACGGTCCGCTGATCGACCTGCCCGACGACTCGGTCGACGTGGCCCTGTCGTTCCTGTCGTTCCGGTACCTCGACTGGGATCCGATCATGGAGGAGGTCCGGCGGGTGCTGGCCCCTGGTGGCCGCCTCTGGGTGGTCGACATGGTCGCCCAGCCGGTGCGGGTCCGCGAGCTGCCGTTGCTCGCCACGTCGACGCTCGCGCACCTGCGCATGCCGAAGCGCCACCCGCAGTTCGACCAGGACCTGCACGCCCTCACGTCGCACCCCGACTGGCTGACGATGCTCGAGTACAACCCGATCCGGGCCGAGCACGAGTACCGCTGGTTCCTGGAGAGCCGGTTCCCGGCCGGCAAGCTCGAGGTCCTGACGGTGACGACGACCCAGCGAGTGGTGGCGTTCGACTCCGGTCCGCTGGAGAAGGGCGTCACCGAGCCGCTGTCGTACCCGTGACGGCGCTGCGGTGAGCGACCGGCTCGACCGACCGGACCGCCTCGGGATCGTCGACTGGGGCATCGGTGGGCTCGGCCTCCTCGGTCACCTCGATCGCGCCCGGCCGGGCCTCGACGTCGTCTACTGGTCCGACACCGGGTCCACCCCGTACGGACTGGTGCCCACGGCTGCCCTCGCCGCCCGCCTCCGGTCCGTGGCGGGGGAGCTGGCCGGTCGGGGCTGCACCGAGGTGGTGCTGGCCTGCAACGCGGCGAGCACCGTCGTCGACCGCCTCGCGGGCGCACCGATCCCGGTCTCGGGGATCATCGCCGCCGGCGTGGCCGCGGTGCCGGCCCGACTCGACGGCGTCGTGGGCGTGGTCGGCGGCCGCCGCACGATCCGCAGCGGTCGCTACCGCCGGGTGCTCACCCGACCCGGCCGCCGCGTCGTGTCCCGCGTCGCCCAGCCGCTGTCGGCCCACATCGAGGCCGGACGCATCGGCACCACCGCCTTCGAGCAGGACCTGCGTCGCATCGTCGCCCCGCTCCGAGGCGCCGACGCCGTGATCCTCGCCTGCACGCACTATCCGGCGGCGAGCGATGCCTTCGCGGCAGAGCTGCCGGGAACGCTGCTGATCGATCCAGCCGCCCAGATGGCCGGTGACCTCATCGCCCGCCTCGTGCCGGGGACGGGGGAGCGGACGATCCTCACCACCGGCGACCCGGCCCTGATGCGCACCTCGGCCGAGGCGGCCTGGGCGATGGACCTCCCCGAGATCACGAGCGTCGCCCCCGCCTGAGCGCGGGCAGCGCCGCGGGTGGTCAGGCGACGGGGAGGCGGCGCCGGCGGCCCTCGGCCAGCAGCACCAGGGGCAGGGCCGGGGCGAACAGGACCCGGTCGACGGGGCGGAGCGCCGTGCCCCGGTTGCCGTCGCGCACGAGCAGCTCGACGGGCTCGCTGAGGGTGATCGACATGATGAGGCCCGACGCCGCCGCGCTGAGGTCCTCGGTCACGACGTCGTCGCCGACCGCGCCCTCCGCAGGGCCGAGGCGGGCCATCGTCTGGCGGAGGAAGAGCTGCGGCTCGGGCATCACGATCGGGTCGTGGATCACGAGGCCGGTGGGCACCAAGACGAGCCACCGGCGTGAGAGCTGGTGGATCGAGCGGCCGCCGAACCAGACGACAGCGGCGCCGACGACGAGCCCGCCCAGCCCGGCCGCCCACCGCTCGGTCGCCAGCAGCAGCACGGCACCGACCGCGCCCGCCAGCATCACGATCCACGTGAGGACGGCGAGCAGGACGAGGGCGAGCGGCGTGCGCAGGGCGAGGCGCCGCTCCGGGCCGTACGACGAGCCGTCGACCAGGGCATCGGTGGTCCACGGGGCGAGCGCCACCACCACGACCAGCGCCGCAGCCAGGACGGTGACGCCGTCGAGGACCGTCGGCTCGGACCCGCCGGCGACGGCAGCGATCGCACCCACCGCATACGCCGGGGCGAGGATCCGCACGACGGTGAGGCTCGGCGTTCGAGGCACGAGGAGGGCCACGAGCGTGGCACCCCACGCCGCCCATCCGGCCACCTCCAGCGCCGCGGCCACCGGGGTCGACCGTCCGTCGAGCGCGTCGGTCGCCGAGGCCGAGGCGGCGAGGGCGAGGACCACCCAGAGGACCCGAAGGGGCCAGAGGTGGAAGCGGAGGAGCGCGGACATCGAGTCGAGATTTGCCGACGCGCCGCGCCGGTCGCTATTCCAGTGTCAGGGGGAGGGCCGCGCTCCGGCGGGTTCTCGAGTGGGAAGGCCAGTACGTGGGTTCAGCGAACGCAGCGGATGAGGCGATGGGTCGCCCCGAGACGCTGCCGCTCGGCGCCCCCACCTCCGTCGGCAGCCTGCCCCACACGGACCGCGAGGCCGCCATCTCGTTCGTGCTCGAGCGCACGGTCGAGCTGCCGGCGGCACCCACGCTGCCGAGCATCGATCCGCTGGAGATGATGATCCCGCAGGGCCTCTGGGGCATCGAGGGCGTGAGCGTCGATGACGACGGGTCCTTCTCGATCACCGATCCGGACGCGCTCGACCCGTCGGCACCGCTCGGCGACCACGAGCTCGCCGGCCGCCCGTTCGCCACGTGGCGCCGCTTCCTCGATGCGGTGGCCGACCGCACCGACCCGATCAAGCTCCAGCTGACCGGGCCCATCACCCTCGGCCTGGCCCTCGTCGATGCCGGTGCCCCCGCCGGGATCGCGTTCGCCGTCGCCAGCGGAGCCATCGCCGCGCGCGCCCGGGACCTGGTGGCGCTCGCCGAGGCGCGCGCCCCTGGCGTGTCCCGCGTCGTCGTGTTCGACGAGCCGGGCCTCGTCGGCGGCCTGCGCACCGACCTGCCGCTTCCCGGAGACCAGGTCGTCGACGTGTTGTCGGGCGCGCTCGCCGCCATCGAGGGACAGGCCCTCACCGGCGTCCACGTGTGCGGCGCGGCCGACTGGCGGCTCATCATGCAGGCCGGTCCCGGCCTGCTGTCCATGCCCGTCGGGGCCGACGTCACCGGGTCCGCCGGTGCCCTCGGCTCGTACCTCGAGCGTGGTGGGTGGGTCGCCTGGGGTGCGGTGCCCACCGACGGCCCGCTCGGCGAATCGAACTCCCGCTACTGGCGCCAGCTGTCGGCCCAGTGGTGCGAGCTGGTCCAGAACGGCTGCGACCCGGTCCTCCTGCGCCGCCAGGCCCTGGTGACGCCGGTGTGCGGCCTCGCCCTCCACGACGAGACCCAGGCTGACCACGTCTTCACCCTGACGCGGGAGCTCGCCGAGAAGATCCACGACCAGGTCACCGGCATCCGGCTCTCCGTCGGAGCCTGACCGCCGAGTCGGGGTCGCTGGACCTTCGGGTCGAGACCGTCCGTCGTGGTGGGCGGGCCAAGAAGGTCGATGCCGTCGGCGGCAAGCTCCCGGTCCAGGTGCCCCCTCGGGCTGCTCGCCGATCCTGGTGCTCTGGCCGACGTGGCCGCCCCCCTCGGCCCCCTGCCGTTCGTCACCGGGTCGGTGCCTGACGGCCTGCCCGGTCAACCCGGACGCGCTCGGGAAGCCCGCACGGAGGACACCCGCGCCCCTCCGTCAGCGATGTCAGTCGGCGTTGCCATCGGTTCTATTGATGAGCAACGAAAATTCCTGAAAGATCTGCAGAACCCTGTTGATGCACGAACACACGTTCGATACCCTGACATCATGACGCCGCCGCCTCGTGACCTCCGCCCGGATCAGCCGGGACGGTCGTTGCCGGCGGTGCTGCGGGAGGCAGCGGATCTGATCGAGACCGACCCGGCCGAGGTGCCCGATGCGGCGAAGCGGGACCGGCTGCTGTTGTTGGCGTCGGCATCGGGGCGGTTCGACGCGGCGCTGGCCCGCGAGGTCGGGGTGTTCGACGCCAACACGGTGTGGGCCGGCGACGGCGCCAAGTCGGTGGCGTCGTGGCTCGGGCCGCGCAGCGAGCTATCCGCGCCCACCTCGCGGTCCATCGCCCGGACCGCCCGTGACATCCGAGCGTGCCCGCTCGTGGAGGCGGCGTGGGCGGCCGGGGTGATCGGCACGGCGAAGGCCGAGGCGCTGGTGCGGGCCCGGAGGGTGAACCCGGAGCTGTTCGCCACCTGCGAGCAGGCACTGGTCGACGACACCGCGCCCATGACCGTGCAGGCCGCCTGGAACCACATCGCCCGATGGACCGCCATCGCCGAGGCGACCCGGGAGGCGCAGATGGCCGAAGACGCCGGCGATGCCCCCGGCTCGGTGGCCGAAGACGATCCGATGGCGGCGAACGCGCTGCACCTCTCGCAGACGCTCGACGGGCGCTGGGTGTCCGACGGCAACTGGGACCCGGTCACCGGTGCCGAGCGCCACCACGCCGTTCAAGCGCTCATCGACGAGAAGTTCCACGCCGGCGTCTACCGAGCCGACGACGGCATGACACCAGCCCAGCGCCGCGCCGAGTGCGACCACGAGCTCGTGATGCGGGGCGCCAACCCCACCCAGACCCGCCACGGCGAGCTGCGGCCGTCGGTGTCGGTGGAGGTCGATGCCCGCACACTCCTCGGCATCCCCATCGGAGACGAGGCCGACGCCAAGAGCCGGCACTGCCAGCTCGACGACGGCACGCCCATCGCCCGCTCGACCGCCGAGCGGCTCCTGTGCACCTGCCGCCTCACCGCCATCGCCACCAAGCTCGCCCTCTCCGGCGAGATCGAAGTCGTCGGCATCACCGACCTCGTCCGGGATGCCACCGCCAAGCAGCGCAAAGCCCTCAAGAAGCGCGACGGTGGCTGCGTCTTCACCGGCTGTGACGCACCCTTCGAGTGGTGCGAAGCCCACCACCTCTGGCAGCACGACCTCGACGGCCCCACCCTCCTTCACAACCTCGTGCTCCTCTGCAAGCACCACCACCACCTCGTCCACGAAGGCGGCTGGCACCTCTGGCGTGCCCGCGAAGACGGGAAGCTCCACCTCCGCAAACCCGACGGCACCCCCGTCACCGTCGTCCCCCACGGCACCAAGATCCCCGACGGGCCGCCACCGCACCAGCCTCCCCCGCCCCACCGCCGCAACGGCCCACCCCGCTACCTCACCACGAACGAGCTCACCGAGCTCGAAGCCCGCCGACGATGGCGCCGCGACCACCCCGACCACCTCGACCATCCCGACCACCCCGATCCCTCCGGCGAGACCTGACCGGAACCGGCCGCGGTCCTCGCGGGATCGGCAGCAGCGCATGGGGCAGCACCCCGCCTTCGGGCGGGGCTGCGGCGCGTGCGGTCAGCGGTCGGCTGCGGGCGGAAGTCGAGGTGATAGCAAGCAGGGGTGACTGCGGGCATTGCGACGGTGCCGGGCTGGGTTCGGGCGACGCTGCGGTTCCGACGGGTCGTGCCCCCGCTCGGGTCCTCGATCCGGGGCGGCCTGTGCGTCGGGGTGCCCGTCGCCGTCGGGTTCGCCGTCGGAGAGCCAGTGATCGGCGTGACCCTCGGGCTGGCGTGCGTGCTGCGCACGATCGGCGAGCGGGAGGGCCCGCACCGGGGCAACGTCACCAGCCTGCTGATCGCTACGCCCATCGCCGCCGCCGGCTACCTCTTCGGCCTCGTCCAGGACCTCGCGCTGGTGCCGTTGGTCGCGCTGATGGCGGCGGTGGCGTTCGTGGCCGGCACGCTGGCGCGGCACGGCGAGGGGTTCGCCCTCGGAGGGATGCAGTTCCTGTTGGTGGCGAGCATCGCCCTCGGCGTTCCCGACACCGGGACCGCGGCGGAGCTCGGGTGGTTCTTCCTCGGCGCGGGGATCTACGCCGTGTGCATGGCGGTCGACTTCCTCCTCCTCGAGCCGCTCCGACCCGAGCGCATCGCCCTCGCCGACCTCGATCGGGCGGTGCAGATGTTCGAAGCGAGCCCGGGACCCGTCGAACGGGCCGCGGCGAACTCGGCCCTGGCGGCGGCTCGGCGGGTGCCGACGCCGGGCTGGGCGACGACGACGGCCGGGATCGCCCGCTGGGGCCGCTACGCCGATGTCGTGACGGCGGCGGACGACCTCGTCGCCTGGGAGGCGGCCCGCCGAGACCCTGACGACGCCCGTCGCCGCGCCTACCGCGATGCCCGCGCTGCCCTTTTGGACGGCCCGCCCAGCGATCGGGCTCCCGTCCCGGTCACGCCGGTCACGCCGGTCGCATCGGTTACGTCGGTCGCCGGTCCGTCGTGGCGCGAGCGGCTTGCGCTCGATCCCCCGACCCGGGCCCACGCCGCCCGGCTGGCCCTGTGCTTCGGGCTCGCCGTGTCGAGCCGGGCCTGGGTCGGGCTCGACCATTGGTTCTGGGTCCCGGCGACGGTGGGGCTCGTGATGCAGCCCGACTTCGGCTCGGTGTTCGGCCGTGCGGTGCTGCGCGTGGCGGGGACGCTGGTCGGCTCGGCCTTCGCCGCGCTCGTGATCTGGGCCGTGCCCTCCGGGATCGGTCTGGGCATCGTGATCGGCATGCTCGCCGCCACGGTCCCCTGGGCCAAGCAGACCTCGTACGTCCTGCAGTCGCTGGTCCTGGCCGCCGTCGTCCTCCTCCTCGTGTCCCAGGTGGCGCCGGCAGAGGGCTCGCTCAGCCTCCCGCTGCAGCGGGTGCTGGCGACGGCCGTCGGCGGTGTCATCGTCCTCGTCTTCGGCTACCTCGTCTGGCCTGCTGCCCGACGGGTGTCGATCGCGCCCACGGTCCGTTCGGCCACCAGCTCGATGGCCGCGATGCTGCGCACGGCGACCGAACCGGTCCCGACCGACCCTGAGGCGCAGGCGGCTCGGAAGGCGAGTGCCATCAGCGCCCGCCAGCGGGCGCTGGATCTGCTGGTGTCGACCAAGGTCCCGCTCGGTCGGGCGGCGGGCGAGCCACCGCCCACCAGCACCGACGCCGCCGCCTGGACCGATGCCGTCCGCTCGCTCGAGCGTCTCGGCGGCGCCGTCAGCGACCACGCCATCGCCCGTCTCAGCGGCACGCCCCCGCTCCCCGGCGCCGATGCCATCGCTGCCGAGATCGAAGCCGTCGCCTACGAGCCCGACCCGGACGTCGTCGAGACCCGGGCATCGGACCTCGCCGCCCGCATCTCCGGGCGCTGATGCCTGTCTCGTGATCTTTCCTTGCGTTCCGCGCTGGTCCTCGGTGCCGGAACCCGGATGGACGCGACAGGTGCGGGTCAGATCTTCTTGAGCGCGCCCATCAGGCGCTTGAGGGTGGAGACCTTGGCCTCGCCCTCGACCTCGCTGGCCTTGAACGCCACGTCGAGGACCTGCGTGTCGCCCTTTTTCTTCTTCTTGCCGCTGCCGCCACCGCCGGCGGCCGCCTCGGGGTCGTCGATGAACTGGGCGTAGAGATCGGCCAGCCACGCCGCGTTCGGGTCGGCGGGCCGGGGCTCGTCCAGCGAGGTGGGCTCGATGGCGTCGTGGTGGAGGGCGTTGCCGTCGGCGATGCGCCGGGACTCGTCCCAGCTGCGCTCCTGGCTGGGGAGCTCGTGGTCGACCTCGGCGAGGTCGGCGACCGCACCCATCGGGGCCACCGCGGCGATGGCTTCGTCATGGGCCTGGGCCGCGGCGTCCTCGGAGGCGAGGGCGTCGGCGATGGCGTCGCCGATGTGGGCGCTGAGCGGGTCGGCAGCCTCGCCGCTGGTGCGGTGGGGCAGGCCCAGGTCGAGCAGCGGGTCGCGCTCGATGTCGTCGGCGGGTGCGGCCGCCTCGGGCTCGGGTTCGGGGCGGCGGATCGGGACGATGGTCGCGTCGAGGTCGTTGGAGACGAGCTCGATCAGGCCCGCCTGCTGGAGGCGGTGGACGACGCGGGCCGTGGAGTACACGCCGCGGCCCAGCTCGCTGGCGAGCTCCGGGATGCTGCGGGGCGCGGTGAGCGCGGTGACCAGCTCCCAGTCCTCGCGGAGCAGGGTCACCTGGGCGGCGGATCCGGGGAGGGTGCGACGGGCCTCCACCCACACGTCGAGGCTCGGGATGGTGGCGCTCCACTCGTCGACCTCGCGGACGCGCTTGCGGACCTCGCCCACGATGGCGTCGACCGGGAAGGCGCGGAACGGGCCGAGCCAGTGGACCGTGTCGGTCTCGAAGTCGAACTCGCCGGTGCCGTCTCGGAAGAGCTCGATCAGCGGGTCGTAGACCACCGAGAGCACCACGGAGGCGAGCAGGTCGGGGACGATGGCACCGTTGCGCACGAGCAGCTCGCCCACCATCGGGCGCTCACCCGACGCGTCGATGGCTCGGCCCCAGTCGTCGGCCGTGAGCCGACCGGGTCGCACCAGCGCCGTCGCCAGGGCCTCGTCGGTGCGCTCGTTGCGAGCGAAGTAGAGCTGGCCGCGGTGGAGGTAGACGGTGCATCCGGCCGGACCGCCGAAGCGCGCCGCGCCGGTGCGTCCGTCGGCAGAGAGCACCTTGAGGATGCCGGCGGGGGAGAAGTCCTCAAGTGTTCCGTTCAGCGTCATTCGGATCCGCGTCCCTCGAAAAATGGTGTGGTACCGATACCGACCCGTCGGCCTGACCGGCGGCGAGTTGAGGCTTTCGGCCCATGGGAACCGGTGGCGGCTCCGTGGTTTTCGGCCCCCTCTAGGTTGTCACACCCCGGCGGTAGGGTGCTCGCCGATGACCGACGAGCAGGCAGTCGACCGGGCCGCGGCCCTCCGGACGGAGATCGCGGAGCACAACCGGCGCTACCACACCGACGATGCGCCCACGATCTCGGATGCGGACTACGACGAGCTGGTCCGGGAGCTGCGGGCGATCGAGGAGCGCTTCCCGGAGCTGGCGGTCGCCGATTCGCCCACCAGCCAGGTCGGCGCGCCCCCGTCGGCCACGTTCGCCCCCGTGGTGCACCGCCAGCCGATGATGTCGCTCGACAACGCCTTCTCGGCCGACGAGCTGGTGGCCTGGGGCGAGCGGTTGGCCCGCCGACTGGCCCGCACCGCCAAGGCGGCGGAGATCGCGGCCGGCCGGGCCGAGCCGGCGACCCTGTTCGACGAGCCGGGCGATGCCCCTGCGGAGGACGGCGGGGCGGGGGTCGACCCTGCCGACGTCGACCCTGCCGACGTCGACCCCGACGTCTCCGCCCCGGACCTGGCTGACGTGGCGCCCGATGTGGCGGAGGCGGTCGGCTACTGCTGCGAGCTCAAGATCGACGGGGTCGCCATCTCGCTGCGCTACGAGGACGGCATCCTCGTCCAGGCCGCCACCCGCGGCGACGGCAAGGTGGGGGAGGACGTCACCGCCAACGTCCGGACCATCGACGACATCCCGGATCGGCTCAACGACACGCCGGCGGGCATCCCGCCCGTGCTCGAGGTGCGCGGCGAGGTGTACATGTCGTTCGAGGCCTTCGGTGACCTGGTCGCCTTCCAGGAGGAGGAGAACCGGGTCCGCGCCGAAGCCGGCCGCAAGCCGGCACCGGTGGCGTCCAACCCCAGGAACGCCGCGGCCGGGTCGCTGCGCCAGAAGAACGCCGAGGTCACGGCCCGCCGCAAGCTCTCCATGTGGAGCTACCAGCTGGGCGAGGTGGCCGGCGGCCCCGAGTTCGCCACCCACCAGGAGACGCTCGACCAGCTCGACGCCTGGGGCTTCGCCGTCAACCCGGAGCACCGGGTGCTGGACACGGCCGACGAGGTGGCGGCGTTCTGCGACCACTGGCAGCACCACCGCCACGACCTCCCGTACGAGATCGACGGCGTCGTCGTGAAGGTCGACGACCTCGCACGGCGGGAGGCGCTCGGCTTCACGGCCCGTGCGCCCCGGTGGGCCATCGCCTACAAGTA
>Ga0182747_1001407_pt1 | contig 18722 bp, 11 predicted proteins | sample eDN3rd30CBELigBY_FD_128526 | JGI IMG/M metagenome (GOLD analysis project Ga0182747, IMG submission 128526) | Enriched backyard soil microbial communities from Emeryville, California, USA - eDNA 3rd pass 30_C BE-Lig BY (version 2) (version 2) | ecosystem: Environmental > Terrestrial > Soil >...
CAACGTCGTGACGGGTCTGGATTTCTCCCATTCCGTCAGCCTCGACGAACATTTGATCGTGCAGGAGGGGCTCGCCGAGGCCCTCCTTTCGCCCGAGGTCATCCGTGCCATTCAGCATGGCCATCATGGCCGGATCGGCTTCGCCCTGTTCGGCTGGCATACCAAGACCCTGCCCATGCTGCCGTGGGTGCTGATCGGCTCGGCGGACGATGCCAGGGTTGCCGTACAACGGATCAGGGCGGCATTCTCCGAACAGATCGCCACCGAAACGACGCTGCGCCGGGTGGAGAAGCGCTTCGGCAGGCCCACCGATCTCTCCCGTGCCTTGTCGTCCGCATCGGACATGCTCAGGGCCGCACCCTTTCGATCCACACGCTCCGTCATCAACATCGTCGGGAATGGTCCCGACAATGTGGGTGCCGACGCTCAAGGAGCGCGGGATGCGACGCTCGCTCTCGGCTTCACGATCAACGGGGTCGTGTTGGGGCAGGATCCCGACGTGATCGAGTATTTTCAGCAGAAGGTCGCAGGCGGTCCCGGCTCCTTTGTCGAACACGTACCCTCGAGCGAGCTGATGGCCAGAGTCCTCACGCGAAAGTTCATCAACGACATCGTCATCGGGTTCGCCGATGGCGCCGCACCGAAGCCCGAACACTGAGAGCGGCGCCATCGCAAGTCTGCCGCTCCTATAGGGCCGAGTAGTCGGTCGTCAGGAAGTCGCGACGACCGCTTAGGGAGGGAAGGTTGCTGAGTCGTTGGGAAGGTTCGGTCTGAACCCTTGAGCCAACATTAGATCCCTGTCCGGAAGGCGTGCTTGCTGTCGGTTTCCACCCCCCTAAGGATATCCGGCAGCCCGGTCGGACGCTGGCAGACGCGCCATTTCCAAATCCGAGAGTCTCCGTTGTGCAAGCTTGGCCGCGTATTCCGACCCCATCAATCTGCGCAAGTATTCATCCCGGTGTGAACGCAAAGCGCCAGTCTCGTGGCCAAGGCATGACACGGAAAAGCATCGCTCGACCTCGTTGACAGCCGCCACCTTGCTTTTTGACCTGGCTATATTAACCGTCCCCAGTCGTCCCGCCGGCAATACGACGATAGTCTGTGGATGATCCGGGAAATGCTTAAGTATATTTTTCGCTGCCCACCCCGGTTACTTTTTAATTATTATAGTTCCACACTGTAAAATTTGACAGTCCTCGGGACGGGTCCTAAACAGCCACGCCGCTCCCGGCGTGGGCCGGGACGCGTCCCAAGAGGCCACCATGAAGAACCCCTGGCATCATCTTGCAAGTGCGATCGTGTTTGCAGCCGTCCTCGCCGGCATTCCCGCCGGTCACGCGCAAGGCTCCGACGGGATCGTCGTCTACAATGCCCAGCACGAGACCCTGACCAAGGAGTGGGCGGATGCCTTCACCAAGGAAACGGGCATCAAGGTTACGATCCGCAAGGGAAGCGACACCGAACTGGGCAATCAGATCGTCCAGGAAGGCGCAGCGTCCCCGGCCGACGTGTTCCTGACTGAGAACTCGCCCGCCATGGCCCTGGTCGACAACGCGGGGCTTTTCGAGTCCGTCGCCGCGGACACCCTGGCGCAGGTTCCCGAGGCTTACAGGCCCTCGAACGGCCATTGGGTCGGCATTGCCGCCCGCTCGACGGTCTTCGCCTACAACAAGACGAAGCTGCCGCAGGACAAGCTGCCCAAGTCGATGACGGACCTGGCGAGTGCCGACTGGAAGGGGCGCTGGGCCGCCTCCCCGTCGGGCGCGGACTTCCAGGCCATCGTCGGTGCCATGCTCGAGCTCAAGGGTGAGGACGCCACGGCTGCCTGGCTCAAGGCGATGAAGCAGAACGCCGTTGCCTACCGGGGCAACAGCACCGCCATGAAGGCCGTCAACGCCGGCGAGATCGAGGGCGCCGTGATCTACCATTACTACTGGTTCGGCGACCAGGCGAAGACCGGCGAGAACAGCAAGGACGTCGGACTTTACTACTTCCGCAATCAGGATCCCGGCGCATTCGTGAGCGTCTCCGGCGGCGGCGTGCTCGCCTCCAGCAAGCACAAGGCCGATGCCCAGGCCTTCCTCAAGTGGATCACCGGCAAGGGCGGGCAAGGCATCCTGCGGACCGGCGATTCCTTCGAGTACGCCGTTGCCACGGGAGCTCAATCGAACCCCAAGCTCGTGCCGCTGGCCGACCTCCAGGCCCCGAAGGTCGAACCCTCGAAGCTGAACAGCAAGAAGGTCAACGACCTCATGACGGCAGTTGGCCTGCTGTGATAATGCGGCGGCCGGCGAAAGCACCTCGCAGTCCCGGCCGGATCCGGCATCCATCACAACGGAGACTGCCCCGACGGGTCTACCCCGGGGCAGTCTCCTATCCAACCTGAGCCCATGAACAAAGTCTCCCCGGATCCGGCAGGCAAGCTGATCATCCGACCCGACGAAGCCGATCCGGTATCGACCCCGCGCTCGGGCAGGACAGAGCCGACATTCCCCACTGTCCTCGGGCTCGCGGCATTCGTTGTTGCCCTTGCCTTGCTCCCGCTCGCATTCGTCGGCTGGATCGCCGTCCAGACCGGTTGGGAGACCAGTGCCGCGCTGATCTTCCGGCCGAGGGTCGGCGAACTCCTCGTCAACACGGTGTCACTGATCTTGTGCACGATCCCGGCCTCGATCGTCCTGGCGGTCGCCCTGGCATGGCTCACCGAACGCTGCGTTCTTCCCGGAGCCCGCCTCTTCGCGTGGCTGGCCGTCGCGCCGCTCGCCATTCCGGCCTTCGTTCAGAGCTATGCCTGGATCAGTGTCGTCCCAGGCCTTCACGGGCTCTCGGGCGGCGTGTTCGTCTCGGTGCTCGCCTACACGCCGTTCATGTATTTGCCGGTTGCCGCGCAGCTTCGGCGCCTCGACCCGGCGATCGAGGATGCGGCTGCCGCGCTGGGGGACCATCCCTGGAAGGTCTTCGTGCGGGCGGTGCTGCCGCAGTTGCGCCTGTCGATCTGCGGCGGCTCGTTGTTGATCGGGCTTCATCTCCTGGCCGAGTACGGCCTGTTCGCGATGATCCGCTTCGACACCTTCACGACCGCCATCGTCGACCAGTTTCAATCCTCGTACAACGGACCTGCCGCCAACATGCTCGCAGGCGTCCTCGTGCTGGCCTGCCTGGTGCTGCTCGCCCTCGAGGCGGCTCTCAGGGGCCGGGAGCGGTACGCCCGCGTCGGCTCCGGCGCGGCGATGGTTCCGGTCCGGCACCGGTTGGGGCGGCTGACGGTTCCCAGTCTCCTGTTCTGCACGCTCCTGGCCTGCCTCGCCCTCGGCGTGCCCTTGCTCACGCTGGCGCGCTGGATCCTTGCCGGAGGGGAGCGGATCTGGCGCTGGGACGGAATCGGATTTGCCTTATCCGAGACGGTGCTGTTCGCGCTTGCAGGTGCGCTCTGCACGACCCTGGCCGCGATGCCCATGGCCTGGCTCTCGGTGCGCGCGACCAGCCGCCTCCAGCGGATCCTCGAGGCGTGCCATTACTATGTCGGCGCCCTCCCGGGCGTCGTCGTGGCGCTCGCACTGGTCACCGTCACGGTCCGCGTGGCCCTTCCCCTGTACCAGACCTTGGCCACGCTCTTCCTTGCCTATGCCCTGATGTTCCTGCCCCGCGCCCTGGTCGGTCTTCGGGCCAGCATCGCTCAGGCCCCGGTCGAACTGGAGCAGGCGGCAATGGCGCTCGGACGCACACCCTTCCAGGCCGTGTGGCAGGTGACGATGCGCCTGGCGGCACCCGGTTTCGCCGCCAGCATGGCGCTGTCCGCAATGGGCATCGCGAACGAGCTCACCGCGACACTCATGCTCGCGCCGAACGGCACGCGCACGCTGGCCACGGAGTTCTGGTCCCTGTCCAGCGAGATCGACTACGCGGCAGCGGCGCCCTATGCCCTGGCGATGGTGCTCCTGTCGCTGCCCTTGACCCTCTTCCTCCATACCCGATCCAAGCAGGTGGCCGGCCGATGACCTTTTTGTGCATCCGGAACGTCGGCAAGCGCTACGGCGCGGTGTCGGCCCTCGACGGCATCGACCTCGATGTCACGGCCGGCACCCGGACCGCCGTGGTCGGACCGTCGGGCTCCGGCAAGTCGACGCTTCTTCGCCTCATCGCAGGCTTCGACTTTCCCGACACGGGCAGCATCGCCATCGATGGGGAGACGGTGGCGGATGAGTCCGCCGGCGTGCCGGTCCATCGTCGCGCCGTCGGCGTCGTTACCCAGGACGGAGCCTTGTTTCCGCATCTCAGCATCAGGGACAACATCGGGTTCGGACTCGACAGGCGCGCGCCCGACCGCGAGCAGGTCATCCGCGGGCTGATGGACATGGTCGACCTCCAGGCAGGCATGCTGGACAGGCGCCCGCACGAGTTGTCTGGCGGACAGCAGCAGCGTGTGGCGCTCGCACGGGCCCTGGCCCGCCGCCCCCGGGTGATGCTGCTCGACGAGCCGTTCTCGGCCTTGGATCCCGGCCTGAGGGAGGCCATGCGCAAGGCGACCGCAGAGGTATTGCGCGCGACCGGGATCACCTCGATCCTCGTGACGCACGACCAGGCGGAAGCGCTGTCGTTTGCCGAGCAGATCGCCGTGCTGCGCGACGGCAGGCTGGCCGAGGCGGGCTCGCCTGCGGATCTTTATTGGAGGCCACGCCGGCGCGATACGGCCCTGTTTCTCGGCGACGCCATCCTCCTTCCGGCAACGTTGCAGGACGGCTTGGCCCATTGCGTCCTCGGGCGGCTGTCGATCGACGCCCGCCTGCCCGGTATCGAGGCCACGATCATGCTCAGGCCGGAGCAGATAAGCCTGACGCAAGTCCCGTCGCACGAGGCAGCGGAAGGACCCGGCGGCTATGGTCAGGTGGCCCAGGTCGAGTTCGGCGGCGCGGCCTGTCTCGTCACCCTCAGTCTCGTGGAGTCCGTTCGAGGCACCGTGCGGTCGGAGCGGGCCATCACCGTCAGGAGCGCAGGGATCGGCCTGCCGCCAGTCGGCTCGTATGTGAGGATCACCGTGAGTGGACCAGTCCACGTCCTCAAGTGACCTGGGAGACACCCGATTGGGTCGTCGTCGGAGCGGATCTGGCGGCGCGCTGACGCTTGCCACCTGATCGTCGCGTGCACGGCCGCTGGGCGGATCATGATGCGGCCGCCGTGGGGTGTAAGCCCCACGGCGGCATCGGAAGGACGATGGACGCACGATCCTTCAAGGCGCACCATTCCGCTAAGGGGAGGATGCCGTGGCCGAGCCGGATCGCCGTCTGCTGACCATCGTCTGTGCCGATGTGGCCGGCTATTCGCGCCTGATGAACGAGGACGAGGTCGGCACTTTCACCCGCCTCAAGGACATGATGACCAGGGTGGTCGAGCCGGCCGCCGCAAGGCACAACGGCCGCATCGTCAAGACCATGGGCGACGGCTTCCTGGCCGAGTTCACCAGCACGGTGAAGGCGATCGATTTCGCCAGGGACGTTCAGCGCCCGAGCGCCCAATCCGGCACCCCCCTGTGCTTCCGCATCGGGATCCATGTCGGCGACGTCATTGCCGAGAACGGGGATGTCTTTGGCGACGGCGTCAACGTCGCCGCCAGGCTCCAGGAGGCGGCCGATCCAGGCGGCATTCTCGTCTCGCGACAGGTGCGCGATCACGCGCGGGGTCATTTTCCCTTCGAGGAGGCCGGGGAGCGCAGACTCAAGAACATGCCACGGCCCATTCGGACGTTCCGGATCGCGGGAGGATCCAAGCCGGCCAAGGCCCGGCATCTCTCCACTCCCTGGCTACGCCGTGTCCGAGGGATCGCCCTGGGCTTGGCAGCGGCCCTGGCTGTCGGACTGGCAACCTTCCTCCTTGCCCGCCCTCACCTGGCCCTACCGGATCGCCAGGGGCCTCCCACCCTGGCCGTGCTGCCATTCGCCAACCGAGCCGGCGACCCGTCCCAGGAATACTTCAGCGATGGCCTGACCGAGAACCTGCTGACGGCGCTGGCGCGATACCCGCACCTGTTCGTCGTCTCCCGCAACTCGACCTTTGCCTACAAGGGCAAGCCCGTCGACCTCTCGGAGGTCGGCCGCACCCTCGGCGTGCGCTATGCCCTGGAAGGCAGCGTGCAGAAGGTCGGCGACCAGATCCGCGTTGCCGCCCAGTTGACCGACACCCGCGGCGGCGCGCAGATCTGGGCCGAGCGCTACGATCGCCCCCTGCAAGACATCTTTGCCATCCAGGATGAGATCGCCGAGCGGATTGCCGCCCGCCTTGGCGCCAGTATCCAACGGGCCGAGGTCTCGGCCAGCCTCAGGAAGCCGACCACGGACCTCACCGCCTACGATCTCTACCTGCGAGGCCGCAGCTTGCGCCAGACGAACCGGCGGGACCTGGCCCTGGAGGCCCGCTCCCTGTTCGAAAAGGCGGTCGGGATCGACCCGGCATTTGCTCCCGCCATTGCCGAGCTGGCCTTCTCCGACTATCGCGAGGTCGCCCTGCGCTGGGACCCGCCCAGCAGGGAGAAGGTGCTCGACCGGGGGCTGGGCTATGCCGAGCGGGCGCTGGCGGTCGATCCGACCCTGCCCCTGGCTCATATGGTGATGGGCGACCTGCTGTTGCGTCGCTTGGCGCACGATGAGGCCATCCGCTGGGCCAGACGCGCGGTCGAGCTTAACCCGAGCGAGGCCGAGTACCATGCCGGCCTCGCCAACATCCTCACGTTCAAGGGACAGACTGGGGAGGCCGTCATCCTGATGCAGCGAGCCTTCGTGCTCGATCCCATCCATCCGGCCAACTACGATATGTATCTGGGGCGAGCGCTCCTGCTGGAGCGACGGTTCGAGGAAGCCCTGCCGCTGCTGCGCGATTGTGCGCGGCGAGCACCCGACTACTGGCCCTGCCATCTCTTCTCGGCCGTCGCTTATGTGCAGCTCGACCAGCCCGCCTCGGCTCGGTCGGCGATCGATGACCTGCGCAGGTATTCGACCGTGCGATCCGCCGACGACTTCCTCAAGACCGGGGAGTATCGACCCGGTCCACACCGGGACATGATCCAGGACGGGCTGATCCAGGCCGGCCTGCCGGCGAACTGACGTTGTGCCGCCATCGGCTTGCCCCGACCCAGTCGACATCGCGGGAACCTTTTCTCTAAACCTCCATCCAATGGGTTGGCTATCGGAATGCCACGGAAGGAGATCACGATGTCCACCCTTCGTCTATCCCTGCTGGGAGCTTGTCTCTGCCTCGTCCCCTGTGGCGCGATGGCCCAGGGAGCCGCCAAGCTCACCGACCCGCAGATCGCCCATATCGCCTATACGGCCGGGCAGATCGACATCCAGGCTGCGGAGTTGGCTCTCAAGCAGTCGAAGAACAAGGAGGTCCGGGCCTTCGCCAACGACATGGTCCGTGACCATAAGGCCGTGAATGAGAAAGCCCTTGCCTTGGTGAAGAAACTGAACGTCAAGCCGGAGGACAACGATACCAGCCGCTCGCTCATGCAGCAGGCCGGGGCGAAGAAGAAGGAGCTGATGGCTCTGAAAGGCGCCGCCTTCGACAAGGCCTACGCCCAAAACGAGGTCGCCTATCATCAGCAGGTCAACGGCGCCCTTCAGAACACGCTGATCCCAGCCGCCAGCAACGGCGAACTCAAGGACCTGCTGTCGACCGGGCTCAAGATCTTCCAAGGCCACCAGTTGCATGCTGAGCATCTCGACCAAAGCCTGCCCGCTCGGACTGGTGCTTTGGCTCATTGAAGCGAGACTGACGGATGCGGCATCTTGTAATTCTGGTTGCGGTCTTATTGGGAGCGCTGGCTGATCCGGCCTTCCCGGCCGGGACTACGCACTCCCTTCTCATGAAGGGCGTCGCTTTCGAACCGAGGCAGATCACGGTGCACGTCGGCGATGCCCTGAAATGGGCCAACCAGGACATCGTGGCGCACACCGCGACGGCCAAGGACAAGAGCTGGGACATCAATGTCCCGGCGGGCCGGAGCGGGCGCGTGGTGATGGAGGCGGTGGGCCGCTTCGGCTACATCTGCCGTTATCATCCGAACATGACGGGCGAGATCATCGTCGAGCCCTGACAGGCAAGGGGGTTTTGGGCGCATGTGGTCCCGATCACATCGGCGGCTTGACGCCATCCTTCTCCAGAATTGCACGAGCCGCCGAGACGGTCCCATCTGGCGTGCGCTGGCCAAAGATGAAGACCGCCACTCCGGGCTTCACGCGGCTTGTGTCGCCGGGCACGAAAGCGATGACGGGGCGTCAGGCGGAACGGGGATCCCCGCCGCGACCGATATCGCAAAAGGCGCGTCGGACGGCCAGTTCCCGTTCGACCATCAACGGTGTTCACTCATCAGCGGTCATCTCTCTGGTCGATCTACGTTGTAACTTCGTCAACGGCCGCAGGGTGCTTGGCCACACCGCCTCTTCGACAGTCTACTGCGAGTTGGCCGTGCGCAGCGGGGGGGCGGACAGATCGGCAAACCTGACATGCAGTGGAAGCTGGGCGCAGGAGATGAATTGGTAGGCCACGGCGCATGATGCACGCCAATGGGAAGCCGCCTACCTTGAAGGCGCCCCGCGTTTCCCTTCCCGAACCCATCCTGCACTCGATCTCGCCAGTCAGGCGCGGCCAACGCAATGACACATTGTCCGTTGGCACTTGCCATTAATCCGCCCAACAGTCGCCACAATGGGATTGAAATCCGTATTACCACTTCTGAGCCAGCAACTGGTATCGTTGCTCCTACGCAACCCAATAATCCGTTTTAGGTTTGGCAGTTTTAGCTGTTTGCCGTCGAACGCACAGCAGTGAAAATTTCTTAAGCCTTTGTTTTTATCGGATAATTTGAAAAATGTCACGCTGCCGAGGCCAAGGTTCGATACTACAATTGGATGGCTTTTCTATAACCCCTTCGGGCGTGTCGAGATCGATGTCGCCGAAGGGAACTGGACTTACGTCCTATTGCCAAAATGCCTAATTTTCTACTAATTCCAGGGTGTCACCGAGCGTGACTGGGGGGTACTTGAAGAACTTCGTGGTTTGCGCCTTTTGCGTCTCTTGGCGCGGTTGGCGAGATGGTCGCAAACGGCAGCGATTTTCCGAATTCCGTCCATCACATATCCCGTCATCGTCTCCGTCGGTTCTGTTCCGCGGGGATCTGCCTGGACCCGTTTGCCTACGGAGCCTGTCGTTGGGTAACAAGATACGTGTTGGAATTGTCGAAAGTGACACCTTCTACAGGAAGGGCATCGCACTGCATCTGTCCGAACAGGCGGATATTGAGGTCGTCTGCGAAGCGGAGGCCCTGAGCGACGCGGTCAGGTTTGCGTCCGAGCTCTGCCCCGACCTCCTGATCCTGGACCTCAAGAGTACGGTCGATGCCTTCAACGTCATCGAAGCGATCAAGGGATCAGGCTCCTCGACGAGGATCATGGTCGTCTCACTATCGGAGAACAGCGACCTGGTTACCTCAGCCATGAGGACCGGAGCCGATGGTTACATGCTGAAGTCCGTCAACGGCAAGGAACTGGTGCAGGCCATCAGGATGGTCCACTCAGGCCAACGATACCTGACCCCGAGCCTCGCCTATGCGCTCCTCAAGAGGCACGATGACAGTCATCCTTCGGATCGGACCCACGGCGGCCAGGTTCCGGGATTGACGCCTCGTGAGAGGGAAGTCCTCACGATCATGGTGGAGGGACGAAGCAACAAGGAGATCGGGCGCCGTCTTGACCTGGCCGAGAAGACCGTCAAGCACCACGTGACGAACATTCTCCAGAAGATGAAGGCGCGCAATCGGGTGGAGGCCGTGCTGATGGCTGCGCGTAAACCATCCCCGAACCGGTCGAACCTCCCCAACTGATCAAGGACAGATCTCTTGGGGGCAGGCGAGTGGATCATCGACATCGCAGACGGGATATCATGCCGTCCTTGAGTCCCCTCGACGCTTGGCCCGGGTTCACTATCCGGCCCTTCAGGGGCGCCAAGCCGTCGGTCCTGCCCGGCATTGCGCAGGCACCGTCTGTTGCCTTCCACCTGGGCGTATTGACGCGTATGATCCCCCATAAGGAGCTATGTTCATTCCGGTTTTCGGGCTTGGGGCTACCGTCCTCCACGGCCTAGGGAGCAGTATTCTCTCTTGGTCATGAGCTAGGATATTTTCACGTCAGGAGAGATGCGATGCAGGTCGTCTCCAATCGTGGGATTGTTTCGGCAGCCAGCTTCGACGCATTCCGGCAATTCTACGTTCACTCCCGCTATACCGACAGACGTAGCGACCCTGGTGTCTGCGATCTCACCTTCGGCAATCCGCACGAGATGCCCCTGTCAGGCCTGGTCGAAGCGATCCGGCACCGCGCACTGCCCCTGAACAAGGACTGGTTCGCCTACAAGACCAGCGAGCCCGAGTCCCAGGCGTTCCTGGCCGAGCGCCTCACCCGGGAGCTGTCGCTGCCGTTCGAGCCTGCCGACATCGCGTTGACCACTGGCGCGATGGCAGCCATCGCCGTTGCGTTTTACCTGCTCCTCGATGCTGGTGAGGAGGCGATCTTTTCCACGCCATCGTGGTTCTTCTACGAGCCGATGCTGCTGGCGGCGGACGCCGTGCCGAAAAAGGTAAGGCTCCTTGGCGAGCGATTCGACCTCGACCTCTCGGCCATCGAAGAGGCGGTCACACCGCAAACGCGCATTGTCATCGTCAACACTCCGCACAACCCGACTGGACGCATCTACAGCCGGGACCAGCTCGTCGCCTTGGCGGACCTGCTGAACCGCGCCTCCGAGCGGATCGGACGGCGAATCTTCATCCTCTCCGATGAACCCTACCGCCGCATCCGGTTCGATAGACATGACTTCACCAGCCCGGCAGCTGTGTATCCCTGGACCGTGATTGCCTACAGCTACGGCAAGGTTCTGCTAGCTCCGGGACAGCGGCTTGGCTACATGGCGTTGTCACCGCTGATGCCGAGAGAAGAGAGGCAATCTCTCCAGGACAACCTGTTCCCGATACAGATGTCGCTGGGGTGGTGCTTCCCGAATGCGGTCATGCAGTATGCCCTCCCCGATCTGGAGGAACTCAGCATCGACATGCACGCGCTCTCGGCCAAACGCATCAGGATGACGGCAACCCTGGAGCAGGCCGGCTACCACGTGCTGCGACCGGAGGGCACGTTCTACCTGTTCTGCAAGTATCCTGACGGGAAAAGCCAGCGGGTCTGGGATGCGCTGGCCGATCGAGATGTGTTCGTGCTGCCCGGCAGCATCATGGATGTTCCGGATCACTTCCGCATCTCTCTCACCGCTTCCGAGGCGATGATCGAGCGCAGCCTTCCCGTCTTTGCGGAAGTGGCTCAAGCAACGTCCGGCGCTCGGTAGCCTTTCAAGAGAGGCTACGATGGCATACCCGCCCGTTCACGCCATCCGGGACCACTCAGTGGGACTGCTCCGCCAATTCGTTGAGCGCGCCATCGATCAGCATCGTTCGCAATCCTTCGTGTCGGTCCCTGAAGGCTACGGCAAGGTCGCTTCCGTGCCCAAGGCCGACTTCGAGTTGGTCCTTCATGAAGTCCAGTACCTGAAGGAACTTGCTGCCGCTCAAGTTCCCGGCGTCGAAGCACAGCAGATGGACGAGGGCGTCGGTGACCATGCTTTGCGTCGTCAATTCCGCGGACAACCTGGACACGTGTTCCTCAAGTGACTCGCCCGTCGCTTCATTCATGATCTGCCCCATCATGTTCCAAGTTCCTCAAAATGGTAGGCCCGAGGCATCCCCTCCGACGCCTCGGGCAAGCTCAGGGCGATGCGGTCCCCACCGCAACACCCTGAACCGATCACTCTTCCCTGAAGGCCCGCGCCATGTTGTCGGCGAGCGGCTTCGTCAGGTATGAGAACACCGTGCGGTAGCCCGTCTGGATGAAGCCTTCCACGGGCATGCCAGGCAACAGCTTCGCCGAGCCGAGGAGTTCATGCTGTCCCTCCGCGATGGCGATCCTGACCGGATAGTGGGACACACCGCTGCGCTCGTCGGTCACGAGATCCGCCGCGATCCGCGTGACCTGGCCCCTGATCTCCGGTGTCGTGCGCTGGTTGAAGGCCGACAGCCGCAGGACCGTGTCGAGTCCCTGCCGGAGCTGGTCGATATCCTGCGGTGCGACCTTGACCTCGATGGAGAGCTTGTCGCCCTCGGGCATCACGAGCATCAGCGGATCACCCGCCCCGATGACACCGCCGACCGTATGGACAGTCGACTGGTGTACGATGCCGTCCTGAGGCGCGCGGATGTCGATGCGCTTCAACTGGTCGTCCGCCGCGACCCGCCGCTCGACGAATTCCGCGATCTTGGCCTGGACCTCGCGCAGCTCCGTGGAAACCTCGCTCCTGAGATCCTGCTCGATCTGCATGATCTGGAGCTCGGTCTCGCTGATCTTGCCCTTGGCCTGCGCGATCGTCGAAATGAGCTGACCGCGCTCGCCGCGGAGCCGGGTCTCCTCGCGCTTGAGCGCGTTCACCCGGGTGATCGGGACCAGATTCTTCTTCCACAGTTCCTGCACGCCGACGAGTTCTGACGCGATCAGGTCGATCTCGTCGGCCTTGGCGGCCGCCTGCAACTTCGTGCCGTCGATCTGCTCGGCAAGCTGGGCCACCCGTTCCTGGAGCTGTGACTTCTGCCCGGCGCGGGCCTCACGCCTGCTGTCGAACAGCTTGCGCTCGGCGCGCATGAGATCGCCGACCTCGAAATCACCGTCCGACCTCATCGTCAGGTCGTCAGGGAAGCGGATCGCCTTCGCACCGTCCCTTTCGGCCTCAAGCCGTGCCCTGCGCGCATACATTTCGTCGATGCTTTTGGAGACCATCGACAGGTTGGCGCGGGCGACCGTCTCGTCGAGACGGATCACCACGTCACCGGAGCGCACGCGGTCTCCATCGCGGGCGAGGATCTGGCCGATGACGCCGCCGGTGGGGTGCTGGACCTTCTTCACGTGGCTGTCGACGACAACCGTGCCGGGAGCCACGACCGCTCCGGAGAGCTCGGTCGTCCAGGCCCAGCCCCCGAGGCCGAAGACCAGGAAGGCGACGCCGCCGAGCGCGATGCGGGTGTGGCGATTGATGGACTGGCGTGCTTTTGACTTGATGTTGTCGTTCATGACGTTGCTCCCCGATCTCAAGCGGACTTGGCCGTGTTGGCGTGATTGGCGTTGCTGGCCGGGACCGGACGCAAGACGCTATTGAGCACTTCCTCCTTGGTGCCGAACTTGCGCACCGTGCCCTCGTCGAGAAGGAGGATGTGATCGACGGCCGCAAGGGCACTCGGGCGGTGGGCGATGACAATGGCGATGCCGCCGCGCTCACGCACCCCCTGGATCGCCCGGGTGAGCGCATGCTCGCCCTCGTTGTCGAGATTGGAGTTCGGCTCGTCGAGCACGACGAGGAACGGGTTTCCGAACAGCGCCCGGGCGAGGCCGATGCGCTGGCGCTGCCCGCCGGACAATCCGGCGCCGCCCTCCCCGACCTGCGTCTCGTAGCCCTGAGGCAGGCGCAGGATCATGTCGTGGACATCGGCAGCCATGGCGGCCCGCACGACGTCCTCGGCCTTCGGATTGGCATGGAAACGGGAGATGTTCTGGGCCACCGTTCCGGCGAACAGCTCGACGTCCTGCGGCAGGTAGCCGATGTGCTGTCCGAGTTCTTCCGGAAGCCACTGGTCGAGGGCCGCTCCGTCGAGGCGGACCTTGCCGCGCCAGGTGGGCCACACGCCGACGAGCATGCGGGCGAGTGACGATTTGCCGGAGGCGCTCGGGCCGATGACGCCGAGACCCATGCCGGCCTTCAGCTCGAGAGAGACATCCTGGATGGCGAAGCGCTGGCTCTTGGGAGCGCCGCATCCTGCGCCTTCGACCGTCAGCGAGGCCTGCGGTGCCGGAAGCTGGAGCGGACGCACCTCGGAGCCATCCTCCTCGAGGGACGTGCGCAGCCGTGCCCAGCCCTGGCGGGCGGCGACGAAGCCCTTCCAGTTGGCGATGGCGAGCTCGACCGGTGCCAGCGCACGGGAGACCAGGATCGAGGAGGCGATCATGATGCCGCCCGTCGCCTCGCCGTGGATGACGAGATAGGCGCCGATGCCGAGCACGCCGGATTGCAGCGTCATGCGCATCACCTTCGAGAACGCGCCGAGACCGCCCGACACGTCCGAGGCCTGCTGCTGATGGGTGAGGTATTGCCCGTTGGCCTGGGACCACATCTGCCCGATGCGTCCGGCCATGCCCATGGCGTGCACGACCTCGGCGTTACGGCGGGCGCCCTCACCGATGCCGTTGCGCTGGGATGCCGCCTGGACCGCCGCCTTGGAGGCCTTGCGGGTCAGGATGTCGGTCGTGACGGTGAAGCCGACGAGAACAAGGGCGCCGCCGACCGTGACCCAGCCGAGCAGCGGATGGAAGGCGAAGCAAATGAAGAGGTAGAGAGGAATCCACGGCAGGTCGAACAGGGCCGAGGGGCCGCCGCCGGCAAGGAAGGCGCGGATCTGGTCGAGGTCGCGCAGCGGCTGCTGTCCGTCGCCTTCGGCCTTCCCGCGCAGTGGTGCTGCGACCTGGTAGCGGAACACGCGCTGGCTCAGGTCCTCGTCGACCACCGCTCCGACGCGGGCAAAGATGCGGCCGCGCAGCATGTCGAACAGGCCCTGGAACATGAACAGGGCGAGGATGATGGCCGAGAGGCCGACGAGGGTCGGGATGCTGCGGCTCGGCAGGACCCGGTCGTAGACCTCCATCATGTAGAGGGAACCGGAGAGGTAGAGGATATTGATCAGGCCGCTGAGCAGGGCGACCCCGAGAAGGGCGCCGCGGCAGGAAGCCAGAAGGCTGACGCGACCCTTTGAGGATGAATGGGACATGGCCGTTTCCTAGGAGGGTAGGAATGGTAAGGGGATGGGTAAGGCCGGATGCCGATGGGGGATATCGGCATCCGGTTCCAAAGCACCCGCCGGGAACACTTGGGGGGTACGAACTCCCGGCGGGGGCGCCGATCTCAGACGGAGCGCATCAGAAGATGAAGTCGCTGTTGTCGAGATCGGAGACGTTGACACCCTTGAGGACGAGGATGTCGGTGCCGTGCTCGATCACCGTGTCGTGGGCGACCTGCATGACCCGGAGGTCGGACATGCTGTCCACGCCCGAGAGGTGGCTTGCATCGATCCGGTCGAAACCGTCGCGATAGTCCGTCACCACATCGCGGCCGCCACCCTTCTGGAAGACGAAGGTGTCGCTGCCCGCGCCGCCCGAGAGGATGTCGTTGCCGGCACCGCCCTTGAGCACATCGTTGCCGGACCCGCCGTGGAGACGGTCGTCACCGGAGCCACCCGACAGCCTGTCATTGCCGGCGCCGCCATAGAGACGATCGTTGCCGCTGCCGCCTTCGAGCTGGTCATTGCCGCGACCGCCGTCGAGATGGTCATTGCCCGACCCGCCGTTGAGCTTGTCGTCGCCAGACCCGCCATAGAGCTTGTCGTGACCGCGTCCGCCCTCGAGCTTGTCGTTGCCGATGCCGCCGTCGAGACGGTCGTTGCCGTCACCACCGGAGAGCTTGTCGTTGCCCGACCCGCCGTAGAGCTTGTCGTTGCCGCGACCGCCGTCCACCCGGTCGTCGCCTTCACCGCCCCTGAGCGTCTCGCTGCGCGAGTTGCCCTTGAGGACGAGGTTGGCGGGGGCCGCCGGAGCGGCCGGGATCGGATCGCTCGGGGTGACCGGGGTCGTGGGAGTGACCGGGGCCGGTTGCTCAGGCTGGACCGGAGTCTCAGGCTGGCCAGGCTGCGTACCGGGGTCCGTCGGGTCCACCGGATCCGTCGGCTGTTCGGGATCGACAGGCTGCTCGGGATCGACCGGGGTTTCCGGATCGGTCGGGAGCGGAACTTCGCAGAGGTTCGGCCTGCGGCCACCCTCGCACCGGAAGGTCACGCGATGGACACCCGCGGTGATCGTGGTCGAACCATCGTCGTTGTCTTCCCACTCGTACTCGTCCGCGGTGCGGCCGGGTTCGAGCTCGATCACGTCCTGCGGCCGCAGCGTTCCGACGATGGTGTCGTTGCCGCCGTTGGAGCGGAAGACGATCCGGTGCGCCGAGGTGAGCTGCGAGATGTCCACCGTGTCGTCGCCCGCATGGCCATCGATGGTGATGGTGTTGAGGGCAAGGCTCGTGGTGGAGAAGTCACCGAAAATCTGGACGGTATCTCCCCCGCCGGCGGAGCCGTTGACCGGATCGCCCGTCTGGGTGCCGATGCGGATCTCCTCGACGTTGTCGAGTTCCGCGATCACGGCTGTCGTCGTCCCGCCCAGGAGAGTGCTTGTGGTGCGGGTGATGACGATCTCCGTGTTCGACCTGATGTCCGTGATGCCTGCCGAGATCGCGGCTTCACGGGTGTAGACCCTGAAGGTCTCCGCCAGTGCGTTGCCGTTCACGTCGAAGGTATCGATCCCGTCCCCGCCATCGACATAGTCACGGCCGTCCTGCGAGGTCTCGAACGGAATGCCGAAGAGGCTGCCGGATGTCGCGTTCCAGACGATGGTGTCGTTGCCGCCACCCGCCAGGATCGTGTCGTTGCCGGTCCCGCCGTCGAAGGTGCTTGCGGCCCCGTCGCCGATCAGGATGTTGCTGTTGGCATTGCCGTCGATCGAGCCGGTGGTGTCACGGGTGACGTTGACCGTGGCCGTGTCCGTTCCGCCGTTGCCGTCGGAGACGGTATAGTTGAACGAACCGCCCGGGGTTCCCGTCGCCTGGTCCACGACAGTGACGGAGTCAGAGCTGAGGGTGACGCTTGCAAGACTGCTGTTGTTGGGAAGGCTGACGTTGATGATGTCGAGAGGCTGTCCCTCGCCATCGGTGTCGTTCGTGAGCAGGGTCCACTCGGGGATCACGATCGGGGCGGTCGTGATGTTCGTGAAGACGATGTCATTGACCGCGTTCGGCGGGTCGTTGACAGGAACGACGTTGACCATGGTCGTGGCGACGTTGCTATTCAGGAACCCGTCGTTCACCGTCACCTCGATCACGCGGTTGCCGGCAACCGGGTCGTTCGAGTTGTTGGAGAACGTCACCGCCTGGATCGCCCTCTGGTAGTCGGCAAGGGACGCCTCCCCCGTCAGGGTGACGACGATCTGGCCGTTGACAGTGGCGCGATTGGCACCGATCCCCGCCGGAAGACCGCCGATGTTGAGATTGTCGCCGGCCTGGGCATTGGTCAGCACGATCCGGGCAGAGACCATCTGCACGGCGTCGTCGACGATGCTCGGGTTGTTCGAAATCGCAACCGCCGCGCTTCCCTCGGTAAAGGTGACCGAGTGGTTGATGCTCGGGCTGGCCGCCGGGTTCATGACGCTGACCGACAGGCTGTCGATGCTCACGGACTCGTTGGTGGCGTTTATGCTCGACGTCACGAAGCGGATCGCGGCATTTGCCGTGAACGGCCCGGTGAGGTCGAAGCCGCGGTTCGCCGAGTTCGTGCTGCCGTTGATGGTCTCCAGAAGGGTCCAGTTGGATCCATCCCTGGAGAACCAGACCTGGACCGTCTCGTTCTCGTTGAGGTCGAGGTTCTGCTCGTTGACCGTATAGGTCACCCGGGCAGTCGCAGCGCCTGCGAGATTGAGACCGCGCTGGATGCTGGCGCCATCACCCTGGTCGAAGCGCAGGGCGCTGCCCGAGATCTGGATCTGCCCGGCAGCCAAAGTCGCGCTGCCGTCGTCACCCGTCTCGACCCAGTTGGTCGCCCAATTGCGGCTGCCGTCGTTGCGATTGTAGACCGCCGTCGAGAAGTTGTCGGCGAAGTTGCCGGCAGCGTCGTAGGCATGAAGCGTCAGCTTCGGCGGGGTCAGGTTCACCTCACCGTCGGCGAACTTGAGCTTTTCGATGTTCCACAGGCGGTCGGTGCCGTCCGAGATCCGGTTGTTGCCGGTGGTCGGGTCGGTCTCGACCGTCACGGTCACGTGCTGGACCGTGACGCTGCCGTCGGCGTTGCTGGTGATGGTGTAGTTGGCCATCAGGTCGCCGTAGACCGCGACGTCGATGTCGCCGGCCTTGCCGCCGTCGACGATCTCGCGGACGATGCTGAGCTGGCCCGGGTTGAGGGTTGCACTGAGCATCAGGGCATCGAGGGTCTTGCCGCCGAACTGAGCCACGGCATTGGCTGTCACCTCACCATTGACGTACTGGGACTCCAGGTAGACCTTTCCGGTCATCCCGTCGGCGGTGTACTTGACACCATCCGGCGTGGTGATGCGGATGCGGACGTTGAGCCACTTGTCGCCGTCGATGATGTCGTCGCCGGCGAAGCCCTTGATGGTGTCGCTGCCGCCGCCGCCGAGGATGATGTCCGCGGCCTGCGAAGTGTCGAGCACGATCAGCTCGGGATTGCCGTTCTTGTCGAGGACCGGGTGACCCAGGGCATCGACGACCGGGACGCGGACCCGGTGCGCCACGAGCTGGTCGAGGCCGTTGATGAGCGAGACGTTCTTCTGCAACAGGTCGTTGGAGAAGGAGTCAAGCGGCGAGTTCGGGCCGGGGATGGCAGCCGTTCCGGTCAGCTCTCCCCGAGTGTTCACGGCAGCGACGCGGCCGGTGAGGATGTCGTTGTGCTTCCAGCCGGACAGGCCTTCGACGAGATCGAAGCGATCACGCAGGATGAACGCCTCCTGGTTGTCGAAGAGCGGGATGCCGAGGTCGGAATTCGC
>Ga0182747_1001408_pt1 | contig 18710 bp, 15 predicted proteins | sample eDN3rd30CBELigBY_FD_128526 | JGI IMG/M metagenome (GOLD analysis project Ga0182747, IMG submission 128526) | Enriched backyard soil microbial communities from Emeryville, California, USA - eDNA 3rd pass 30_C BE-Lig BY (version 2) (version 2) | ecosystem: Environmental > Terrestrial > Soil >...
CGGCGTCGCGCAGGTCCGCGTCCCAGGAGTAGAGGTGGCCGTGCTGCGAGTCGCCGTGCCCCCGCTGGTCCCAGGAGACGACGCGCCACCCCTGGTCGGCCACCAGCGGGGCGAGCGTGTCGTAGGTACCGGCGAAGTCGAACCCACCGTGGGCGAAGAGGATCGGCGGCGCGTCCTCGTCACCCCACTCCCACACGCAGAGCGCGATGCCGCCGCGGTCCACGGTGCGGCGGCGGTCGGGCCGGCGGGCGCCCGGGTACGGGGTCAGGCCATCGGCCTCGGCCCGGATCGGCGCCGGCGGGACCACGGTCGAAGCGAGCATCCGCTGAGGCTACCGCTCGGACTTGACCCGCCGGTCAAGTCCGAGCGCCCAGGTGACCGATGACCTCCGCCGGCCGACCATGGGCCGCGTCCAAGCCGAGTCCTACAGTGGAACCGCTGTGACCGCCACGCCCCATCCTGCGCCGCCTGACGGTCCGACCGTGCTCGCCGAGCCGCAGGCCGCCACACCCGGAGCAGCCGCCACCGGCGCCGGGGCAGGCTCCGGACGCCTCGCTGGTCTCCGCCAGCGCGGCAGCGGCCAGCGCCACCTGCTGACGGGCTCCACCGTCCTCGTCCTCGGCGCCGCGGTCCAGGGGTTCGGCGGCCTGGCGTTCTCGGTCTTCGCCAACAAGATCGACGTCAAGGCCGACTTCGGCGACGCCACCGCGCTGTTCACCTCGGTGCTCTTCGTCACCTACCTCGCCGGCCTCGGCCTCCCGGTCGCGCTCGCCCGCTACGCCCCCGACCGCAGCACCGACAGCCACGTCGTCTTCAGCTGGGCGGTCCTCGCCACCATCCCGGCCTCGATCATCGCCTCGGGCGCCTACCTCGGGCTGGTGGACCCGAAGGCGGCGCAGACCGTCCTGTGGGATTGGAACCCGGTCATGGGGTTCGCCATCTTCGCCGTGATCGTGATCGGCTCGGCGTTCTCGCTGATCATCGACGTGCGGTTCATGACCATGCGGCGGTGGAACCTCGTCCTGGCGCGCATCTGCCTGGTCGCGGTGGCCAAGATCGCGATGCTCCCGCTGTTCGAGTCGTCCAACCAGCGGGCGCTGTGGATCTTCGTCGATCTCGGCGCACCGGTCGCCGTCACCGGGTTCTTGGGCGTGCTCCTGCTCCCGAAGGTCACCGGGGGCCCCCACCGCCTCCGTCCGAAGCCCGCCACCGCCCGGGCCGCCGTCCGCTACTCCGGCGTCAACTACGTGTCGACGCTGGCCTACCAGGCGCCGTACTTCGCGCTGCCCGTCATCGTGTTGACCAACGTCGACAGCACGACCAACGGCAGCTTCTACGTGGCATGGGGCATCGTGGCCATCGCCTTCTACGTTCCCTCGGCCATCGGCCAGGCGCTGCTCGCCGAGGGCGGCAAGGGCGGGGCGCACGTGCGGACGCAGATGCGCCTGGCGATGACCCTGGCGGTGGGGCTCATGGCGCTCGGGACGCTCGTCACCTTCTTCAGCAAGGGCCTGGTGGTCGCCGCGTTCGACGAGAGCTACCGGGAAGCGGCCCACATCCTCCCGGCGATGATGCTGGCCGGCATCCCGTGGGCCATCACCTCGCTGCTGCTCACCGAGGCGCGCGTGCTGCACCGCAACGTGGCCACGGTGGTCATCACCGTCACCCTCACGCTGTCGATCATCGTCCCGGCCCTGGTCCTGGTGCCCGAGACCGGCCCGAAGGGCGGGCTCGACGGCGCCTCGGCGGCGTGGCTCATCGGCAACGTGTTCGCCGCCGCGGTCGCCATCGTCGTCACCGGCGTCAGCCGGCGGTTCACCGAGGACGAGCCGGCTGCGAGGGAGCTCGACCCGCTGGCCCCGGTGGCCTGACCGAGCCGGACCCCGCTACTTGCAGCGCGAGCCCTCGACCTCGTAGCGGGGCTTGCTGGCCCCGTCGGGCGTGACGACCCGGTAGTTCGGCGTCTCCTCGGGCGCCAGGAGGTTGGCGTCCTTCAGGGCCTTGTCGTTCGGCGGGTAGAAGTTCAGCTCGGCGTAGAACTGCTCGCTCGCCGCCTTGATGGCCCGCAGCTCGTCGCGGCACTCCCGCTCGGTGGACTCGTTGCCGATCCCGCTCACCCCCCAGACCGCCACGAAGATCAGGCCGCTGACCACGGCCACCACCAGGACCAGCTCGGAGATGGTGAAGCCCCGGTCGTCGTGACGTCTGCGGGTGGAGCCCGCGCTGGATGCCCTTCGGCGGTGGCTCATCGGTCGCATGTCGGCACGAACGGTACCGCAGCCGGGTCAGGGTGCCGGGCACGTGCTGATCTGGCAGATGCGATCGGTCCATCGAGCGACGGCGGCGGCGTCCTCCTGGAAGGCGGCGACCTGGCGCAGCGCGGTCAGGGCTTCGAGGGACCAGGGGTCCAACGCGTACGCCCGCTCGAAGTCCTCCTCGGCGGCCCGCGCTCGCTCGGCCTCCGTGCCCGGACCGAACGTCCCTCGGGCGTAGCCGCGGCGCACCCACCAGGTCGGGCGGCTCGGTTCGAGGCGCACCGTCTCGTCGGCGGCATCGAGCACGGCCTTCTGGTTCGCCGGAGTCGGAGCGACGGACGCCTGCTGGGTGCGCGCGTCGGTGAGGAGTCCCTGGAGGACGGGATCGGCCGGCCGGAGCCTCACCGCCGTCTCGATCGTCTCGACGTTCGTGGGGTCCGAACCCTGCTTGATCAACACGTCGGTCCAGACGAGGACACCACCCAGGAGGAAGCCCGCCACCGCCACCGCGGCGCCGACGGCGCGAGCCAGCGCGACGCGCTCGGGCGCGGACCGGAGCGGCCGGGGAGGCGCCTGCGCCCACGCGGCGCCAAGGGCCACGAGGACCACCGGGGCCGTGCAGACCGAGAGCGGGTTCAACAGCCACGTCAGCGCCACCCCGCCGGCGAACCAGACCAGCGGGCCGCGCGCCCGCCGGAGCACCGTGACCACGAACCCGCCGAAGAGGACCAGGCCGACGATGCCCGTGGTGACGAGCTGCTCGATCCCGATGTTGTGTGCGTCGTAGAAGAGGCGGTCCGGGGTCTCGGCCTTGGCGAACGCCGCCGTGACGCGCGAGGACGTGGCCTCTCGAAACCGGCCTGGCCCCCACCCGAAGACCGGCCGCTCGGCCGTGGCCTCGAGACCGGCTCCCCACATCGTGAGGCGGCTTCCATAGCCCGCCGACGACGACACGTCACCCACCCGGCTGGCCCCCGAGCCGCTGCTCTGGAGCGGGAGCGACAGGCAGAAGCCGAGCGCGACTGCGCCGACGACCACGAGCGCAGCGCGACCGACGTCGGCGCTCGTGCTCGCCCGAGTGCGCCGGCCGACCGCCACGGCCGCCACGGAGAGGACCGCTCCCCCCACCAGCGCCGCCCGGCTTCCGGTGAAGTTGACGACGGCCGTGAACGGCACGGCGAGCGCCGCGACGGCCAGACCGCGCCGGGCGTCGGCGCCCGACAGGTACCCGATCAGCGCCAGCCCGCCGGCGAGCATGCCGGCGAGGAACAGGTTGTTCGACATCAGGCCCAGCACCCGCCCGTCGACGGCCTCGAGCGCCCCCGTGGGCTCGAACGCAGCCTCCAAGATGGCGAACGCCGCGTTCACCCCGAGCCCGGCGAGCAGGACCGCGGGGAGCAGGCGGGTCCCCTGCGGGCTGAGTCGGCGCCCGAGCCCCCACGCCGCCGCGTACCCGGCGAGGTAGATCCACCCCACGTCGCTGCCGTAGGTCCCGATGAGCGACAGGCGCGGCGACACGCTCACCACGGCGCACACGAGCGCCCAGGCCACGAACGCGCTCAGCCAGCGGGCGCCGGCGTCGCGGCGCAGGACCAGCGATCCGAGGACCACGAGGCCCGGCCCGAGGCCGACGAGCAACACCGCGAGGCGGACCGTGAACAGCCCCAGGTGGAGGTCCGGCGACCACAGGACGAGCATCCCCGCGACGTACGCGAGCACGAGCCAGTCGGCCCGCGAAGGCCGCTGGTTCGACGGGGCATCCGGCACCGTCGGAGCCGCTGTCGCCTCGGGGGCGTCAGCTGGGGGCGGTACCAATGAGACGACTCAGTTCCTCGGGGTTCTGGGCCCGCTTCTGCGCTTGGTCGAGCGTCACGAGACCGCGGCGCACGAGGTCGGCGAGCGAGTCGTCCATGCTCTGCATCCCGATCTTGCGGCCCGACATCATCGCGTTGTGGATCTGGTGGACCTTGCCGTCGCGGATGAGGGCCCGGATGGGGTGGTTCGCCACCATCACCTCCGAGGCGACGGCACGCGCCCGGCCGTCCGCGGTGGGCACGAGCTGCTGGGTGACGACGCCCATGAGCGAGTTGGCGAGCTGGATCCGGACCTGGGCCTGCTGCTCCGCAGGGAACACGTCGATGATGCGGTCGACCGTCTGAGCGGCATCTTGCGTGTGCAAGGTGGCGTAGACGAGGTGACCGGTCTCCGCCGCGGTGATGGCGGTGGAGATCGTCTCGAGGTCGCGCATCTCGCCGACGAGGATGACATCGGGGTCCTGCCGCATGGCTGACGTGAGCGCGGCGCCGAAGCCCGCCGTGTCCGAGCCGACCTCGCGCTGGTTCACGAGCGCGACCTTCGAGTGGTGGACGAACTCGATGGGGTCTTCGATCGTGATGATGTGCGACTGCCGCTCGCGGTTCACGATGTCGATGAGCGACGCGAGCGTCGTCGACTTGCCCGAGCCAGTCGGCCCGGTCACGAGGATCAGGCCACGCGGGTAGTTGGCGAAGGTCCGGACCACCGGCGGCAGGCCGAGCTGGTCGAAGTCGATGACCTCGAAGGGGATCACGCGGAAGGCGACGCCGACCGCGTTGCGCTGGACGAAGACGTTGACGCGGAACCGGACCCGGCTCCCCATGGCATGGGAGGTGTCGAGCTCGGACACCTCTTCGAAGGTCTTCTGCTGGCGGACCGACAGGATCGAGTAGGCCAGCTCGCGCACCTTGGCGGCGCTGAGCGCCGGCTCGTCGGGCATCCGCACGAGCTCGCCCACCACGCGGATGAACGGGGGCTGGTTCGCGGCCAGGTGGATGTCCGATGCACCGAGCTCGAGGGCGCGGTCGAAGATGCGGTACAGCTCAGCCGAGGGCTCGGCATGGCCGACGGTCGCCTCAGGCGTCGTCGGGCTCGAGCCGTACGCGGCGTTGAGGGCGGCATCGATCGCGCCACCGTCGGAGAGGCCGATCTCGATGTCGCCCCCGTTGCCGCGCACGTGATCGGTGACCTGCTTGACCATCGCCGGGTCGAGGGGGGTGGCGAAGGCGACGACGAGCGTCCGGCCCTGGACCGACACGGGCACGGCCCGTGCGGCCCGGCCGAGCTGCTCGGGTAGCAGCGCCACCGCCTCGGGCTCGACGACCACGGTGTCGAAGTCGATGTGGTGGGCGCCGAGCGCCGCGGCCCACGCCGCCGCAAGGTCCGATGGCGGGATCTCCGCCTGTGCCGCGATGACCTCCGGGAAGGCCTGCCCGGTGCGAGACGCCTCGTCGAGTGCGGACTCGACGAGCTCGCGCGTCACGACGTGGCGATCGACCAAGGCGTCCCCGAAGCGACGAGCCTGACTGGTGAGCATGGTGCTGTATCCCCCCCGGATGGACGTCCGCGTCCCGCCCGCTTCGAGGGGCGAGGACCAGAGGACCCTAGTGGACCGCTCCTTCAGTAGCAGCGCCGTCTGACCCGTGCGAGACTTGTCCCATGCACATCGACCAGGTCAACGTCCGCCCCATCGAGGGGCTGGTGCGAGAGCTCTGGGACCGGGGGGGAACCGACATCCACATCGCGGCTGGTGCGCCGCCGATGTTCCGGATCGACGGCGAGCTCCACCCGGTCGCCGGCCATGCCCCGCTCCAGCCCGACGAGATCGAGACCCTGGTGGGCGCCATGCTCCCCCAGGAGCTCCAGGACGCGTTCCTGGCCAACAAGGTCGTCGACTTCTCGTTCAGCTGGGAGGACCTCACCCGCTTCCGCGGCAACGTCTTCCGCCAGCGCGGGCAGATCGGCATCGCCCTGCGGGCGATCGCCTACGAGATCCCGACGATGGAGGACCTCCTCCTCCCGCCCGTGCTCGGTCAGTTCTGCCTCCAGCGCCAGGGCCTGGTGCTCATGACCGGGCCCACCGGCGCCGGCAAGAGCACGACCCAGGCGGCCATGATCGGCCGCATCAACGGCACGCAGCGGCGCCACATCCTCACGCTCGAGGATCCGATCGAGTACGTCCACCAGAACCGGACGTCGATCGTGTCCCAGCGCGAGATCGGCTTCGACACCCTGAGCTTCCAGGACGGCCTCAAGTCCGCCCTGCGCGAGGACCCCGATGTCGTGCTCGTGGGCGAGATGCGCGACCCCGAGAGCATCGCCGCCACCCTCACCGTGGCCGAGACCGGTCACCTGGTGTTCGCCACGCTCCACACGAACGATGCTTCGAGCGCCCTCGACCGCATCGTCGACGTGTTCCCGTCGGAGCGCCAGGCACAGGTGCGAGTCCAGCTGGCCTCTTCGCTCACCGGTGTCGTCGCCCAGCGGCTGATCCCCCGCACCGACGGCGGGATGATCGCAGCCTTCGAGGTCCTGCTGGCCAACACGGCGACCCGCTCGCTCATCCGGGAGGGCAAGAGCCACCAGATCCGCAACGTCATCGCCCAGAGCGTCCGGGAGGGCATGCAGACCCTGGAGCAGTCGCTGTCGGTGCTCGTGGCCCACGGCCTGATCACCTACGAGGACGCCCTCGCCCACGCCGTCGTGCCCAAGGAGGTGCGGCCGCCCGCTCCGGTGGCCGCCCCGGCGCCGATGGCCCCCACGGCCTGACCGCAGGCACGCATCGCCGGCACTGCCCGGCACTGAGCAACATGATCGAGCCCGCCCTATTGAGGGCGGGCTCGATCGCGTGGAGACGAGTGGGACCGGGCCTGTCACCCGGTCCGGTCCCACTCCGGCCAGGTCCTGACCGGTGGACCCCGACGCGGACGAGCCCGCTCCCGAAGGAGCGGGCTCGCCGTAGATCAGGTTCGGCTCACGCCGAGGCCACGGATCAGGGCGTCGGGCACTTGTTACCGTTCGGGTTGGTGAGGGTGACCGTGCCGTTGGAGCTGTTGACCGAGATGGTGCCCCACTTGTCGCTCGGCGCCTTCTTGAGGAAGCTGGTGGTGAGGTTGCTCATGTCCGGCGGGTAGCTGTCGTACTGCGCCCGGTAGGCCTCGACCGCGGTCTCGACGGTGCTGAGCTGAGCCTCGCAGGCGCTGGCGTCGCCCTTGTCGGTGATGCCACGGACGGAGAACACGACCACGGCGGCGAGGATGCCGAGGATCACGATGACGACCAGGAGCTCGATGAGCGTGAAGCCCTTCGCTCCGAGGGACTTCTCGTTCCACTCGGCCTTCGACTGCAGATGCTTGAGCACGTTGATTTCCCCCCAAGGGATGGTTGTTCGGTCTGACACCGCGGATTTGCGATGCCGGTACCACCTCGGCCTTGGAGGGGTGCCCCCCACGGCGTTGGTGAGTATAGGTGACGGCTTTCACCGATGTCTGTGGGTCGTAAGGATCACTCCTCGTGATCTGCTGCCGATGAGGTGCGACCCGGCCACCCGGCGATCCACGTCAGCCCGGGCGAGCTAGCTGCGGATCTGCCACGACAGGACCTTCGGGATCACGGCGCGCTTGAACTTGTCGGCCCCCACGGAGTTGTCGTAGTCGTTCTCGAAGCGCACGCGCGCCCGGCCGATGACCTTGGCGGTCCCGCCGGCGCCGCACACGAGCTTCTTGTCGACGACCGACTGGCCGCTCGCGGTGTTGCAGCGGACCTCCATCGTGATGTCGCGCGGCGCTTGGCCGCCGTCGAGGTCGATGACGTCGATCGGCACGCCGGGGGTCGCCTGGCACCAGACCGTGACGTAGGCGTTGGCCGCCACCACGGACTGGACGTTCCCGGCGCTCACGTCCTGCGGGATCGCGTACCGACCGCACTGCGCCATGGAGGCGCCGGTGCCGGCGGTGGCGTTCGCGGGCAGGGTGAGCCGGTTGATGGTCGCCTGCATGGCCGAGTCGGCGGCGTAGCGGCGGGTGCGTTCGAGGCGATAGGCGCCGAGCGACCTCGTCCCGGTGAACGCGTAGCTCAGGAGGAATGCCGTCATGGTGCCGATGACCGTGAGGAACACCAGGGCGAGGACGAGCACCGCGCCAGACTCGCCGCGGCGCGCCCGAGCGACGCAGCGGGTGCCGATCGAGGCGTGATGAGATGAACGGCGGTCAGTAGACACAGACAGCCGTCCTTGGATCGGAAGTGGAGTAGCCGGCGGCGGACCCGAAACTCCAGAGGGCGCACAGCGGCGGCTGGATCGCGGCGGCCGGCGCATCTGGCGTCTGGCCCGTGTCGCCCTGGAGCCCGTTCGAGCCCGCCGGCGTGCTGAAGTTGATGACGAAAAAGAAGAGGTCGATCGAGCCGTGAGCGCCGTCGCCTCCCTTGCCGCCGGCACCGCCTGAGCCGCCGATGCCCGGGCTGCCGTTCGCCCCACCCGCATCGGGCGTCCGGGGTTGGTCGTAGTTGATGACCTGGAAGCTGTCCTGGTGGATCGCGACGGACACGGCGGGGCCACCGGTGCCGGCGGGGCCACCGGCACCACCGCCACCACCGCCACCACCGCCACCACCAGGCGAGTCCTCTCCGAGGACGCCGTTGTAGACGCCGTAGCCACCCACGCCGCCGTAGCCGCCCTGGCCGCCCTTACCGCCGTTGCCGCCCTTACCGCCGTTGCCGGCCTTGATGCGGTCGTTCAGGAGCACGGCCGTCGACTTGCCGTACACATAGACCGCGAAGGACCCGCCACCGTTGCCGCCCGGCGTGCCCGGCTGGCCGGGCATGCCTCCTTCGCCGCCAGCACCACCGGACGCTCCACTGCTCCAGGCGGCGCAGAACCCGCCACCGCCGCCTCCGGCGCCACCGCCGCCGCGACCAGGCGACCCGGCACCGGACCCAGTGCCGGAGAAGGGGGCCGACCAGACGTCGGTGGGTCGGATGGGACCACCGCCGGTGGCTCCCTTGGTGCCGCCATTGGCGGAGCTGCTGGCCCCACCAGGCTTGCCCGGCTGCGCCGCACCGCACGAACCACCGGCCCCGCCGGCCCCACCGGCTGCCGACGGAGATCCACCGCCCATGGTGCCGCTGCTGCCCCATTCGGCGGTGAAGAAGCCGGCAGAACCGCCCCCGCCACCGTTGCCGGCCCGGCGGTCATCGTTGTTCGCGACGTTGCAGGGGGCCGAACCGACGTGGTAGTTGGCGTTCCCGTTGTAGGTGGTCGTGTGGCCCGGAGCGGCTGAACGACCCGTCACCGCCGAGGTGCTCGCCGCGACACCTCCAGCCCCGCGACAGCCATCAAGGGCAGGAGCCGGCTCGGTTCCGTTGGCGCCAGGGGCGCCGTCGCCGGACCGAACGCTCGAGTTCTCGAACTTGACCCACGAGCTACCCGAGATGATGACACCGTAAGCCGAGGTACCGGCTGCAAGTCCGGCCGTCGTGCCGTTGCTGATGCCGACCTGGCGGAAGTGCAGGCCGGTCCGTTTGTCGATCTTCATCACCCAACTGGTGTTCGCTGGGCTCTTGATCTGCGTCGTGTCGGGGGCCCCGTAGTAGAGGCCGGTCTGCGGAGGGTTCGGATCGGTCGACGTAGGAAATGTTCCGACGTCGGCGGGGCCGCGAAGCCAGTTGGCGTTGTGTCCACCGGTGATCGTGCGGTTGTTCGAGACGTTGCCGGTGGGATCGTTGGCCGCCAAGCTCCCGCCCCGGAGATCGAGCTGCTCCACGTACGTGCCGTTGGCGACCACGACGTTCGGGCGGTTGTAGAACGAGACGGTCGCCTGGCTGAGGCCCGAGGCGATCGTGCCTGTGGGGGTCTGCGGGGTGAGGCCATCGCCAGTGCCGCCCTGCTTGACGAAGACCGAGTTGCTGGGGCGCCAGTCGATCCAGAACGGGAAGCCGTTGACCCCGCCGAACTCCTTGGTGGGCTGGGCGGTGGGGGTGAGCTCGGTGTAGATCCGGTACTCGCCTCCGTACTTGGCGGCATCGCTCGGACCGACGACGAGGGGCAGCCGCCACACGCCGGTGGAGTAGTCGCCGTTGATCCACGTCTTCTGGGTCGCGGTGAAGGTGCCCCCGACACCAGTGAGGAACCGGCACTGGTTGCTCGAGCAGTCGTTGGCTTCGGCGCCAACCGGGAGGGCCACCGGGCGGGCGGTCATGGATTGGACGGCGAAGCGGACGGTCATCTTCGACGGGCCATCGAGGCCGGCGGGCAGCGTGAGCTGGTTCGTGAACTCCCCTTCGGTGCCCACCTTCTCGTTCTCGGCGATGCCGGTGCCCGCGGCGTCGACGCCGTTGGTGGCGTCGGTGGTCCCGTACAGGTCGTACATGACGCCCTTGATGGAGTTGTCGATCCACTTCTGACGGGTTGCACTCGAGCTGTAGATCTTGCCGGCCTCGACCGGGACGCCGGCGCCGAAGAGGCGCCGCTGCGCGGTGATCTGCATCTTGTGGCGGCCGTCGATCTCGAAGCCGCACTGGAACTCGGTGCACGGCACGCGGCCGACGAACGAGCCGTCCGGCAGCTGCTGCGTACTGTAGATGGCCATCACCACGTTGTCGCGGGTCTGGCCCAGATCGCCCAGGTCCGAGGCGACCACGGTCTTCTGGCCGGACGCGCTCGCCGTGGCGGAGACGTTGGTGCAGGCGTAGCGCACGATGCCGATGTGCTTGCCGCTGCCGGTCGAGAAGTAGCTGATGCGGTCGATCTGGGGGGAGCCGTTGTTGACGCGGGTCCGGTTCAGGTTGACGAACAAGGTGGCGTCGGAGGGTGACCCGCAGGTCCGGCTGGGATCGGTGGACACGCCGGCCGCATCGACCTGGGCGACGTCCTTGGTGAACTGCTCGGCGATCTGGTCCCGGTTGACCGACGCCGTCAGGCCCGACTCCGACGATTCGGTGGAACGGAAGCCCACGAGCATCGTGGCCGACAGCGGGATGATGACGACGCCGAGGATGGCGATGCACACCACGAGCTCGACGAGCGTGAAGCCGATCTCGCCGGCGCGCGACTTGAATCGGGCCCGGTGGGGAGCGGAGTGGTGTGAGAGCGAGAACGTGGGTCGGTTCAGCATGGTCCTAGGTCCGCGTTGTCGAATCGGGAGCTGCCGTCGGAGGTGTTCGTCACCGGCGGACAGGTCTGTCGCCGCTTGAGGATGACCAGGGTGTCGACCACGCGCGGCTTCTGGCCGGCGGGGGTCTCGACCTTGAGCGTGATGCGCTGGAGGCCCTTGTCCTTGCCGGCCACCATGCTCGAGTAGCAGACGTTCACGTCGGAGTAGAACTGCGGTTCGCCGTTGGCGTCGTAGCCCGACAGGTACTCCACCTTCACCGGTGCCTGGTTCATGGGCTCGTTCGCCCACGACGTCGGCATCAGGTTGTTCGGCTGGCCCTCACGTCCGTACGTCGCCGCCGTGGCGCAGTCCACGTAGGTGTACGGGTTCGTCGGGCTGCCGGTCAGCGACCGCGCCGGCTGCTGGAGGCCTTCGGCCCAGCTCTGGATGGCATCGCTCGCCTTGGTGCGCCGAGCGTTGGCATCGTTGATCCGCGACACCGTCATCAACCCGCTGAAGATCGCAGCGAAGCCCACGCCCATGAGGACGATCATCACCAGGACCTCGACGAGCGTCTCGCCGCCTTCGCCCCGGCGGCTCTCCCCGGACCCGGAGCGCGTCGACCCAGCAGCGTGACGGATCCTCACTACTTGTCGTCCTGTTCGATGCCGCCGAGGAGGCCGTACATGGCGGAGATCAGCGCCACGGCGACGAAACCGACGACCAAGCCCATGAAGAGCACGACGGCCGGCTCGAAGAGGTCGGTCAGGCGGTTGACCTTGTATTCGGTCTCCGTCGCGTAGAAGTTGGCGGCCGACTCGATCTGCTGATCGAGCGTGCCCGTCTCCTCGCCCACTCGAATCATCTGGATCGCCGCGGACGGGAACAGGTCGGTCCGCTCCAGCGGGCCAGCGACGCCTTCGCCTTCCAGCATCTCATCTCGGGCGGCGCGCAGCCGCTGCTGGAAGACCGGGTTGTTGGTGGAGTCGATGGCCGCGGACATCGTGTCGGGCAGCGGCACGCCCGCTCGCATCATCGCGCCGATAATGCGGCAGAAGCGCTCGACGGCCGAGTAGCGCAAGATGATGCCCACCACCGGCAGCGACATCAAGATCTCCGAGCGCTTCACCCGTGCGGACTCGTTGCGGGACACCCACATGTTGAAGCCGACGACGGCGATGGCTACCAGGATCAGCGCCCACCAATAGTTCTGCATGAAGGCGGAGAACCCAAGGAGCATTCGTGTCGGCAGCGGCAGCTCGGCGTCGAGGCTGTCGAAGAACTCCACGAAGCGGGGCAGCACGAACGCGACCATGACGAGCATGGTCAGGATGCTCATGACGACCACGACCGCGGGATAGGTCAAGGCGCTCTTGACCTTCGACCGGGAGGTCATGTCCCGCTCGATGTAGATCGCGAGCTGGTCGAGCACGGTGTCGAGCTGGCCGGTGAGCTCAGCCGAGCGCAAGATGCCGAGGTAGTACGGCGGGAACACCGCCGAGTGCGGGCGCAGCGCATCGGAGAACGGCACGCCGCCCTCGAGCGACTCGCGCACGTCGGCGAGGATCGACTTGAAGCGCTTCGAGTCGGTGCCGTCCTCGACCACCCGCACGGCGTCGATGATCGGGATGCCGGTCCGCACGAACGCCGCCACCTGGCGGGAGAAGTGCATGACCTCCTGTCGAGGGACGCGCTCAGGCGACACCTCGATCTGCGAGAAGCCCTTCTTCTCCTTGATCTTCACGACCCGGAGGTTCTGGCGCAGAAGGTCGTTCTCGGCCGCGGTGAGGCTCACGCCTTCCACCGAATCCTTGACCTGCTGGCCATCGGGTGTAACGGCCGTGTACTTGAACACTGCCATGGTGGGACTCCCCCCAAGAGAGCTCGGTCCTGCGCGAAAAGCGCAAGAACACTTACAGAATGTAGATCGTTCGCATTACTTCGGCAATTGTGGTGACATCATCTGCCACGAGACGCAACGCCTGATCTCGAAGGGGCACCATGCCCTGGTCGATGGCGAGCTTGCGGATCTCGTCGACCGGCGCGTTGCGGACCACCAGGTCGCGCATCTCGTCGGTGACCCGCAGGACCTCGTAGACGCCGATGCGCCCGACGTAACCGGTGTCGGAGCAGACGGCGCAGCCCGTGCCCCGGATGAACTGCTCCTTCGGCTTGCCGCCGGCGCGCTCGTAGAAGGCCAGGTCCTCGGCAGCCGGTTCGTAGGGCGCCAGGCACTCGGTGCAGTTGCGCCGGATGAGGCGCTGACCGACGACGGCGAGCATCGACGAGGCCAGGAGGAACGACTCGATGCCCATGTCGAGGAAGCGGTGGAGGGCGCTCGTGGCGTCGGTGGCGTGGATCGTCGACAGCACGAAGTGGCCGGTGAGGGCGGCCTGGATGGCGATCCGGGCGGTCTCCACGTCGCGGATCTCGCCGACGAGGATGGCGTCGGGGTCCTGGCGCAGGATCGAGCGGAGGCCGGCTGCGAAGGTGACCCCCGCCTGCTCTTGGATGCTGATCTGGTTGATCGTCGAGAACGTGTACTCGACGGGATCCTCGACCGTCATCACGTTGATCTCGTCGCTGTTGATGGCCATCAGCGAGGCGTAGAGCGTGGTGGTCTTGCCCGATCCGGTGGGCCCGGCGCACACGACCATGCCGTAGGGCGACTTGATGATGTCGGCATACAGCGCCGAGGTGTCGGGCGGCATGCCGAGCGTGGAGAGGTCGTAGAGGGCCCGAGCCTTGTCCAGGATCCGCAGCACCGTCTTCTCGCCGTACTGGGTGGAGGTGGTGCTGATGCGGATGTCGAGCGGCGACCCGTCGACCTCGGCCTCCATCTGGCCGTCTTGAGGACGTCGCCGCTCCACGATGTTCATGTCGGCCATGATCTTGATGCGGCTGACCAGGGCCTGGGACATGGACTGCGGCAGCGACAAGACCTCGTGGAGGGCGCCGTCGATGCGGTTGCGGATGCGGACCCGGTCGCCCATGGGCTCGATGTGGACGTCGGAGGCGCGGTCGCGCACGGCCTGGGTGAGGATGGTGTTGACGACCTGGACGATGGGGGCGCTGGAGTCGACCTCGGCCACCGTGGTGGCTGGACCTCCGCGCTCGAAGGCGCGGGCCTCGAACACCTTGACGGCATCGGACACCGTGGACGAGGCCTGGTACGCCTTGTCGATCGTCTCGTCGATGCGGTCCGGGTCGACGACGACGAAGGTGACCGGCTGGGTGGCCTGCGCCAGCACGCCCTCGAAGACGCCAGGCCGGGCCGGATCGCCGACGGCGACGGTGACGCGGCCGCTGCTCCGAGAGAGCGGGACGACACCGAGCTCACGAGCTGTCGCTTCGCCGAGCACGGCGATCGACTGCGGGTCCAGGACCGCCCGATCGAGCGAGATCGTCCGCAGGCCGTACTGCTTGGCGAGCGCCTCGGTGACCTGCTGCCGAGCGGTCACCCCGGTGTCCACGAGGACCGTGCCCAGGCGGTCGCCGGTGCTCTTCTGGAGCTCCAGCGCCGATGCGAGCTGCGCCTCGTCGATGGCCCCGTCGGCCACGAGGATCTCGCCGATGCGGCCGGTGGGCGTGGGCGCCGGATCCTGCTGGACCTGGGGTGCCGGCTGGTCGCCCGCCGGTACCGGGGCATCGGAGGCTGCAGCGGCCGAGACGACGTCCTCCACGAAGATCGGCTCGTCGGCTTCCGGCTCCGGTGTGGCCACCGTCGCCTCGGTCACCAGACCTGGGCCTCGCTGCTTCTGTCGCCTCAACGCCAACGGAGCACTCCCCCACTCACGGCTGCTCGAACGTCCACTGATTCCCCCCGGAACTCTGAAGCCGGCACCGATGGCCCGACCCGGAACGCCGCCACTCTACCGCAGCCGACGAGGGCGGTACCCGCGAGCGGTCCGCGCCGGATGATCCGTTCGGCCTACGCGCCTGGCCCGGCACGATCCGCACCAGCGATGCTGGGGCCATGACCGACGACGCTCACCCCCTCGTGACCCGTCCGCCACAGGGCGTGCGCACGACGCGGCGGCGAGGCCGGACGTCGGCGGCCAAGGCGGCGGTGCTGCACGATCTCGGACCCACCTGGACCCTGCCGGCGGACGGGCTGCCGGACGGCTGGAGCGGCGGTGGAGGCGCGGCGCCGGGCCCGCTGCTGGTGGACATCGGCATCGGGAGCGGCGACGCGACGCGGTCCTGGGCGGCACAGGCGCCCGAGGCGCGCGTGCTGGCGATCGAGCTGCACCGCCCGGGCATCGCCAAGCTGCTCACCGCCCTCGAGGCCGAAGGCCCGGAGAACGTCCGTGTGGTCGAGGCCGACGCGCTGGCGGTGCTCGACCAGCTCGGCTCCTCGTCCGTCGCCGGGATCCGCGTCCTGTTCCCGGATCCGTGGCCGAAGCGCCGCCACGTCGAGCGCCGCATGGTCGACCGGTCGTTCGTCGGACTCGTCGCCCGGGTGCTCTCGCCCGGCGGGATCCTCCACCTCGCCACCGACTGGGAGGACTACGCCGAGCACATGCGGTCGATGGTCGCCACCGACCCGCGCTTCGAGCTCCAGGTCGGCGCCGGCCGACCCGACCGGCCGGTGACCGCCTACGAGCGGCGCGGCCTCGACGCCGGACGGACCATCGTCGACCTCGTCTACCGGTTCGAGGGCTGAGCGAGGTCCGGTCAGGGCGCGGCGGGCGCCTCGCCGGTCGCCTCGGCGATCTCCTCCGGGGTCATCTCCTCGAGCCGTTCGAGGTCGGCGGCGAGCTGCTCGGGGTCGACCGTCTCCGTCTCGGGCACGATGTCGCCGGTGCCGTCGGGACGCACCCAGCCGACGCCCGGCTCGTGGCGGCGGATCAGCCGGGCCGGCACCCCGCCGATCACCGAGTGGTCCGGGAAGCTCGAGCGCACCACCGAGCCCGCCGCCACGACCACGTTCTTGCCGAGGTGGACGCCGGCGAGGATGACCGACCCGTGGCCGATCCAGCAGCCGTCGCCGATGACGACCGGGGTGTGGTCGCCCAGCTGCTTGCCGGGCGGCGTGGCCGGATCGGAGTACCCGTGGTTGGCGTCGGTGACGTAGATCTCCTGGCCGAACCACACGTCGTCGCCGATCTCGATCGACTCGTGGGCCACGATCCCCGAGCGCATGCCGATCACGCTGCGATCACCGATCACGAGCACCTTCTCCGGGAGCCCGGTCTGCGCCGGGTGGTAGCCCGCGGCCATCGTCACCCAGGTGTTGACGGTGGTTCCCGCACCGATGTGGATGTGGCGCTCGCCGTAGAGGACCGCCGTGGGGAAGCCCATGATGCTGCCCTCCCCGAACGAGCCGAACCGCTCCGCCGCCGCGGTTCCCGGTGCGATGGCCCCGGCGATGCGCAGCCGCGCCCACCCCCGCTGGATCAGCTCGTTGGCCACTCGGTGGACACGGCGAGCCAGGGGTCGAGGAAGCACCGCCGAAGCGTACGACCCGGTGTCAGGACGCTCCCAACGAGCCAGATGCCCGGCGGCGAGGCGTCGGCGGCGTCAGCCGACCAAAGCCCAGATGTCCTCGGCGAGGAGGACGAACAGGAGGCCGATGATGCTCAGGGCGATGAAGCTGAAGTACCAGCGGTACTTGTGGTCGGCGGCGAAGAAGCGACGGATGGTGAAGGTGTCGCAGACGATGGCGAAGGTGCCGATGGCGATGCCGAGCGGCGCCTCCACGCCCTTCAGGATCCCGAGCAGGGGGATGATGATCGGGAAGACGACGTAGGTGAGCGTGCACCGCGTGGCCGAGATCAGCATCGACTTCTGGAACGCCTTGTTGGCAGCCGCCTCGGAGACGCCGTCGGGCCGCTCCTTGATCCGCAGCACCTTCCAGACCCAGAGGTCGGCCTTCGAGCGGTGGACGGTGCGGCGAGCGCGCCGCGCGCCGACGCCGGGGACGGGGCAGGCCTCGGCCGCGTCGCCGTGCGGGAACGGGCACCTCGCCTCGGAGCCCACCGCGACGTCGGTGACCGGCGGAGCGAGCGCGGCGTCCGGTGCGACGGTCTGGGGATCCTCGACGGTGCTCACGGCGCCAGGCTAGGGAGCGGGGCGCACGCGCAGCCAGCGGGGCCGGCCGCGCTCATCCACGGGTCCAGGGGTGGATGATGCCGGTGATCTCGGCGAGCACCGCCTCGTCCAGCTGCTCGAGCGCGGTGAGGGCGCCGAGGTTCTCGTGGACCTGGTCGACGGTGCTGGCGCCGAGGATGACGGTGGACACGTTCGGGTTCTTCGCGCACCAGGCGATGGCGAGCTGCGAGGTCGTGACGCCGAGCCGGCCGGCGAGGCCGGCCAGCTCGCGCACCTGGCCGTTCTTCTTCTCGTCGGTGAGCAGGCCCTTCAGCCACTCGTAGCCGGGGAGCGAGGCCCGGCTGCCCTCCGGGATGCCGTCGACGTACTTGCCTGAGAGCAGCCCCGACGCCAGCGGGCTCCAGGTGGTGAGGCCGAGGCCGATGTCCTCGTAGAGCCGGGCGTACTCCTTCTCGACCTTCTTGGTCTCGAAGAGGTTGTACTGCGGCTGCTCCATCACCGGCTTGTGGAGGTTGCGGCGATCGGCGATGTCCCAGGCCGCCCGGATCTCGTCGGCCGACCACTCCGAGGTCCCCCAGTAGAGGGCCTTGCCCGACGAGACGATGTCGCTCATCGCCCACACCGTCTCCTCGATCGGCGTGTTCGGGTCGGGCCGGTGGCAGAAGAGGAGGTCGACGAAGTCCAGGCCCAGACGCTCGAGCGAGCCGTCGACGGCCTGCATGAGGTACTTGCGGTTGAGCGTGTTCTCCATGTTGGGCACGCCCTTGTGGATGCCCCAGTAGACCTTCGTGGAGATCACGTAGGTGTGGCGGGCCCAGCCCAGCTCGGCGATGGCGTCGCCCATGATCTGCTCGGACTGGCCGCCGGCGTACGCCTCCGCGTTGTCGAAGAAGTTGACGCCCGCCTCCTTGGCCACCGTGAGACAGTCCTTGGCGAGCGACGTGTCCACCTGGGTGCCGAACGTGACCCACGAGCCGAACGACAGCGCGCTGACCTGGAGGCCAGATCGTCCGAGGCGGTGGTAGGGCATGTCGGTCATCGGGGGCTCCTCGAGGCGGGGGACGGGGGCGAGCCTACGGGCGCCGCCGCCGGTTGGCTTCCGGTGCGTACCGACCCGTACCGATAGCGTTCGCGCATCGACGCCCCCGATCAGGACCGACCCGCCGGCCTGGCGCCCGCGAGCGTCAGCACCACCTTGCCGCCGGTGCTGACGGGCCGGGCGGGGGTCAAGCTCGTCCGCCGGGTCCGGCGACGCCTCGTCCTCGCCATCGCCATCGCCAACCTGGTGGGCGTCGCGGTCGTGATCTGCTGCATCTGGTTCGTGCTGCCCGGCGGCGACATCGCCGACATCGGCGCCATCGCCGCCCTCAACGCCATCGTCGGAGCGGTCTTCCTCGTGATCGTCGTCCCGCTCGCGACCCTCTGGGGCGAGGGGTGGCTCCGCGCTGGCCGCCGCTGGATCCAGGAGGGCCGGCCACCCACCGATGCCGAGCTCACG
>Ga0182747_1001413_pt1 | contig 18673 bp, 17 predicted proteins | sample eDN3rd30CBELigBY_FD_128526 | JGI IMG/M metagenome (GOLD analysis project Ga0182747, IMG submission 128526) | Enriched backyard soil microbial communities from Emeryville, California, USA - eDNA 3rd pass 30_C BE-Lig BY (version 2) (version 2) | ecosystem: Environmental > Terrestrial > Soil >...
ACGTTCGTGTCAGGCCGTGCCCGCGGAAAGCGTACCCGGAATGGAAATCAATTTTCATTGGAACGTAAAAATAGCATTTTTCCTAGTGTGGAAAAATGCTATTTTGGCCTTTGTACCAGCCTCTTCCTTATATTAAACAGTCACGAGTAAAGTTGGTTCTTCGGCATCAGTATCATGTATATGAACGTATTCACCTGCAATGATTCCACAGGATTGTAAGGTTTGAGTGACGCTCATTCGTGCTAAATCTTTCATATTATTATCCTTACTTAAGTGGGATAAATAGATTTGTGTCGGCTTCTCAAAAACGACTTCACTCATTGCAACAGCAGCATCCTCATTCGATACATGTCCAACATCACTGAGAATACGACGTTTGACAGACCAAGGATAACGCCCCATTTGAAGCATACCGATATCATGATTACTTTCAAAAACAAAGGAATCAGCACCTCGAATTATACCTTTCATACGGTCACTGACATAACCTGTATCAGTAATTAAAACCAGCTTTCGGTCATTTTCATGGAAAACATAAAACATAGGATCTGCAGCATCATGAGAAACTGCGAAGGATTCAATACTTAATGAACCAAAAGATTGCACAGTTTCCATATCAAATGTAAAACGTTGATCTAATGGAATATTTCCAATATGGCCATCCATTGCTTGCCAAGTTTTCTCATTTGCAAATACCGGTACATTATACTTTCGTGCAATAACGCCCAGTCCCTTAATATGATCACTATGTTCGTGTGTTACTAAAATACCTGATAGTTTTTTCATATCACGATCAATTTTAGCAAACAGTTGCTCCATTTTCTTGCCGCTCAAACCGGCATCGACTAGAAATGCATGTTCCTCGTTTTCTACGTATATTGCATTTCCCGTACTTCCACTTGCTAAAACACTAAATCGCATACGATTACTCCTTACTCTTTTCTATGTGTATATTTATACTCTTATCATCACTAATGGCATCTTCTACCGCTTCTTCAACCTCTTCTGCCATTGTTGGATCTACTGTTAAATCTAGTACTCCACCTTGTACGGCATTTACAAAGTACTCTTCTTCTACACCGTCTTCATCTTTCACTCTTATTTCCCATGTTGGTACAAATACTTGCGTTTGTGTAAATTGAACCAATGTTGAATACCCTAAACTTACCTTTGTAATTTTAGAGTTGGGTAATAGAATCCCCTTATTATAAAGTGTTTGAATTGCATTTAAGGGGGTTGTTAATACTTTTTCGTCATCGTAAGCTTCTATATCCTCTAATAGCGTTTGCTCGTATTTAATGATTTCGTTCTGATCATTCCAGTAAACTGTAACAAGGCCATTAAGAATGTAATAGAAAGTTCTTGTATTCATCTTTTGAAAAAACGTAGCCTTTTTATGTTCTTTGTCAATTTTCCATAATGTGTATGAACTACCCTGATACACATTCGTTTTTAAAAAATCATTATAAGATGCTGTTTCATCGATATTTTTTATGTCTACAGGGTCTTTTAAAGTGACACTGAGCTTGTTTTTATCAACTAAGACATTCTGGGCATTTTGAATTTTTATATCTTCTTCCTCAAAATTTTTAACTTTACCAGAAATGTAGGCTGCTTTTTCAATATTTGCAGGTAAAATATCATACGTAATATTGTCAGCTTTCAACCGAGCCTCGATATTTTGGTTTCCCAATACTTCTTTTTCAACTTGTTGTGCTTCAGTATGGCGATTTAAGTAGAGTGAGTATAAAAAGACATCTAATATTAGAAAGACGATGATAAATATAGATTTAGATTTACTCCAATCCATACTGAGCTCCTCCTACTGGTTCCGTCGTAATTCGTGACCATTCCCCATCCTCTATTACAAACCAACATGGTTCAAGTGAATATACATCAATTTTAAGAGGATCCTGAGTTAGATAATAGCCTAATACTAATTCATCAATATCCTGTATATTCTCACGTGACTTAATCATTTCAACCCCTGATGGTAATTGGCGAGTCGATGATTCGGAAAACTCAAATATATAATAAGGTCTTTTATATTCGAATACCTGATTACCTCCCCAAGTAACTTCTATTTGAGTTGACGTTATACTACTGAAAACAGGGAGACCTTGTAGATATAACTGATATTCAATAATGTGCTTTGGTACATTGCTATAGTAATATCTATAATCCTCTGTTAAACCACCGTGTTCATTTATAAATTCAAAACTATCTTGAACTAAATCTGATTGTTTAATTTCAATCATACTTTCAGCAGTAGGGTATGCATAATTAATTGTTTTTGTTTTTGAATCGGACGTCATCATGGCCATGCCATCTGTATATGTGTTACTCTCCACATTCTTTTTAGCTAAATTCGCATCTTTAAACAATACATCTTTGAAGACTTCAGGTGAAATTTCGTCTATATAATACGTGTACTGTACAAGATCAACCGGGTTTGATGGAACATATAAAGAAAGTTGTTCAGGTCTTTCAATTTCTTCATATGGAACTGATTTTTGTTCTACCTTCATAATAGTAGATTCAAGCTGTTCCTTCCCAATCGTAGCGATCGTCGAATACAATGTTTGATGATCCTTGCTTATAAATGATAATTGTAATGTATTTGTTTGATCAAAGTTGCTCCAATCTATCAACATTTGACTAAATGCAGCCTCTGGCAACTCCGCTTGTGAAAATCGCAAGATAGAGCTGAATGTATTAATAGGTACCTCTGCAGAAAAGAGAAGTGTTATTTGATTATCTGAGTGGACCATACTATTGATCTCTTTCTCGGATATATTGCTTTGCACAAACCTTATTTCTGTTGCATCCATACTAACAATAGCTTTCATTACCTCTTCTATAGCTGAGGAGGAGCTAGTCCCTAAAAAGCCTCCGTTTTCATGCGTTAGCATTCGGTATGGCTTGAGTACATCTAGGAGTTCCTTTTCTTTACTAATTTTAATTTGTTCGACTTGTGACTCTTCAATGGTTTGATAATCAGGTGTATAGGTCCAAATCGAGAATGTGAGCATAAGACTTAAAGAGACGAGAAGAAACAAGACAAATGATTTTATTTGCTCTACATGTTTCACTCCCAATCACCCGCCTCATCTAATTCATATGGCAATGTAAAGAAGACCGTAGTTCCTACACCTTCCTCACTTTCTGCCCAAATATTCCCGCCATGTGCTTCAATCATTTCCTTTGCAATAGCAAGTCCTAAACCAGTTCCCCCCATTGCACGAGAACGTGCTCTATCTACACGATAGAAACGGTCGAATATTTTGGTTACATTCTCTTTCGGAATTCCCATCCCATCATCGGAAACCATAACTTTTATCAGATTTTCCTGAATAGTAAAGCCAAATCGGATATTCCCGCCATCTGGGGAATACTTCAATGCATTCGAAATAATATTATCAATTACTTGAGTTAATTTATCTGTATCGATATCTACAAAATAAGAAGTGTCCGGGATATAACGAATAAATTTAACATTTTGAGACTTAGACATTTCAAATCGATCGATAATTCGATTAAAGAATTTATTAAACTCAACAAATTCTTTATTTAACTTATAGTCTCGACTATCCATTTTTGAAAGATTTAATAAGTCATTTACAAGACGAATCATTCGCTCTGTTTCAGTTTGTGTAACATTTAAAAACGTTGGGGCAATATTCTCATCTCTCCATGCACCATCGGCTAGCGCTTCTAAATAACTTCTCATAGTAGTTAAAGGAGTGCGTAACTCATGAGATACATTTGCAACAAATTCTCGTCTTTCCATCTCAATCTTTTCTTGCTCTGTAATGTCATGAATAACTGTTATTAACCCATTAACAAATCCTGTTTCTTTTTGAATGACAGAAAAATTCGCTCTTAAAATAAACGGCTTATCTTGTGTACTATAATCCAAATTAATGGATTCCTTCATATGAATTAAATCTTCAAAACTATACTCTTGATCTAATCCCAACACAGAGGCAATTGGTCGATTTAAGGTTGTTTCACGTGTAACATTTAAAAAGTTTAGCCCTGGATCATTAATAAGAATAACTTTTCCTTTGCGATCTGTAGCGATTACACCATCTGTCATATTACTTAATACAGACGCAAGCTTTCTTCTCTCTGCTTCAGTAGTAGATTGTGCTTCTTGCAATCGATTTGTTAGATGATTGAAAGCAATTGCAAGTTGCCCAATTTCATCGTCCCCATATACACGAACTTTCCTTGAATAATTCCCTCGCGACATTGCTTGTGCTTGTCTACGCATGTCTAAAATTGGTTTCGTAATTGTCTTCGCAAATAAAATCCCTAGAATAATCGTAATGAAAAGTGACATTGCCGTACCAATAGCAAAAATTTGGTTAATGTCCTTCATTTGCTCATATACACTTTCAATATCAGATTCTATATAGATTGCGCCAATTACTTCACTATTAGGGCCTACATTATCCATTATCGGTGTTGCAAGAACCCATACTCGCTTATCTGAATCCAGCGCAATATTTTCTGAGTAATCCTCTATTGATATAGCCTTTGTGACAGTATCATCATTAAATCGTTGTCCTACAATGGATTGATTGTCTGTATCCGAAGTAGCAAGAACTTTATTTCGCTTATCAATGATTAATATTTCGTTAATATCCTCTTTAGGAAACTCTAGCAAAATCACACCCAAACTTTGCTCTAAAGTAGGACTTGTTTCGTCGCGTTCCTTTAATAATTCCTCACGAATGCTATATTGAACTAAATCAATTCGCTGAGAGATTGAGTTTTTAAAGTTCGCTTTTAAATTTTCTTCTAACTCCGAGGAGAAATAGATTCCGATAATCTGCAGTGCGATAATAATAAGCAATACATAGATTAGTACTATTTTGACATGAATGGACTTAAAAAAGTTCACTTTGTGCATTTAAACTACTCCTGTTCAGGATTTCGCAAATAATATCCTACACCTCGGCGTGTTACGATCCAATTGGGGTGACTTGGATTATCCTCGATTTTTTCACGCAAACGGCGAATCGTCACATCTACAGTTCGAACATCCCCAAAGTAATCATATCCCCACACAGTTTGAAGTAGGTGCTCACGTGTCATTACTTGACCGATATGCTTCGCTAAATAATGTAATAGTTCAAATTCACGGTGGGTTAATTCAATGGCTTCCCCTCGTTTTAAAACTAAATACGCATCAGGTTGAATAATTAAAGCACCCACTGTGATATCATTTGTTTCTTCCTTCGCTTCTTCTGCTTGATTTGAAACTTTTAAACGACGCATATTTGCTTTTACACGGGCAATTAACTCACGTGTACTGAATGGTTTTGTTACATAATCATCTGCACCCATTTCAAGTCCTAAAACCTTATCAATTTCAGAACCTTTTGCTGTTAGCATGATAATAGGAAAATCATATTTTTTTCGAATTTCACGACAAACTTCCATACCGTCTCTTTTAGGAAGCATAATATCAAGCAACATTAAATCTGGTTGAGACTCTTCTACCTTTTCTAAAGCTTCATCCCCATCATACGCACATATTACCTGGTAGCCCTCCTTTACTAAGTTGAACTGCAAAATATCTGCAATTGGCTTTTCATCGTCACAAACTAATATTGTCTTTGTCATCTTGTTTCTCTCCTTTTTTAAATCTATCTATGTTCCAATTAAATTAGGTTCAATTAATAACGTATTAAATAGAGCATTAGTTACATACTTGTAAACAATAACTACATGCAATTTCCACTAACTATCATAGGTTAGATCATTTTATCCTTCATTATCATTTTGAAGGCATAAAGTTATTATACCAAATTAAAACCTATAATAAGTATTAGAACCTTTAATCTATTAATCAGCAATATATAGAAAAAGCTACTTAGTGTTTATATTTTCTGGGAAATATTTCGACAAAATTAGCCATTCTGTTTCGAAAAACTAAGTTCATATACGTTAAATTAACAACTAAAATACCCATTATATCCACATTAAAAAAGACAGTCCTTCTAAACCTGGACTGTCTTCATTACTTGTTAGTTTAAATAAGATAATGGGTTAACTAATGATCCATTCTTTTGTACTTCAAAGTGTAAATGCGTCCCAGTTGAGTGTCCAGTTGAACCCATAATGCCGATAATAGAACCTTGTGGTACAACTTGTCCTACACTAACTTGTATTTCTGAAAGATGTGCATATACTGTTTGATAGCCATTATTATGGTTAATAATGATTCGATTCCCATATGTTCCACTCCAACCTGCAGCAGTGATGACTCCATTATCAGATGCTTTAATATTATAGTTGGATGGGCGAGCAATATCGATTCCTCTATGAGTACTTCCCCAACGTGCTCCCATATTACTTGAAATATACCCACCGTTTGTAGGCCATACAAAGTTACCTGTTCCACGAGAAGAAATGACTTTTGTTCCATTCACAGTAATGCTATTCACTGGTTCAGATAATATTGTTTCCTTCGTAACCTTTTGTTCAACCATATTACCATTTAGTTGAGAAACTAAATAGGAAACTTCCTTTTGACCATTCGATCCTTCTTGTTTCACAACTGTTTCGCCTTTAAACATCGTATTATCTTCTTCAACGATTTTTTCAAATGGGATATCTTCGACTACATTCTTTTCCTTCACAATTTGAACATTTACTAATGGCTTTTCAATCGTTACATTAATCTCTTGACCAATATGTAGTAAAGTATCATTTGTTAAGCCTGGATTTAATGCTAATAATTCAGTAGTTGTAAGGTTATGAGATTGGGCGATTGAACCAAGTACATCACCTTGCTTTACTGCATAAACCTCTTTTTCAAGAGAACCAGTTTTTAAATATTCTACTGCCTTATCAGGTGTAACAATTTGAGCAGGATCAATTTGTGTCTCTTCACTTGAAATGTTCTCTACAACTTTAATTTCTTTAATGCGGGTTTCATTCGCTTTTAATGCGGGTAAAGTTTCAAGTGAAGCATTTGCTTCATATTGCTTTAATTCTTCTTCTGTTACATATTGTAACTTCAACAAACGAAGAGTTTCTTCGTAGTCTGCTTGACTTTTTAAATAGACAACAGGTTTTCCATCTATTTGAAGTGCATAGCTTTGTGCCTCAACGAACTTTTCTTCATTCAACTTGGATAATGTAGTTACATCATCTGTCTCTTTAGAAAATACTTGTTCGGGTATTAATGTCACCGTTGAATTCCCATCAAAACTATACTCATTATAAATTGCTTTAGCTTCTTGTTCTTTAGCTTCAATCATTTTAGTGACAGCTTCTTCGTTTGATATTGCTCCTATATATGTATCTCCTACATAAACATGATAAATTTTATCAAATGTACTGTCAGCACTTGTTGTTGTTGCAAAAACTAAACTAGAAGTAATTGTTGTAAATAATAATGCTGCCGCAGCAATCTTTTTAAATATTTTTGTTTTACTAAACTTAAAACTAATAGGTTGTTTCTTTGTAGCGTCTCTGTTGATGTTCCTTTCCGAAATCATAATAAAGCCCCTTCCAAAGATCAATCACCCAATAAATGGGCTAATTTTTTCTATGCAAAAATTTGCACTTTTTTAATGTACCATAATCTATTTTTCTATCAAACGAATTAGGGCTTTTGTAATTAAATTGTATTATTTGAAGATTTACTGTCATATTGTAGGTATATATAACTGTTTAAATGTAATATACTTACTTCAAATTGATATATTCATTAATTTTTTAGCTTTTTTGTTGAATAAGTCTTCATTACTCTTAACTTTTTGCTATAAGTAATAGATTACTTTACGATTTATATAATGATTTTGATATGGATTTTCCAAATATTTCGTTTTCTTTCGACATACCCATTCTTGTTTTTTATCACGATTGCTAAGTCAATTTGCATACATAGGGCATTTTCTCCCGAACTTATTAATTTTTTCCCTAGAAAATTAATATATATATATAAATAGAATAGATTGGGGAGGATTAATGGAAAAAAATAAAGCTGTTTATGCCTCGGATTTAAATAAAGTTAATTTGGGTACAAGAGTACTTCGGATTACCATGGTTATCATTGGTGCCTTTATCTTCGCGGTTGGCCTCGATTTGTTTTTAATACCTAATCATGTATTGGATGGTGGAATTGTTGGTATTTCTATCATTCTCACACAATTGTTTGGCATACCAACTGGCGTCTTCATTTTCATTATCAACATACCATTCATCTTTATAGGCTATAAACAAATCGGAAAAACCTTTGCTTTAATGTCCACACTCGGTATTACGATTCTTTCAGCTACAACTTTAATCATGCATCATCTTCTTCCTTTTACTTCAGACTTGTTATTAGCTACTGTATTTGGTGGGATTTTACTAGGAATAGGGGTAGGACTAGTCATTCGTTATGGAGGCTGTTTAGATGGAACCGAAGTAATGGCTATATTAACGAATAAAAAGCTACCCTTTTCAGTAGGGGAAATTATCTTAATTATTAACCTCGCGATTTTTACTATTGCCGGTTTTGTTTTTACTTGGGAACAGGCCATGTATTCTGTAATCGCATACTTTATTGCATCCAAAATTATTGATATCGTCGTACTTGGGATGGAAGAGTCTAAATCTGTCTACATAATAAGTGACGAAATTGAAGAAATTGGACAAGCAATTATGGCTCGCTTAGGTCGGGGTGTTACGTATTTACATGGTGAAGGTGCTTATACGGGGGAGAACAAAAAAGTAATTTTCTGTGTAATTACACGATTAGAAGAATCAAAAATGAAAGAGATCATTCGAACAATTGATACAGAAGCTTTTCTAGCCATTGGAAATATTAGCGAGGTAAAGGGTGGTCGATTTAAGAAAAAAGCTATTCACTAACTATCAAACTCCTTTTCTTCGGTTCAAGATCAATAATCTTGCATAATCGTATGTCTTCTATATTGCTCTCTTCTTTAAGGTATAGTTCAAACTATTCCCATTTAAAAACAATAAAACTACTAGTGGAAATCACTAGTAGTTTTGTTATTTATTCATATTTCACTGTATTCATCAATGCTATAAGAATAACTTATTCCCAGATTGCATTCACAATGTTAGTTTGTTCACGAGCAGGGCCTACTGAGAATGTCATTAAGTTGATACCAGTTAGTTCTACTACGCGTTCAACATATTTGCGAGCGTTTTCTGGAAGTTCTTCTAATGTGCGAACTCCTGTAATATCTTCTGACCAACCTGGTAATTCTTCATATACCGGTTTACATCCTTCAATTACATGTAAGCTTGCTGGGTATTCAGTAATAATTTCACCGTTGTATTCATATGCAGTACAAATTTTTACTGTCTCAAGTCCAGATAAAACATCAATTGAATTTAATGCAAGGTCTGTTATACCACTTACTCGACGAGAATGACGAACGACAACTGAATCAAACCAACCTACTCGGCGTGGACGACCAGTAGTTGTACCATATTCACGACCTACTTCACGAATATGGTGACCAATTTCATCGAATAATTCCGTTGGGAATGGACCGTCACCTACACGAGAAGTATATGCTTTACATACCCCAACTACACGAGACACATGAGATGGCCCGATACCTGTACCAGTTGTTACACCACCCGCAACTGGGTTTGAAGATGTAACAAATGGATAAGTACCATGGTCAACGTCTAACATTACGCCTTGTGCACCTTCAAATAATACACGTCCACCTTCATCTAATACGTCATTTAAAACTTTTGAAGTATCTGTTACGTATTTTGCAAGTTCTTGACCATAGCCATAAAACTCTTCGAAAATATCTTCAAATTTTAAGCCTTCTACCTCGTAGAATTTTTCGAAAAGGCGATTTTTCTTTTCTAAATTTTCACGTAGTTTCTGTTCAAAGACTTCGCGGTCAAGTAAATCTGCAATACGGATACCCATACGTGCAATTTTATCTTGATAACATGGACCGATTCCTTTACAAGTTGTTCCAATCTTTTTATCGCCACGAGACGCCTCATCCACTTTGTCTTGATAAATATGGTAAGGTAAAATAACTTGTGCGCGGTTTGAAATACGTAAGTTTGATGTATCAATCCCACGTTCTTGTAACCCTTTTAGTTCTGTTACTAGAGATTTCGGATTAATAACCATCCCATTCCCCATAACTGAGGCTTTCTCTTTATAAAAAATACCTGATGGAATTAAATGCAATTTGTAAGTTTCATCGCCAATTTTGATTGTATGACCTGCGTTATCGCCACCTGAGTAACGAGCAATGATATCTGCTTTTTTAGATAGGAAGTCCGTAATTTTTCCTTTACCCTCGTCTCCCCATTGTGTTCCTACAACTACAACTGATGTCATATCAGCACCTCCGCTAGAATCAAGTACATTTATTATTCTCATTAATAAGAAAAACATCCCATTATTGAATATGAGTAACGAGTACTTGTCTGATCTCTATTATTAATTCATAACGATTCACTAAGTTAAATTATCACTATATCAAACAGCTTTAATTGTAACAGTGATTACTAGTAGAAGTCAATGAAGAATGAAAAAAACACGAACAAAGGATTAGTCTTTCTAATCTTTGTTCGTGTTTTTTGAAGTTTTGTTTAACCCGCATTAGCTGGCATTGGATGTTGAGACCAATCAATGTTAATAAACTTATTATATTCTTTTTTAAATGCTAATGTAACCGTACCAGTTGGACCATTACGCTGTTTAGCAATAATGATTTCAATCATATTCTTGCTTTCACTTTCTTTATCATAGTAATCATCTCGATATAAGAAAGCAACAATATCAGCATCTTGCTCAATACTTCCGGACTCACGAATATCACTCATCATTGGGCGTTTATCTTGTCGTTGCTCAACACCACGAGATAACTGAGATAATGCAATTACCGGCACCTTTAACTCACGTGCTAATGCCTTTAAGGAACGGGAGATTTCAGATACCTCCTGCTGACGGTTCTCACCACTTCGTCCACTACCTTGGATTAGCTGTAAGTAATCGATTAAGATCATACCTAATCCATGCTCTTGTGCGAGACGACGACATTTTGCTCGAATTTCATTGATACGTAACCCAGGTGTATCATCAATGAAAATACCTGAATTCGATAAACTCCCCATTGCCATAGTGAGCTTACTCCAGTCATCCGCTGTAAGTGCTCCTGTACGTAACGCTTGCGCATCAATATTTCCTTCCGCACATAATAAACGCATCACGAGCTGTTCTGCCCCCATCTCCAGAGAGAAGATCGCGACATTTTCACGTGCTTTAATGGCAACATTTTGTGCTATATTCAAGGCAAAGGCAGTTTTACCTACAGAAGGACGGGCAGCAACTATGATCAAGTCATTTCTTTGGAAACCTGCAGTCATATGATCTAAATCGTTGAATCCAGTAGGTATCCCTGTTACATCCCCATCTCTAAATTGAAGTTGTTCAATATTATCATAAGTTTGAACAAGTACTTCTTTTACATGCTTAAAGTCACCAGCATTTTTGCGGTTTGCCACTTCCATCATTTTCTTTTCAGCTTCTGATAAAAGTGCCTCTACTTCATCTTCTCGTGTATACCCATCCTCTGCAATTTTAGTTGCAACACGGATGAGTCGACGTAATAGAGCCTTCTCTTCAACAATTTTTGCATAATAGGCAATGTTAGCAGCCGTTGGAACCGCATTAGCAAGTTCTGTTAAATAAGATAGGCCACCAACGTCTTCAAGTTCTTTTCTTACTGAAAGTTCTTCTGTAACAGTGACAACATCTATCGCTTTTCCTTGATCACTTAAATCCAACATCGTTTGGAATATCTTTTTATGGGCAATCCGATAAAAATCATCAGGTATTAAGATTTCGGATGCTGTTATTAGACTTTGTGGTTCAAGAAATATTGCACCAATAACCGATTGTTCTGCTTCATGGTTATGCGGTGGAACGCGGTCCATAACGGAATCGTTCATAGAGATCTCTCCTTAAGCCTCTTCAACTACATGGACTTTTAACGTTGCTTTTACATCGTGATGTAATTTAACAGGCACATTTGTATAACCTAATGAACGAATCCCATCGCAATCCATTTTACGTTTATCAATTTTAATGCCATGTTCTTTTTCTAAGCTTGAGGCAATTTGCTTTGTTGAAATAGAGCCAAATAGTCGACCGCCTTCACCTGATTTAGCTTTAATTTTAACTTCTAACTTTTCAAGGTGATCTTTTAAGTCCTTTGCTGCCTGTAGCTCAGCAGCCGCATTTTTAGCTTCCAGTTTCTTTTGCCCTTCTAATTGACTAAGCGCTTGATTAGAAGCTTCTACTGCATACCCGTTTTTGATAAGGAAATTATGAGCATATCCATCAGCAACGTTTTTTATTTCGCCTTTTTTTCCTTTACCTTTTACATCTTTCAGAAATACTACTTTCATTCTCCATTACTCCCTTCAAGTGTTTCTTTAATTGCTATTGCTAAACGACTCTTCGCTTCTTCTATATTCTCTATATCGATTTGACAAGCTGCATTTGTTAAATGACCACCGCCACCAAGTTTCTCCATTATTACTTGAACATTAATATCACCTAATGAACGTGCACTAATGCCCATTAAACTATCTGGACGAGGTGCTATGACAAAGGAAGCAGTTACATCCTTCATCGTAAGTAGAATATCAGCTGTCTGTGCGATTAAAACGGAGTCGTATTTCTTATTACTTTCTCCTCTTGCAACTGCAACGCCTGGATAGACAAACTCAACAGTTTGGATAATTTTTGAACGTTCAATATACGTATTCATATCTTCTTTTAACAGTTGTTGTACAAGGATTGTATCTGCCCCATATGTTCTTAGGTAAGATGCAGCTTCAAAAGTTCTCGCACCTGTTCGTAATGTAAAGCTCTTAGTATCTACAATAATACCCGATAATAGGGAAGTCGCTTCTAACTTTAAAAGCTTTTCACTTTCCGGCTGATATTCGAGTAGTTCAGTGACTAATTCTGCTGTAGAAGATGCGTATGGTTCCATATAAACGAGTGTTGGATTTTTTATAAACTCTTCACCACGACGATGATGGTCTATAATTACCACTTTATCAGATCGTTTCAGGAGCCTTGCATCCATAACAAGACTTGGCTTATGAGTATCGACAACAATAACTAACGACTTTTCAGTCATTGTAGACAGAGCTTCCTCAGGAGAAATAAAATAACGATATAGATCCGTATGTTCTTCTATTTCATCCATCAGTCGACTTACACTACCTTTAATTTCATCGAAGTTGACGACAACGTAGCCATTGACCTTATTTTTTTGAGCCATTTTTCGAACACCTATAGCTGCTCCTATGGAATCCATATCAGGGTTTTTATGTCCCATAATAAAGACTTGATCACTTTCTATAATTAAATCCTGTAAAGCATGTGAAATAACTCGGGCTCTAACTCTGGTACGTTTTTCAACAGGATTCGTTTTCCCACCATAAAACTTTAATTTTCCACTTGGCTGCTTAATGGCAACTTGGTCACCACCACGCCCTAACACCAAATCTAAACTTGATTGAGCCAATTCCCCTAATTTAATAAGTGAAGACGAACCTGCACCAACCCCAATACTTAGTGTAAGTGATAAGTTCTTTTGCGCTGTTTTTTCTCTTATATCATCTAAAATAGAGAATTTTTTCTTTTCTAACTCACTAAGTATGGACTCATTTAAAACTGCTAAAAATCGATCAGATGAAATCCTTTTTGCAAAAATACCGTGTGCATAAGCCCATTCATTGATAATGGATGTTACGATTGTGTTTGTTAAACTTCGCGATTGGTCATCCATACCCGAAGTAATTTCATCATAATTATCGATAAATAATATAGCTAGAACTGTACGGTCAGCATAGTACTGTGACTCAATCTTTACTTGTTCAGTTACATCAAAGAAATAAAGAAGTTTTTCTTCCTGCTTATAAACCACTTTATATTTATGCTCATTAATAGTAACAGTTTGCTCACGCTTTTCCTCTGATTTAGTTAGGTTATATAAATCATCTGACAGTACAAACATTTCTAGGCCGATTAATGAATCTTCATCAATAATCTCAGTCATATAGGGATTTGCCCATTCTATGACATATTTGTCATTTATAAGTAAGATCCCAATTGGCATCTCTAAAAGTGCTTCTGAACCAACCTTTTTCATGCGAAAGGAAAGCGACTCGATATGTTTTTCTGTTTGCAAAAAGGTGATTTTTTCAATTCTCCAGGCATATACTAACCCGATGGTTGTGACTATTGCAAAGGCTATGCCATACCAAATATTCAAAATGGTCAATAGGATAGCACCTAGTAAGCCAATCATCGTTAGATACATAAGAGGATGTCGAATTAGCCGCTTCCTATAAGTATCCATATTATCAGCTCCCTATTTTTGAATCTTACCTTTGACAATTGAACGTATGTCAAAACCTAAATCCAATATTCCCAATATCACAAAGAAGGAATAAAGTGGAATTGCCATTAAGGTTGCTAGTACCCTTAAAAACTTAGGTGCACCATATGCATCAAGGATATAATGAATAAATGAAATCCCTTGTAAGGTTAATAACACCCATAATACTAATGAAAAGTTTAAACAAATAACGTTTAATGCAGTACCACTTTCTGGGTTAATAAATAAATTAACCGACACTACGATTAAGTAATACCATAATACCGCTCTTGGTAAACGCATATTCTTAAATGCACGAAATTTTGGAATATTAACTCCTAGTCGTCTTAACATTGGTAAGTTTAGTGTAATTATGATAAACGCAAAGAGAAAGACTGCTATTGTAATAGAAGCAGGAATAAGAATTTCCATCATATCAAACATACTATTTAATGTTTGCTCATCGATTGCCACTTCACCTGTAATGTTTTCTGAGAGTTCTATAGATTTCTGATAACTCTCGCGCATTAAAGTCATTGACTCTTTTATAAAATCTGTTTCAAATAACTTTAGCGATATAACATATTGTATGGCAAAAGTAATTAATACGGTAATTCCTGTAGACATTAATAAAAATACTTTGCTTCTCTTTAAGCGAAGTGCATCCCCCATTACAACCCCAACTGCTGCAAAGATAAGTGAAAAAGGAATAATTAACAATCCTCCAAAGAAGAAAGTAATAATACAGCCTATGAAAGCCACTAAAATTGAGGAACGACGATCATACTTTGCACTATACCAAGCTAATGGTAGTGGGGCAAATAATGTTGCAATGACACTAATGATTGGTACATAAAAAGCAATGGCAATAAATATTGCAAACAATGCAATCATCATAGCACCGTGAGCAAGCCTTTTGGTTTGATTATTCGGCATTTATAACCTTCCTTTGATTAATTAAAAAATCCTTGTCATTCGTATATTGTACCATTTTTTTATATATTGGACAAAAAAGCAAAAGGCAAATAACACTTTCGTTTATATGATAAAAGTCGATTAACCGTTGTAAGATTGATCGACTTTTTTGCATTCTTTTATATTATAGGTTGCCTTTTTTGAACATGATAATCAAACTTTTAATGTAAGAAAAGATATTATGGTCATTATGAATATACTGGTCTTAAATAAAAAAAATTTAAAAAAGTACAACAAGGTTAAACCTTTGTTGTACTTTTTTAGATAAAATCTTATTTATCTTCAGCTACGAATGGTAATAATGCCATAATACGAGCACGTTTGATAGCTGTAGTTAATTTACGTTGGTATTTTGCACTTGTTCCAGTTACACGACGTGGAAGAATTTTTCCACGTTCAGAAATGAACTTTTTAAGTAAATCTACATCTTTGTAATCGATTGTAGTAATGTTGTTTGAAGTGAAGTAACAAACTTTACGGCGTTTGCGGCCTCCGCGACGTTGTGCCATTTCGATATTCCTCCTTCATAGTTTTTAGTTTCAGATGGACGTGTTCAACCATTCATTTTAGAATGGTAAATCGTCCTCAGAAACTTCGATTGGTCCTTTGCTTGATGCAAATGGATCCTCATCTACACGTGTATAATTTTGCTGATTTCCAGAAGGTTGAGATTGTTGGTAGGAAGGAGCAAATGGATCTTGTTCCATATTGCCACCACCAAATTGTTGGTTTGGTTGGCTTGTACCACCGTATGAAGGCTGACCTCCATATTGTGGTTGACCCCCATACTGTTGATTTGGCATCCCACCACCACCAGTGTTGCGCGGTTCTAAGAATTGAACAGCATCCGCTACAACATCTGTAGTATAAACACGTTTTCCATCTTGACCTTCAAAGCTGCCAGTTTGAATACGACCTTCAACACCAATCAAACTTCCTTTTCTCATGAAGTTTGCTAAGTTTTCGGCTTGTTTTCTCCAAGCAATACATCCAATGAAGTCTGCTTCCCGTTCACCTTGTTGGTTCGAAAATGCTCTATTTACAGCAACTGTAAAACGAGTCATAGGAACGCCACTTGGTGTATAACGAAGCTCTGGATCTTTCGTAAGTCTTCCAACTAATACGACACGGTTTATCACAATTTCAACCTCCTTTTTTCAGCATTTTTTGTTTAATTTAAGTGTTGATTATACTTCTTCACGAACAGCCATGTGACGAATAATATCTTCGTTGATGTTAGCTAAACGAGTGAACTCGTTGATAGCTTCAGTACCAGCGTTCGCTTTTACGATTTGGTAGTAACCTTCACGGAAATCGTTGATTTCATAAGCTAAGCGGCGTTTGCCCCACTCTTTAGACTCGATGATTTCAGCGCCGTTTGTAGTTAAAATATCGTTGAAGCGTTCTACTAATGCTTTTTTAGCTTCGTCTTCAATAGATGGACGAATAACATACATTAATTCATACTTTTTCATTTAATTTGCACCTCCTTATGGACTTGGGCTCTCCGACGATACGGGAGCAAGGAGTAAGTAATATATACTCACATCATCGAATTGTAGCACACTTCTAATTTTATTGCAACAAAGATAACAGTATATGTGGAGCACATTATTTTTATATCATTCTTCCTAACAATTTCCCCAAAATTTATATTTATTAACCATTTAAGATTTAGACCCCTTATAATGATTTCATATAAGGGAGTGAGACGATGTTACATGATGTAAAACCAACAATCATTCAACTTGATATGAAAAAGATTGCTAAAATGAACATTTGGTTAACAGCTATCTTAAGTATTCTATTTATCATTGCTAATAATCTTATTCGTCATAGTTTTTCCTTTTCTTTTTCATTATGGACAATACCCCTTTTTTTACTCTTTTACTTTGCCTTAATCGTGCTCCATGAAATTTTTCATTTGGTTGGTTTTATGCTTTTTGGGAAAGTAAAATTTAATCAATTAGAGTATGGAGTCAATTTAAAATTAGGGGTTGCATATGCTACTACGACACAACCATTAACTAATAAGGCTATGAAAAAGTCATTATTAATACCATTCTGGACAACCGGTGTACTTCCTACCATCTTGGGGTTTGTTTTTCAATCAAATATGTTAGTGTTATTAGGTGCCTTTCTGATTGCTGGCGCTATTGGGGATTTTTATATGTACAGGGAGTTACGTAAATTTCCAGACACTTCACTTATCAAAGATGATCCGGAATTACCGAGATTATATGTCTATCAAGAAAGGGAATAGGGAACTATGTCTAGTAATATAAAGGTTGTCTCCATAAATGAACAAAAGATAGTAAAACAGACTATCATTGTAACAATAGTTTTAAGTGTTTTATTTTCAGCTGTTAATTATTATCTTCATCCTGATCTATCATTTAGTATTATTCGCTTTATCTTGGGTATTATTATTTACTTGATTCTTTCTTTACTCTTAGTTGTTGCCAATGAGATATTAATCATTTTAGGTTATCGAAAACGTTGTAAAGTTGCTCGTACATCATTATCCATTTCTATTCATCTTGAAAAGGGGTTAATCTACTCTAAAACATCAGAGAAAATTAAAAATGGTCATTACCAATCAGTTTTTTTAACTTCCTTTTCAATGACAGGTATCATCCCACTGGCCTTTGGTTTTGCGCTCGATAGTTATCCTATACTTCTTGCGAGTGCATCATTTATTGCAGGTTCTTTAGGGAACTTTCTTACTATCAATAAACTAAGAAAATTTCCTGATGATTGCTTAGTACAGGATGTGCCAGAAAAGTTTAGTGTATTAGTATACTTAGATGAAACACTACAGAGCTCTGCCTCAAAAAAATAAAGTAAATTTAACCGTAAAAAAGGCGTCCAAAATTGGACGCCTCAGATTGTCGACAAAAGGCCTTCAGCATGGTCACATTCTGAAGGCCTTTTGTATTTTTGAGATTTATTCGGGTATTTTATAGTCTAATCTTAGTCAAAAGTACTCTTCGAGTATTATAATTTAAACCATTTCTGGAGCTTGCCATGTCCAATTGGCAAGTTTCTTCAGGTTCATGGCAGCAAAAGTAAGCATCGCCTGCATGGACAATTTTTTAATCCCTCGTAGGGTTGTCCAGCGCATACCATGCTTTTCTTTCGCATCCGCAAAGACACGATCAATCGTCTCTTTACGTCTCGAATATATTTGTTTAATCTCGTTTTGATGACGAAGATGTTCGGCTTCCTCTACATGTTCTGCCCAAATATGACGCTCAATGATTTTTCGGTGATCTTTACTA
>Ga0182747_1001417_pt1 | contig 18624 bp, 14 predicted proteins | sample eDN3rd30CBELigBY_FD_128526 | JGI IMG/M metagenome (GOLD analysis project Ga0182747, IMG submission 128526) | Enriched backyard soil microbial communities from Emeryville, California, USA - eDNA 3rd pass 30_C BE-Lig BY (version 2) (version 2) | ecosystem: Environmental > Terrestrial > Soil >...
CACGGCACCATTCCTGATGCGGTGCAGGCCACGCAGAGCGGCGCATTCGCGTTCCTCACCAAACCGGTCGACAAGCAGGAGCTGCTCGACCAGGTGCAGAAGGCGCTCAAGGTTTCCGGCTTCGCCGACACCGCCGAAGACTGGCGCAGCGAGATCGTGACCCGCAGCGCGGTGATGGAAGAGCGGCTGGCGCAGGCGCACATGGTCGCCGGTACCGATGCCCGCGTGATGATCACCGGCGACAGCGGCACCGGCAAAGAACTGTTCGCCCGCGCCATCCACAAAGCCAGCCCGCGTCGCAACCGTCCGTTCGTGGCGATCAATTGCAGCGCCATGGCGGAGAACCTGCTCGAAAGTGAACTATTCGGTCACGTCAAAGGCGCCTTCACCGGCGCCATCCGCGAGCATCGCGGCCTGTTCCAGGCAGCCGACGGCGGCACGCTGATGCTGGACGAGATCGGCGACATGCCGATGCGCCTGCAGGTCAAGCTGCTGCGCGTGCTGCAGGAGAACCAGGTGCGCCCGGTGGGCAGCACCGAGGCGATCACGGTCAACGTGCGCATCATCTCCGCCACGCACCGCGATCTGAAGCAGCTCATCATGGGCGGGCATTTCCGCGAGGATCTGTACTACCGCCTGAACGTGGTGCACATCGAGATGCCCTCGCTCAACAAGCGTCGCGAGGACATTCCGCTACTGATCTCGCATTTCCTGGAGAAGATCGCCAAGGAGACCAGCCTGCCCCGCCACATCTACGCGCCCGAGGCCGTGGAAGTGCTGGTCAGCGCCGACTGGCCCGGCAACGTGCGCCAGCTCGAGAACGTGGTGCGCCAGAACGTGGCGCTCGCCACCAGCCCGATCATGAGCGCGGAGCTGGTGCAGGCGGCGCTGGGCGGCGGCCCGACCCGGCTGCCCTCCTTCGATGAGGCGCGCGACGAGTTCACCCGCAACTACCTGTCGCAGATCCTGCAGATCACCGGCGGCAACGTCAGCCAGGCAGCCCGCCTGGCCAAGCGCAACCGCACGGATTTCTACAAGCTGCTGGGGCGGCATCAGTTGACGCCGGAGGATTTCAAGCAGCGGTGAGGGGCCCTAGATCGAAGCACCTTGTTGCCGCGTAACAGCAAGCCTGCACCGATCGGATCAGCTCCCTATCGTCGCCGCCACCTGCTCGCCGATCGCCAGCGACGAGGTCAGTCCCGGCGACTCGATACCCAGCAGATTGATCAGTCCCGCCGTCGCGTGCTGCGCCGGCCCTTCGATCAGAAAGTCGGCAGCTGGGGCATCGGGCCCGACCAGCTTGGGGCGCACCCCGGCGTAGCCGGGTTGCAGGCAATGCTGCGGAATGCCGGGCCAGTATTCACGGATCGCAGCATAGAAGGCCTCTGTACGTTGCGGGTCGACCCGATAGTCGGGCTTGGCGACCCACTCCACATCCGGGCCGAAACGCGTCGTACCATCCAGATCGAGCGTAGCGTGCACGCCCAGGCCCGCGTTGTTAGGCATGGGATAGACCAGACGCTGGAACGGTCGCACGCCATGACAGGCGAAGTAGTTGCCTTTGGCATAGTAAGCGGTGCGCAGGCGTGCGGATGGATACCCCTCGATGTTCCGCAGCAGATCTATTGCTGCCAGGCCTGCGCAATTGATGAGCCAGCGGCATTGCAGCTCGCCTTCGATGTTATCGCTGCTGCGAACCTGCAGCACCAAGCCGTCGCTGCCGGCTGCAGCCGACAGCAGTTCGCACCTGGGCACCAGAGTACCGCCGGCGGCCTCGAGGTCACCGAGGTAGGACAGCAACAGCTCGTGCACGTCGACGATACCGGTGGACGGCGACAGCAAGGCAGCGGTGCAGCGCACTTGCGGCTCGAGTTCGGCAACTTGTGACGCCGTCAACAGCGTCAGATCACGGACGCCGTTGTCGATCGCCTTCTGCCGCAGCGCGTGCAGCGCCGCCATCTGGGAGTCGCCGGCAACGATCAGCTTGCCGCAGCGGCGATGCGCGACATCGCGCTGCGCACAATATTCGTACAGCAGATCGCGGCCACGCCGGCACAGCTGTGCCTTGAGACTCCCGGTCGGATAGTAGATGCCCGAATGGATGACGCCGGAATTTCGCGACGTGGTTTCCTGTCCGGGACCGTCGTGCCTTTCCAGGACCAGCGTCTCGTGGCCATGCGCAGCCAAGGCACGCCCGATCGCCAACCCGACGATGCCACCGCCAACGACGACGACTTCTACGCTGTCCATTGGCGTGCAGCCGTCCCCGACTCAGGCGAACCGACGGAACACCGGCTTTACCGGACGGCCAACTAGATGCTCGTGCACATCGCCCTCGAGCGCCCGTCGGTACACGCGCAGGGATTCGGCCGTCGCTTCGATCGTATGCTGAATGTCCGCATCGGTATGGGAATAACTGACGACGAACGACGGCGCCAACACGCCCCTGCGGATCATTTCCTGCATGAATAGCGCCCGGAATTCCTGGCTGGGCCTGCCCTGAGCGTCTTTCGTAGTGAACAGCACCGCGCAATCACGCCCCAGACACTGCACCTGCTCCGCCACACCGGCATCTCGCGCCGCCGCACTCACACCGTCGCGCAGTTTCCTACCCTGCCGATGCAGATGGCCGACCACGTCGTAGTCACGATATGTAGTCATGGTGGCGATGCCTGCCGCCATCGAGTGGGTTTCCGCGCCGTGCGTCGTCGACAAGAGAAAGACGCGCTCGCGGTCGTGATCGAAACCACCGAGCTGCATGATCTCGCGCGTGCCGGCCAGCGCCGACAGCGAGAAACCGTTGGCAATGGCCTTGCCGAAGCTCGACAGATCCGGCGTCACGCCATAAACGTGCTGCGCACCGCCGTTGTGCCAACGAAACCCGGTGATCATCTCGTCGAATACCAGCAGCGCGCCGTTGCGATGACATAGCTCTTTCAGAGAAGCCAGAAAACCCGGGGCCGGCTCGTCCAGGCGGGCCGGCTCCAGGATCACACAGGCAATCTGCTGCGGATGACGTTCAAACAGCTCACGGACACTCTGCAGGTCATTGTAATGGAAGCCCAGCGTATGCGAGCGCACCCACTGCGGCGTACCGCCGGGCATGGGCGTGGTTGCAATGAACCAGTCGGACACCGAAAAGAACGGGTGGTCGCTGCAGATGGCGACGTAGTCGCGCCCCGTGTGGGCACGCGCCAGCCGCACGGCACCGTCGAGCGCATCAGAACCGTGCTTGCCGAACTTGACCATGTCGGCGCTGGGAATGAGCTCAAGAAACCGCTCAGCGCATTCCACCTCTATCGGCGCCGGGCGAACGAAATTGGCACCGAGCTGCATCTGCGCCGTGGCGGCGGCAACCACCGGCTCAAAGGCGTGGCCGAGAGTGACCGCCCGCAGCCCCATGCCGTATTCGATGAACTCGTTACCGTCCAGATCCCAGACGTGGCAACCCTTGCCGCGCTGAATGAAACCGGGCGCCTGTTCCGGAAACTGGTCGTCACCCTTGGCGTAGGTGTGCGCGCCGCCCGGGATGAGGCGGTGCGCGCGCTCGCTCAGGCTGCGGCCATTCTCGAAATTGACACCGCCCAGTTTGCCGTGAGGCGCCTCAGGACACTGCGAACCGTATTTTTCGACCATGAAACGCCTCCGCCAACCCGCTTTGCGCGCGACATTCGATACCGCGCAATCGTAGCAGGGCCATGAACGTATCGGCCGTGAACCAATCGCGCCGGGTTTGGCTACGGTGCGACTGCAGCAGCGCCTTCACCTTGGTCTGCGCCTGGGCTGCGCTCACCGGCACGTAGACGTTGGGTTGGCCCAGCCCACCGTCCCATTTGGGAATCTCGTATTCCAGGATCAGTTGGTCGCGGAACGTGTTCCAGGCCATTTCATTGACGATGCGATGGTCCTGGTGCCGGTCGTCGCGCTCGTGGCAAAGGATCAGATCGGGGCGCGGCAAGCGCTTGAGGGACTCGAAGAATTCCTTGATGCGCTGATATTCGGCCGGGAAGCGACCATCGCTGAAATCGCCGAACACCAGCTCGCCGCGGCAGCGCGGCGTTACCAGCATCGACATGGCCCTGCGCGACTCCGCCATCCGCAGTGCATCGCCGCTGAGACATGCCCAGTCCATCGACACCCGGTACCCGGGCTTCTGCAACACCCGCAAGGTGGCTCCGCAGCCGATCTCGATATCGTCGCAATGCGCACCGATGCAAAGCACACGCAGCGTGCGCGAGCGCGACAACTCCGGAATCAATGACAACACATCCGGCTCCAGTGCTCAGCGCCTGGCCGCTGGATGGCACTGCCACACCATCCAGGGACACTGCCCTCGCGCCTCCATGCGATCGAAGCTGATCTTGTCCTTGAAAGTATCCATGCACTGCCAGAATCCCTCCCAGCGGAAGGTCGCCAGCTTGCGCTGCTGGATCAGCCGCTCGAAGGGTTTCTCGACCAACTCGTCGCCTTCCTCGATATGGTCGAAAATCTCGTTGCGCAGCACGAAATAGCCACCGTTGATCCACAGCCGCTGATCCGGCATCGCCCCCATGCGGGTCACGAAGCCATCCTCGCCGCTATGGACGGCATGGAAACTCTGGCTGCTCTTGATGCTGGCAAAAGTCGCTACCGCCTTTTGTTGCGCAGCGAATTCAACGACCTGATTGAGCGGCAGATCGGACAGCCCGTCCGCGTAGTTGGCGAGGAACGTCTCTTCATCGCGCAGGTAGTGCCTCACCCGCAGCAGCCGCTGACCGATATTGCTGTGCAGCCCGGTATCCACGAAGGTGATGCGCCAGTCGTCCAGGTCGGTCGAATGCAGCTCGACCGAGCGGTCACGCGCATTGAACGTGAAATCGTTGGTCATCGTCTCCTGGTAGTTCAGGAAATAGTCCCGGATCAGGTCGCCGCGATACCCCAGACAGAGAACGAAATCACGGTGGCCGTAGTGCGCGTAATAGCGCATCAGATGCCAAATGATGGGCCGGTAACCGATAGTGACCAGCGGCTTCGGGATGGTGTCCGAATGCTCGCGCAGACGCGTGCCGAGCCCGCCGCAGAACAGTACAACCTTCATCGTCCTCTCCCCTCTCTAGTCTTCCGCCGCGGCTTGCCTGTCTTGACTCGTCTGCGGGCCGAGCCCACCACTACTTTCCGGAATTGCGCAGCACCCCGTGCCGCATCCGGAACTTCACGCAAGAGTTCGGCATTCTCCAGCTCCACTGCCGTCTGCGCGAGCAGATCGAAGGGTCGCTGCGAACGCTGCGCAATATCCAGCACCGATTGCGTGCCATCGGACTGATTCAACAACCATAGCATTGCGTGCTCGCGCGCCGCCGGACTGTTGCCACCGACGCCGCCATAGAGCCCGCGCTTGCCCAACCGCGCCTCGCCCTTCGGCTGCAGGTTCACGTAGCGGCGATCGGCCTCGATGACCTCGCAGATGCGGCGGCACGCCGCCAGGCTGGCGGCCAGCTGCTGCGCAGAGATCAGGCTCAGATCGTCGGCCGAGCTGTGATACTCCGGATAACCGTCGTTGACCGAGCGCGTCAATCTGCCCACGGGCAGATTGAAACCCGGCGAACACAACTGCCTTTCATCGTAGCCATAGGGTTCGAAGTCGATAGTCCGCGCCTGCGGCTGGAGGCTCTGCAGCGCGTAGCGTGCAATCCGGTCGATCTCGGCATCGCCGCGCCGGCTGCGCTTGTAGGTCAAGGGGGCACCATCACCCAGCAGCCCGAGCACCAGACCGTGGCGAATCCTCGACAGTCGGCGCTCGTTGCGTTTGAGCCAGCACAGCGAGCCGATCGTTCCCGGCGCAAATACGATTCGATAACTGTACCGACGCGGCTCCTGCGCCAGCCACTCGGCCAGCCAGGTGGCAATCGCCATACCGCTGGTATTGTCATTGGCCAGCGAAGGATGGCACACGTGCGTAAACAGCAGCACTTCCTCGCGGCTGCGCCCCGGAAGCACGAACTCCCCGTAAGTCAGTGAACCGCGCTCCAGTCGCGTGTCGACACTTACCTCATAGCGCCCGTCACGCAGCCGTTCGTGGTCGCGCGCACGCATACAGAATCCCCAGCTGCGTCGATAGTAGCTGGTGCGGTACGGAATCCACCCGGGATTGTGCTTGTGGACGTGCAGATGCGGTTGCAGCTCCGCCAGCGTCAGCTGTCGGGCCACGGGCTCGGAATAACTGACCAGATGCAGATTGTGCTCGCGAAAATCCACCACTTTGCGGCCGTCGGAATCCTTGATATAGGCATCTTCGACGTTCCACTCCAGGGGCACTTCCCAGTCGAACACCTGGCTGCCGGAGGGCACTTCCTGCAGTTGCAGCGGGATGCGCCGTGCGATCAGTTGCAGCGTGGTCCGCACACCGTTGCCGGTGATGCTGCGGCAGATCGGGTACAGCTGCGACGCAAAGGCATGCAGCTCTTTGCCTGGCTCTTCGAGGTTCATGAGCGCCCCTATCGCGGCTGCACCGCACTACTACGCCGTCGTGCGTACTCGGCTTCGTAGGCCTGCCTGCTGAAATCGGCACAGGTGGCATCCCGGTCGGAAATCACGATCTGCTGCAGCGGCCAGGAAATGCCGAATTGCGGGTCGTTCCAGCGCACACCGCTTTGCAGTTCCGCAACGTAATAGTCGGTCATCTGATAGAGCACTTCGGTGTCATCGGCCAGGGTCTGGAACCCGTGCGCCACACCCGCCGGGATGAACACTGCCGCCCGGTTGTCCTGATCCAGGGTCAGTGCCTGATGCCGCAAGTTGCTGGGCGACTGCGGTCGCAGATCGAGCAGTACGTCGAACAGCTTGCCGCGCAGGCAGCGCACCAGCTTGGCCTCCTGCGACGGCGGCCACTGAAAATGCATGCCGCGCACCGTGCCGGCCCTGGTGTTGTACGAGATGCTCGATTGTACAGCGGCGCTCGGCAGACCCTGCGCGGCGAACTCATCGACACAGAACGTGCGGGCGAAGAACCCACGATCGTCGGGCCGCGGCTCGATGTGCACCAGCATCGCGCCGGCAATCGTAAGCTCCTCGAACCGCATGTCAGCGCCAGAAGAAATCGTCGTCGATCTGATGCGTCGCCTGCAGGTACTTCAACTGCTTCAGCCGCGTAAAGGCCCTGAACTTATAAGTTTCGTCCGACATCTGGATGCGCTCGAAGATCTCGCGCAGCTGACGGGCACCGTCCTTCGCGGTATAGCGGCAGCTGAAGCCGGGCAGTTCATTGTGAATCCGATCGAAATTGACGCGGTAGCTGCGATTGTCCCCCCCGGACGATCCGACGGTGATTTCGCAGCCCGGAAACTCGGCAGCGACGATCTGCGCCAGCTCGCGCACGCGATAGTTGTCGGAAGTTTGCCCGACATTGAAAACCTTGCCGCGGACTGCATCCTCCGGAGCGACGAGGGAGCGATAGATTGCTTCGCAGATGTCTTCCACGTGGACCACGGGGCGCCAGGGACTGCCATCACTGATCATCGCGATGCGCTTGGTCGTCCACGCCAGCGCTGATAGATCGTTGATCACGATATCGAAACGCATACGCGGCGAGGGTCCATATGCCGTCGCGTTGCGTAGGAAGACGGGACAGAAGTCCGCGCCCGTCATCGCCCCTATATCACGCTCAACGAGCACCTTGCATTCGGCGTATGCCGTCTGCGGATTGACCTGGGCCGTCTCATCGAGGAAATCACCAGTGCCCGCTCCGTACACGCTGCATGAAGACGTGTAGACAAAGCGCTTGATTCCGACCGCCCTCGCCTTCTCGGCCAAGGCGACTGAACCCTTGTGATTGATGCTATGAGTGACCTGAGGATTGTTCTGGCCCAGCGGATCGTTGGACAGCTCCGCCAGATGAGCGACGGCGTCGCACCCCTCCAGATCCTGCTCGGTGATACTGCGCAGATCCCTGTTGATCGTCTGTGGGCTGAAAGCCAAGTGGCGGTTATCACTGTAAAGCCAACCGTCACGATAGTAGCCAGCATCCAGCCCCAGAACCGACAACCCGCGCTCCATCAGGTACGGAGCGAGTACGGCGCCGATGTAGCCATTGACGCCTGTGACGAAAACCTTCATGTGGCAGTTCCCATTTCTACTTAATCCACAAATTATACCGACCATGCCATATCAAATATTGAACCAGGACACGTTTATTCACTAGACCGCGACGCAGCCAGGACTCGCGTGCCCCGAAGCGCGTCGCCTCACCGCCGCATTCCGAACGCACGACAGAACCTCGCATATCACTCGGGCACAGAACGCAGCAACAGCACCCAGTCGTTGTCGCCAGCGTGATTGCGCCCCGGCGGAGTCACACGCCGCGCACCACCTTTGGCCAGCGGGCTGCCATCGACCGGAGTTCTGGCTCCGCTGGTCGGGTCGAACCATTCCGCAGCGACAACTTCTGATGCAAATCGGGTGAGATCCAAGGTAATCCCCTGCCGCTCACGAAGATACATGAGCTCAAGCGTTCCATCCGGAGCGAAGGCACTCACCGGTAGTGTCTGCTGGCGTTTTGCGTCGACCTCCGACCTCGTGACGTCCGGCTCCATCTTCCACCAAGGGAGCTCGGAAAAGAGATTGACCAGATGGGTCATGCTCTGCGCACCCTGACTACCCAGGTTTTGCCACCAGTTCCCCGGGGACTCGTAAAGACCGGGATGATTGAAGTGCCAGATCGGATTGTTCCCGTAGATGGTTCCGGCCGCACCGCACAGCAGAGCCTCGTACGCCTGCGCGCGCACCATCCCCCCGCTGCCGCCATGCTCGTTCTCGTAAGTGCTTTCAAGTAGAAATACCGGTCGGCGTCGCTCATCAGCCAAGGCATGGCGGACCCCCGGGCAGACGGACCGATAGGTATAGACAGGAAGCAGGTCGATCCATGACTCTGCGTTCCAGAAGTCAGCGGCAACCGTCTCTGGTGCCGTATGGACCGAGTGCAATTGATGAGGCGCACCTGCTCTTATTCCACGCGCAATCTGCCGAACGAGATCCTTATCAGGCGGGTCGTAGTCGCCCCCATCCAGCCATACGACGTTGACCAGGTGCCGGTACCGGACTCCAAGATATTTTCCGTACGCGTACAGGACTTCTCCTCCTGCTGCGACCATCTCCTTCCACCACCCCTCCTCTTCGCCATGCCAACCCGTATAAGCGGGCGTCAAGATAACGAGGAAGCCCATATCGCTTGCGCGAGACAGCACCCAGTCCGCATGAGCAAAGTACGCTTCATTCGGCAAGTCAAAGCGACCAGGCTGGGAAAACGGTGGCTCACCATAGACATTGGCTGGGGCTTTGCGGGCAAAGCGGTGCTCCAACAGATTGACCAATATGGTGTTGAAGCCGCGGGCGCGTCGGTCTGCAAGATAGACGTCGACTTCTTCGCGACTCAGGTCGGCAATCAGCGACCACGCAGCATCTCCATGTAGAAGAAAGGGCTTTCCCTGGGCATCACTCAAGTAGCGCTGTCCGGGCACTACGCTCAGGGGAAATGCTGTCGGCTCATGTGGTGAGCTGAGGACCAGGTCCGCATCCCGTCCAGCTGAAGCGCAGTGCTGATATCCGCTGATTGCCGCCACCGCGACAGCTGCGACCAGCGCACCGCACGCAGCAGTAGCCGCGAAACGCCTTTTATGAATCTCCATTCTTACCTCGCTGGTCTACTACGATGGCACCCGCTGGGCTCTGGAAATCCTTTCTTGACTGGAAATCCCGCACCCGCCGTACGTCGGCGCCCTTTACACAACCCACTTGACGTGGCGCGCCATCCATTGAAAATCAATAGCTTAACTATACGGCACGGTATTTGCTTCAACCCGGTACGGCTTAAACTGGATTTGAAGACCTCAGATCGGATTTGTAAACAACACATGAGAATGCGAGTGAACCCTAGATCGTCGTCTCTGACATTGCTGCTCCTTGCAGCGTCCTGTCTCGTCGTTTCTCCCAGCCAAGCCGAGTCGGCCACGTCAGAGTTCGTAACGTGGTCCTGCACGGGCACGCCCTGCCCCTGGGGGCCAACAGACGTCGGCCATGCGCTCGTATGGCCCGACAACGTCGACACCATCACTCAGCGCCTTGGGTACACCGTTTCCAAGGGTGTCTACCTGCCCAGCAACCTGGCAGCTGGCACAACCATCAACGTGCTGAGTGGTAGCGCGAGCGTCTATGCGGGTACCCCGGGAGCGAACTCACACTACTTCCTAGTCACGATTTCGGCTGGCGGCTCCTACGTAGTGCCTGCCATCGGAACTGGCGAAGTGATCAGCGTGCAGAGCGCATATGCCTTCGACTATGAGATCGAACTGGCAGCCCCACAGGAATCGGAAGATCCCGTAGAGCCGGAGAATCCCCCCGCCGGTACAGCCTCGCAGTTCGTCACATGGTCTTGCACAAGCAGCCCATGTCCATGGGGACCGACGGATATCGGTCATGCTCTGGTATGGCCGGCTGAGTCTCCCGCCATCTCGGATCGCTTAGGTTACACGGCATCCAAGGCGGTTTACCTGCCTAGCAACGCAGCCAACGGCGCCACCGTTACGGTGCTGAGCGGAACTGCCACGGTTTATGCTGGTTTGCCCGGTGCGAACTCTCACTATGCGCTCACGACGATCAGCGCTGGCGGCAACTACGAAATCTCCGGCCTCGCGGCAGGGGAAGTTGTCAGCGTGCAATCAAGCGCTGACTTCACTTACGAGATCACGCTGCCGGAGCCTGCCGACCCAACCGACCCGACAGACCCCTCGGATCCCAACGAACCCGGCCCTGTAGGTCCCGCATCTCAGTTCGTGACTTGGAGCTGCACCGGCACTCCATGCCCATGGGGCCCCACGGACACCGCGCATGCCCTAGCCTGGCCGGAATCGGCCGGCGCCATCAGTCAGCGCCTGGGCTATACCGCCTCTGCGCCGGTTTACTTGCCAGCCAGCCTCGCCAATGGCGCCATCATCTGGGTTAACAGCGGCACAGCCACCGTGTACGCGGGCGAACCCAATGGAAGCAGTCACTATTCCCTGGCGACCGTCAGCAATGGCGACTTCTACGAGGTCTCCGGCCTGGCCGCGAACGAGGTGCTGAGCGTCCAAAGCAGCTCTCCGTTCACCTACCAGATCGCTCTGCCGGATCCGCCACCTCCTGGCGAATCGCGCGACATCATTCCCTCCGTGCAGGCATTCTGGCGCTGTGACATGGCGGGGTGCACGGATGACGATTGGGTGGGCGCAGTCATCAATTGGCCATCGTGGGCTGCGTACTCCACCAACAACCGCACGGGCGACCAGTCGCGCACCGTGCACTCTAGCACCGGGGAATTGCTCTACCCCTACATGGGAGCCTGGGCGAACGGCTGCCAAGTGACCGCCGAGTCGGGTCTCGTTCTCATCATCGAGTGGGAGCGAGGCACCAATTATTGGCGTGAAATCTGGTTGGGCCCAGGCGAGACCCACACCATCAGTCTGACGTCGCCGGAAAACGGCGCGATGATCGAGACATACGACTATTCACCTGGCTTCAGCGTGTCGCTGAATAACTGTACGCCGCAGCCTCTGCCGTAACCAAAACCTCCCTCTCAAGCCGGCGCGGAATCATCCGCGCCGGCTATACCGCCGACGGCTTCTCCGCTTCCCGCGGCGCATCGCAGATTCCCGAACAGGTTCCTGTGACCTATAGGCCCGCACTGCCCTCTAGTCGGGTCTTCTTCAATTGTGAATCCGGTACCATCAACGGCATGCCCGGAATGCAACCATTACGATCCAGCTTTGATCCTTATGGAGATTCCATGTCCGCAGCCCCCACCACGACACCCGCTCCGGCCAAGAATGCGCACGGAAATCAGCAGAAGCGCCCCTGTCGGTTCTGCTCTACGCAGCTGAGCACGACATTCGTTGATCTCGGCATGTCGCCGTTGTGTCAGACGCACATTGCTCCGGATCAGCTCAACTCGATGGAGCCGTTCTATCCCCTGCACGCCTACGTCTGTGAGTCGTGTTTCTTGGTGCAGTTGGAGGAATTCGTCGCGCCGGCCGAGATCTTCAGCGCTGACTACGCGTACTTCTCATCGTACTCGGATAGCTGGGTCGCTCACGCGAAGCGCTATACCGAATTGATGATCGATCGATTCGGCCTCGGCAGCAGCCACCGCGTAATGGAGATCGCCAGCAACGATGGTTATCTGCTGCAGCACTTCAAAGCACGCAATGTACCTGCATTGGGAATTGAGCCCGCCGCTAATGCGGCCAAGGCAGCCGCCGAAAAAGGCATTCAGAGCGTCGTGAAATTCTTTGGCCGGAAGACCGCCCGTGAAGTAGCTAGCGAATTCGGTCATGCGAACCTGCTGCTCGGCAACAACGTTCTGGCGCACGTCCCGGATCTGAACGACTTCGTCGCCGGCATGAAACTCCTGCTAGCGCCGCAGGGCGTCATCACCATGGAGTTCCCGCATCTCTACCAGCTAATGAAGTTCAACCAGTTCGACACGATCTATCACGAGCACTTCAGCTATTTCTCATTCTTCACCGTAGAGAAGGTGTTTGCGGCACACGGAATAACGCTCTTTGACGTCGAGGAGCTATCAACCCATGGCGGCTCTCTGCGCATCTACGGCCGGCACACCAACGACACGACGAAGCCCGTATCAGATCGTGTGACTGAACTGCGTTCGAGAGAACTGTCGGAGGGCTTCGACAAGATCGAAACCTACCTTGGATTCGGCGAGCAGGTCAAAGAGACCAAGCGCAGAATTCTGGAGTTTCTGATCGAGGCGAAGCGCTCCGGTAAGACAGTCGCCGGATATGGCGCGCCTGGCAAAGGCAACACGCTGCTGAACTACTGCGGTATTCGCACAGACTTCATCGACTTCACCGTCGACCGCAACCCGCATAAAAAAGACAAGTACACGCCGGGGACACATATCCCAATCCTGGACCCTGAAGCGATCAAGGGCGCCAAGCCAGATTACCTGTTCTTGCTGCCATGGAATCTTGCCGAGGAGATCATGACCCAGTGCAGCTATATCCGCGAATGGGGTGGCCAGTTCGTTCTGCCAATTCCGTCGATCCGCGTGCTGCCATAAGCTGATGGGTAACAGCAGTCACCCAACACGATTCGCCCTGATAAGCCCGTACACGGGGTCCAATCTTGGGGACGCGATGATCTTGGAAGGACTCATCCGTCATCTGCAACGGCGAGTCCCAGAGGCTGCAATCGTCGGCGTCACCTTGGATCCCCGGCGCTTCTCGGGTATTCACCGCTGGCCAAGTGTGAATCTGACATTGACTCCGCGTGCGTTCTATTACTCACCACCAGTCACCCCGAAAAACACCGAACGTCAGACCGGGCGAACCCCCACCCCCAGTGAGCCCGCGCCGTCAACCTCGTTCGGGGCCCGGGTTGTGAAGAGGCTCAAGCGATCATCGTTGCTCCGAGCGACATGGAACTCGCTTCGTTCCGCAAGAGGTATCCTGCGCGTCGCCTGTTGCGAGGTCAAACATCTGCGACAGGCCATCGGCACGGTGCGTAACAGTAGTGCGCTGATCGTTTCCGGCGGCGGACAATTCGACGAAGAGTTCGGCGGGCCTTGGGGACATCCGTACAGTCTAGCCAAGTGGGGTACGCTCGCTCATATCTTCGGACGAAAATTTTTTATTGCTGGAGTTGGTGTCTGTGAGCTGGATTCAACTCGCTCCATCTCACTGGTGCGCACTGCGCTGCGCCGCGCCGCATCGATCACGGTGAGGGACGAAGGTAGCCTAGCTCTGGCCAGGAAAATCAGCCCTACCGCCCCGACGCGCCTCATGGCGGACCTGTCGTTCTTGATGGCGACCGGATGGCAACGTTCGTGGCCATCGCAACCCGCCCGCCCGCTGACGATCGGCGTGAGCCCGATCGCTTTTGCACGCGAAGGAAGCTGGCCCACAGCCAACCCCGCTCTATTCGAGCGCTACCTGGCCGAGTTCGTTGAGTTTGTCCGAGCCTGCCTCGAACAGAGGCACCGGATACGGTTGTTCTGCACCGATGAGCCAGACATACGCATTGCCAATGAAGTGTTTCGGCAGATCGACGACACAGCAGCTGGCTTGTCGGAGGAATTCAAGGTCATCCCCATGCTCCCCGTCGACGAGCATCTGGAGTTCATGCGGGAACTGGACATAGTGGTCGCCTCCCGTCTCCACGGCGTAATACTTGCGCACCTCGCCAGCACGCCAACCATTGCAGTGTCGTACAGCCGCAAAGTACGAGCTCACATGGAATCCATCAATCAACTGACCTACTGCTGCTCGATCGAAGACTTCACTCACTCTCGCCTCATCGCATTGATCACCGACATGTCGCCGCGTCTGAACGACATTGCTGAACATCTACGTCGCGCATGTAATGCGCGAAGATCAACCGCTACAGCGGACGTCGATAATCTGCTCAAACTCTCACTGAACACCGTGATCCCCGCGAATGCTGAACCAGCATGACGCCCTCGAGCAAACTGGACATGCCCTCCATCGCGAAGCCACTTGTCTCTGTGGTAACCCCTTTCTACAACTCCGCAGAGTTCCTCGCAGAGTGCATCGAGTCGGTACTGGCGCAGACCTATCAGAATTGGGAGTACATCCTGCTGGACAACTGCAGCAAGGATGGCTCAGCTGCTATAGCGCGGGAATATGCGGCCCGCGACTCGCGAATTCGCTTTATCCAGACTGATGAATTCGTCGGCCAGATCCCCAATTACAATCGCGCACTGCGACAGATATCGACCGACAGTCAGTACTGCAAGATGGTGCAGGCCGATGACTGGATCCTGCCGGAGTGCCTCGAAAAGATGGTGGCCTGCGCGGAATCGGACCCCCGCGTCGGCCTGGTGGGCGCCTACTCCGTCTACGGAGATCAGCTCGGTCACGTCGGCGCACCGTTCAGCAAGAGCGGTGTCTTCGACGGAAAAGAAGCGGTCCGCCTATACCTGCGGAGTACGGAAGGATTTCTCGGCTCGCCCACCTGTGTGCTGTATCGCTCGTCAGAAGTTCGTCGCCGAAGCAATTTCTTTATCGAAGACAGCCCCTGCGAGGATGTCGATATCTGCTTTGAAATCCTGCGCGAGAACTCCCTTGGGTTTGTCTACCAAGTGCTGACATTCAACCGTCGGGACAACGATTCTCTCTGGTCCAGGATCAGGCCTTTTCGGCCTACGGTCATGCACAGGGTTTACCTGCTTCACCGCTACGGCAAGAGCGTGTTGGCTCAGGATGACTTCGGCCAGCTGCAGCACACTGCCGATAATGCGCTCTACCGATTCTTGGGCGAGTCCTGCATGAAGCCCGGATACGAGGACCTGCGCCATTTCTACGAGAAAGGCCTTGCGTTGGCAGGCGTGCCTCTGCACCGCCGGCGGATTTGGGCCAAGGCCATCAAACACAGCCTGAAGGCCCTCGGCAATCCAGCCGCCAGTTTGTACGCATTGGTACGGCGGGACTGACGAGGATCTCGTGAGCACGACTGGCAAAACGCTCATTCGTAGCGGAGCGGCACGCGTTGCCCATTCGATACTGTCGATCGCAGTCGCATTCTGGATGCTGCCATTCTTGGTTTCGCATCTCGGCATGCACTCCTACGGTCTGTGGGTCGCAATCGGCAGCCTGACCGCTAACTACTATCTGCTCGACGTGGGATTGGCGAGCGCTGTCACGCGCAACGTGGCAGGCGCACTCGCAACCAACGATTCCCAACGAGCGAATCAAGTCATCAACACTGCGCTGTGGATCTATCTAATCATCGCAGCCGTCGTGGTCTTGTGCGCAATAGGCATGGCCTTCGCTGCACAACTATTCATTGATCGCGCTGACGACATCGCTTCGGTGCGCCAGGCAGTGTTGATCACCGGGCTGACTCTGGCATTTCACTTTCCTTTCAATGCCCTCAGCGGAATCATTCAGGCACGCGCGCGGTATGACCTGCTCACCATTGCCCAAGTGGCGACACTCGTCTTCCAGACCAGCGCTACCGTCGTATTGATACGGGGCGGACACGGTATAGTCGCGCTGGCTTGGATCGGTGCCGCTTCCGCAATACTCAGCAACTATTTATATCTGCGGATCGCTCGTTCGCTCTTCACGGACCTGAAACTCCACCGCTCATTCGTGAATCGACCGACGGCACGGAGTCTCTTCGGGTACAGCACCTGGTCATTCGTTGCACAACTTGCCGACCAGGCTCGATCCGGCATTGATCCATTGGTCGTAGGTCACGTACGCGGTGCCGAGCAAATTACCCGTTACAGCGTGGGCTCGCGACCGGTGGATTACATCCTGCAGCTTCTATACCGAGCCACCAATACGGTGACTCCGGTGCTCACACGACTGTTATCGCAGGGAAAAGCCCAGGACACCCACGCTGCCATCTCGATGCTTCTCAAGATCAACGTAGTATTGGTAGTTTTTGGTGCCGGCGCACTGATCACTCTGGTTCACAACTTCCTAACTCGCTGGATGGGTGCGGGTTACGACACATCCGCAACCGTGGCCATCATCCTTGTCGTGGCGAAATCATTTGAGTTCATCGTGACTCCGCTGGATTCCCTCCTCTACGCGGCCGCGAAGCACAAATGTCTTTCCCTCATCCTGCTCGCTGACGGAGCACTCAATGTGGGGATTAGCCTCATCCTCGGTGCAAAGTACGGGCTGGTCGGCGTTGCATTCGGTACAGCAATACCGCTGATCGTGTTTCGCATCCTGGTGTTTGTACCGCTGACGGCGAGAATCACTGCCATACCTCTGCGCACCATCGTCGCGGCCATTGCACGGCCAGGAGCGCTCGGTGTCTTCATCATGACGGTGCTGGCGATGGCCTATCACCAGACCAGCCAGTCGATCAGCTACGTCGCCTTCGCGGTAGCTGGAACCACCGCAAGCGCGGTCTACTTCCCACTGATGTTCCTGCTAACTTTCTCGAAAGAGGAGAAACTAAGAATCGTGAACGCCGTGACGGCTGCACTGGGCATGAAGGGGCGTCAGAACGGATGACAAAGGCAACGCCGCCGGCCGACTAACCGGCGCGCTGTCTCGCGGTCAGCGCGGTAAGCAGACGGTAGGTTTCGCGGTAAAGGGTGATTTCAGACCACGCCTTCGGATAGGTCGCGGCACGCAGAAGCATTCTTCCAGCATAGGCGATGTCACCCGACCACCGCAGAGACTCTGCATTTTCCAGTAACCGCGATACCCTCGCCGCGCGTAGATGAGAGCGTCGGTTCGTGCCCGCAAATGCATCCAGAACAGTCAGTTTCTGCACAGCAGCAAAGCGGGCCGTATGCAGCGCGGTCGCACTGCCCGAGTGCTTCCGGTAGAGCTGCAGCGGCTTCGCAATCGTTGTGAACCTGCACATGTTGGAGAGTCTTAGCCAGAGATCCCAGTCCTCCGCGAGACGCAATCGCGGATTCCATCCACCCGCTTTCTCCACGCAGACGCGCGGAGCGAGCATCGTGTTGATCAGGACCATGTTGGTAGAGCGAAGGAGAGCGACGACCAGCCATTGGGACTCCTCGTCACCAAACTCAGGCGGCATCGTCTCGACGCCCCAAACATACTGGCCCCCTTCGAAAAAGAACCGACGTACCCCACCGACGACGACGGTATGATCCCCTGCCATCGGCCATTGAGACTCGAGCTTGTCGGGCACCCAGAGATCATCTGCATCGAGCAAGGAGATGTAGTGACCTTTCGCCTCTGCCAAACCCCGGTTGCGGGCCGCACTGACTCCCGCATTCGTTTGTCGAATCACACGCACACGCTGGTCAACCTCCGCCAGTCGCTGAGCCACATCTGCGGTACCGTCCGTCGAGCCGTCGTCGATGATGATCAATTCGAAGTCATTGAACGTTTGCTCAAGAACAGAGCGGACGGACTCCTGCAACGTCTCCTGGGCGTTGAACGCAGGCATCAAGACAGATACGGCTGGAAAGGCTTTGATCATGCTTTACCACCGAAGCGACACCATGAACCGGTGCAGTACGGCAGGCCCTTCTTAGCAAACACCCGCAACCCACTTGATCGCCGTGCGCAGTACCTGCCTGGTCGACGCGGTGCGCAACTTCCACGCACTCGCAAGGTGTGTCCAACACTCACGGTCTCGAGATCCGGTTAGGTGGTTCGCCAAGCCAAGATGATATTCACCTGCCCGACGCAGCAGCGCCTCACGACGAGCAGCGTCAGTTTCCATAGACGCCAGCTTGGTACGACTGAGGATCTTGTACTTCAGGATATGGGCCGTGCGATTGCTCATGTTGAATGCATGCATGCGCCGATGGAAACCGACGTCACGCAGAATTCCTATCGGCCCAGCCCCTGCGACCCTGTAGATGAGTTCATAGTCCTCACTAGCCTTCAATTCCTCATCGAATGCTCCAAGTTCTTCTCGCAGCGCTCTCGTGCGGAACAAGGGCGAATTAGAAATATTGAAATTCTCTTCCAACAGAATCGTCCTAACGAGCGCACCCGGAAGCACGACTGGTGATATTTGCCCAACGCGATCAAGTTCAGCCTGCAATAGAGGACAGCTTTGAAAGTGTGTCGCCGATGCGGGTGTATCGTCGACGAAATTTCTGTAGTCCGTCACTGCAGCGACTATCTCAGG
>Ga0182747_1001422_pt1 | contig 18541 bp, 23 predicted proteins | sample eDN3rd30CBELigBY_FD_128526 | JGI IMG/M metagenome (GOLD analysis project Ga0182747, IMG submission 128526) | Enriched backyard soil microbial communities from Emeryville, California, USA - eDNA 3rd pass 30_C BE-Lig BY (version 2) (version 2) | ecosystem: Environmental > Terrestrial > Soil >...
CGATTTGTAGAAGAAACTGCAGGCGGCCAGCGGCGTGGCTGGCGTCCTCCCTCCACCGAAGCCGCACACACAGGACGCCTCCGCCGGTTTGCGAACGGCTGGCCCCGGCACACCAGCGGTCAACGCCCGCCGTAACGCCTTTGCTGATCCGGCTACGTGTATGACGGCGACCGGCAACGAATGAGCCACGGCTCACGCCGACCCGCTTCATCCGTCAATGTCGAACGCACTGCGACTGGGCACCACGGCACAGCCGTCCCCCAACCCAACCCGTCGCGGGGGATGCCACGCGCCGCGCACCTCGAAGTTGCATCCCTGGAAAGCCGAAGGCCAGGCGCTGGCGCGCCTGGCCTTCGGGGACATCCTTGTGGCAAGCGCCTTACTGCTTGCGGGCGATGCTCTGGTTGCCTTCGCCAATGGTCTTGATGATGGTGCTGATGGCGTCCATCAACATCTTCATCTGCTGTGCCATGGCCTGCATTTCAGCGTTCAACTGGGTCAGGTTGCTGTTCTCGACGGACTTGCCGTCGTTCCGGGCCTTGGCTTCCTTGTTCATCTGCTGGTCGATCTTCTCGGCCTGCTTGACGATCGAGTCGCCGAGCCTGTCAGCCATCTTGCCCAGCATCGTGGCAAGCGCCACCAGCCAGCTGCCCTTTGCCGCGGCAGTCTTGCTCGTCTGTTCGTTCCTGACTTCACCCACATACGAGAAATGGAAACCTTCGATGCTCATCTTGATATCTCCGAAATAAGAATGGTGAGACGCGTTCTTGTGCAGCAATGACGGAGCTATCTGACGGGCGGGCCACGCAAACGACGTGAGCGGGACTGGGTCACCGTGTCGCCCGAAGCGGCGTGCTTCAACTGCGGCGACGGAGGAGACGAGGGTTGTTGTGCCTTCGGCGCCTCGGCGGTCTGGGCCCGCAGCCATTCCAGCGCGCCTTGTTCGTCCTGCTCGCTGCAGCGGCGGCTGAACTCGAGCGCCACTTGCACGTTGCGGCTTTGCAGTGGCTGCAGCGCCTGGTCGAGCTGTCGTACCAGGGTGTTGCTCTCGTCCTCGTCCACGACACCCATGTCGCGCAGTGCTTCGAGAGTCTCCAGCCAGTCGGAGCGCTCCAGTGGCCTGCTGGTTGCACCGCTGGATGCCGCTTCCCGGACCGCAGTCCGGAACTGCTGGCTCAGGAACTCGCGTCCTTCCTGGTCGAGATCGGCATCTGCCTGCAAGGAAGCATCGAAGTCGTTGATCAGCGCTTGCGTGTCGTCAGCAGCAGGGGAAGCTTGCTGGCCTGAACCCTCGCCGCTGCCATCCAGCACGCTGCGATCCCGCAATCCCCAGTTCGAGGTAGCGGTGCTGGCTGCTGTGGAAGTGCGGCGCGGCGGCTTCTGCATGGTCAATTCCCAGGATGCCTCGTGGGTTTCCAAGTCCAATCCTTGCTGATGACTGCAACATAGGAGCTTCCAGGCTCCCAGTCATCTAGGACCGACCCTAGGTCGCCATGACGGCTGTTGTCCGTGCCGGTATCACCGCGCAACAAAGCCGTGCTCGGTGAGTGCTACCTGGCGCAGCTCGATTCCCATGCGCCTGCCGATATCGTCCACCCCGGCCCTCAGGCTCGCCTGGTTTTCCGGATCGCGCGCGTTGTGCCGGGCGGCCGCTACCAGCATCGCCAGCAGGGCGAGCGCCTCGGTGTTTTCCTGGCGGGTTTCAACGCTAAGTTGCGGCGGCGCCTGTCCACCTGAAAGCGTACGGCGAAGCTCTGCTCGCAAGCCTCTGAACGCAACTGCCTGATCGACTTTCCGCCCGTTCACCACGGCCCATGCATCGATCAGGAAAGCGTTGCTGACATCGGCAATGTTGTTCGCCGAATACCCGTGGCTTTCGAGCCTTTTCCGGAAGCGATGCTGCAACACGCCTGCATTCAGCGCCCCGAACACGACGTCCCTGGTGCCGCCAACCTGCGCGGCCAACAGGCGCCGGAAACCGGGATGCTGCAAGAAGCAGGCTTCCAGCAGCTGGGTCGTGCTGGAGGGTTGCTCGGCCGGCCGTCCGACAAGCACGCTCGCCATGCTTGCATTGACATGCCTGGTAACCGTTGCGGACGGCTCGTACCGCAGTTCGCGCATCGCGTCGAGGTACTCGGCTTCCGCACTCGCGGCCACCGGCGTAACTACCGCGTCGGCTTCTTCCCGCTTCGGATGCTTGCCGACGTCGCGATTGTCCTGCGATCGCTCGATCTGCCTTCTGAAATCATTTGCCCCGATCCACGAGCCGACGTAATCGACCTGGGCATGCGCAGCTCCCGCAATGGAGAGGAGCAGGACGGCAGCTGAAGCCGCTTTTTTCATGTCGATGACATCATTCCGGGCTGCCGCAGCATCCGCGGCTTGGATTCGCGAAAACGGATGCTGGAGAGCAATACAGGAGTACGCGTGATGTCCTCGTGCAAGCCCATGGCGGCCCCTTCCGGGGCCGCTAGGGCGCAGGTGTGTTCACCGCCGACAGGGTGTCGACGACACGCCGCGTCCTTTCGCCATCGCGTTCGCCGAGTTCGCGCGCCTTGGCGGCGAGCCACTCGTCGGCGCTTGGCTGCCCATCCCGGGCAATGCGATCGTTGTATTCAGGCACGATCAGCTTGAGCTCGTCCTGCAGCGAACGACGATGCTCCTCCATGTGGCGGATCAGCGTGTTCTGGTCGTCGCCGTCGATGATGCCTTCCTGATGCAGTCGCTCGACGTCTTCGACCCACCCGCGGTTCACGGCTCAGCCCCCGCCGTTCAACGCGAGGTTCAGCGCACCGTCGTAGTTGCCCTGGAACAGCTGCTGCGCGGCCTCTGCCAGCCCGGAATCACCGAGGATGTCGCCCGACTGGCCGCTGATGGCCTGCCCGAGCATGTCGCCGATCATGCCGCCGATCATCGAGCCCAACGGGCCGCCGATGGCGCCGCCAATGAGCTGTCCCGCCAGTTTTGCAATTCCGCCAAGATCAAAAGACATTGTCATTCTCCCTTCTGGTTTGGCCGGGATACGGGCTCCATGTGGCGGAAGCGGGCGTCCCGGAACGCAATCGCAGTGTCGGCGAGCGCCAGGAGGCCTCCAAGCTAGGACGTGCCCGATCTGGGGTCGACCCTAGCCGGGAGCACGCTCAGCCGTGGAAATGCGGATCGATGCTCAGCGTTCCCAGGTTGCGTTCGGCGAAGCGGCGGGCCAGCTCCGGGGCAGCCTCGCGGATCGCGTCGAAGCTGCTGCGCGAGCGCACGTCGGCGCGCAGCATCCAGCCCTCCGGCGTGCGGCTGAGCAGCAGGTCGGTGCCGGGCAGGGTGGCGTCGGCCATGCGCAGCAGGACGCGGCCGTCGCCGGCGCCGTCGGCCGCGCCGCGGTCGGCGGCCATCTGCTTGAGGTGGCGCTCGACCATGTCGGCAAACGCGTTGGGGTTCAGCGGCGGCGGCGGTGCGGCCTGTGGCAGGCCGTCGCGCATCGCCATCTGCGCCTGGTACAGCGCGGCCGGGTCGAGGGTCTGCTGCAGCGAAGGGCCGCCCGCATCGTCGCGCTGGCGGCGCAGCGCATCGTCCTCGTAGTGTTCGGATGCGGCGTCCTGCCTGCCCGCGATGGCTCCCTCGTCCTGCTGCCATTGGGGCGCTTCCTGCCCTTCGCGCCGCCCGGCCTGCTGCAGCGGCTGGCCGTCATCGCCGGGCTGTCCGGGCCCACGCGGGTCGCGCGATTCGCGCTTGCCCTGCATGAGCCGCTGAAAGTCGTCGACCTTGTCGCGCGGCGCCGGCTCGCGGGGGCGGGTGTCAGGCTTGTCGCGGCTGATGTCCCGGGTCGTCGCCGGGGTGGATGACGCGCTGCGGTCGATACTCATGGTCGTCCTCTCAATGCGTTGGCCGCGCGCCGTGGTGGCGCGCGAGCAGCATGTCGGCGGTGCTATCTTCTTCCTGGCGGGCCTCGAGTGCGCGCTGCTCGCCGCGCCAGTGGTCGCGCCGCTTCTCGAGCGCTTCCTGGCGGGCCTTGGCACGAAAGAACGCGTCGCGCGCCTGTGCCAGTTCGTGTTCGGCCGCCTGCAGGGCCTTTTGCGCCTGCGCCAGCCGCTGGCGCGCGGCCTCCACCTGCAGGCCGAGCCAGTCGATGTGCGCTTCGCGCTGGGCCAGCACGGTGGACCAGTCCACGCCGGGTGGCGGCGCATCGAGCAGGCGCGCGCGCTGGCCACTGCGTTCGTCGTTCAGTTGCTCTATCTCGTGCCCGATCCGCGTGCAGGCGTCGCGGCAGGCCTGCACTGCGCGCTGCTTCTCCAGCACCACCATCCGCGCCGCATCGGTGCGGTGTTCGCGCAGGCGCAGCAGGGTGTGGAGGGGATAGTGCTTCATCCGAACAACCTGCGCACCGCGTCTGCCGAACGTTCGAACGGCACCAGTTCGCCGGCCGACTGCTGCAGCAGCTGGCGCATCGGGCCGATCTTCTCGATCGCGATGTCGGCGTCCGGGTCGGTGCCGCGCTTGTACTCGCCCAGCTGCAGCAGCAGTTCGATGTCCTGGTACTTGGCCAGGTACTTGCGCAGCTGCCCTGCCGCGCGCTGGTGCGCGGGCTCGGTGACGCGCGGCATCACGCGGCTGAGGCTGGTAAGCACGTCGATCGCCGGGTAGTGGTAGGCCGCCGCCAGTTTTCGCGAGAGCACGATGTGGCCGTCGAGGATCGAGCGCACTTCCTCGACGATCGGGTCGCCGCCATCCTCGTCCTCGGCCAGCACGGTGTAGAAGGCGGTGATCGAGCCCTTGTCGTTGTTGCCGGCGCGCTCGAACAGCCGCGGCAGCGCGCTGAACACCGAAGGCGGGAAGCCGCGCCGCGCCGGCGGTTCGCCGACGGCCAGGCCCACGTCTCGCAGTGCGCGCGCGAATCGCGTCACCGAATCGAGCAGCAGCAGCACGCGCTTGCCCTTGTCGCGGAAGTGCTCGGCGATGGCGGTGGCGACCCACGCCGCGCGGCTGCGCTCGAGCGCCGGGCGGTCGGAGGTGGCCACCACGATCACCGACTTGGCCAGGCCTTCGGCGCCGAGGTTGTCGTGGATGAACTCGTTGACCTCGCGGCCACGCTCGCCGACCAGCGCGATCACGTTGACGTCGGCGTCGCCCCCACGCGCGAGCATGCCCAGCAGCGTGCTCTTGCCGCCGCCGGCGACGGCGAAGATGCCCACGCGCTGGCCTTCGCCGGTGGTCATCGTGGCGTCGATCGCGCGCACGCCGGTGGAGAAGGGACGCTCGATCAGGCTGCGGGTCAGCGGGTTGGGCGAGGCGGCGTAGATCGGCGCTTCGACCGTGTCGCCGATCGGGCCCTTGCCGTCGATCGGCTCGCCGTGGGCATCGAGGATGCGGCCGAGCAGGCCTTTGCCGGCACGCACCGCGGCCTGGCGCCCGGTCGCGTACACCGCGGTGGTGGCGGACACGCCGTCGAGCGCGCCCAGCGGCGTGAGCAGGGTCATCTGCTTCGACACGCCGACCACCTCGGCCGCAAGGCGGAATTTCGGATCGCCCTCGCCTGGCGGGTTGCGTAGTTCGCACAGCTCGCCGATCGCCGCCTTCAGGCCGGTGGCGCGGATCAGCGTGCCATGGGCCTCGGCGACGCGGCCGACGCGCTCGATCGCCTGCACCCTGGCCAGCGCACCCAGCAGGGGATCATCCATCCCCGGCGTGGTCCGGACCGCATCAGCCGGCGTGGTGAACGGCAGGTTCATCCGTCCTGCCTGCCAACGCCCGCAAGCGCGGTGCGGATCGCCTCGATCTGCTGCGCGACGCCGGCGCGCACTTCACCGGCCTCGGACACCACCACGCAGCTCAGCGGATCCAGGCTCATGTCCTCGACCAGCTCGATCACCCCGACCGCCGGATGCGCCTGCCGCACCGCGCCGAGGCCGGCGGCGACCTCCTCGCGCACCGACGGATGCACGCGGATCATCAGGAACTGTTCGGCCTGCGCGGCCTCGACCGCCTGCATCACCAGCGGCGGCACCACGGCGCGGGCGTCGAAGCCGGGGGCGACGCGCGCGACGATGGCGCAGGCCAGCTCGGTGACGCGGCTGCTGGCGTCTGCCAGGACCCGCGCGCGACGCTCGTTGAGCGCGGCGAGGTGTTCGGTCATCTGCTGCTGCACGCGTGCCAGGCCATCGGCGAAACCGTCCGCGTAGCCCTTCTCGCGCGCCTGCTCGATTTCGGCGCCGGCCTCGACGTACAGCGCGTTGACCTGTTCGAGCAGCGCGTCGAGCTCCTCGATGCGCTGCCACTGCCGCGCGGGCACCACGTTGCCGGCCAGCGCGCGGTCGAAGCGACGCGGCTCGAAGACCGACACCGTGGCCGACGTGGCCGATGGCCTGGAAGCGGTGCGTGCTGGCTCTGCGGACATGGCCTCGTTCCGGTGTCAGGCCGCGCGCGCGCGGGCAAGGTGGTGGTCGTGCAGGAATTGCAGCTGCTGCTGCGGCAGGTGCGCCTCGGCCGGCGATTCACGCGGGTATTGCAGCACCGTCCATTCGGCGAGCGCAGGGTCGCGCGGCGCCGCCCAGGCGTGCAGTTCGCTGCGGCCCTGGTGGTCGAACAGCGCATGCAGCGCGGCATCGTCGCGGCCGTCGGACAGCGCGGCGCCAAGACGCCCGCGCAGCTGCGCGGCGGTCGACGCCTGCACCCCGCCGTCCCAGACCTGCTTGTCCAGCGCCAGCAGGTAGCTGTTGCCGAGCGCGCGCCGCAACTGGCGCACCGGCTCGCGCCGGACCTCGGCGCGGATCGCAGGCGCGTAGGCAAGCACGCCGACGTCGCGCAGCAGCGCCGCCAGGCGCGCACGCGGCCAGCGCAGCACCGCCGCGGCAATCGCGCCGTCGGGGCGCGGCGCCAGCACTTCGCCGCCGACACCGGCCTCGCGCATCAGCCAGCGCGCCAGCATCCTGCGGCCGAGCGCGCTGTCGCGCGCCTGCTGCAGCAGTTCGGGGGAAATCGAAGCGGACTCGTGCTCGTCCGCGCCCGCCCGGTGGTACCAGTCGGGATGGATCTCGGCGATCACCGCCAGCAGGCTCATCTCGCCGCCCGGCTCATCCGTTCCACACGCGCGGCGGCTGCCTGGACTGCGCCAGGCGCGCGCGGATGCGCCCGCCGAAGGCGATCGCCAGCGACAGCAGCACCGCGATCGCGACGGTGATCGCGATCACCAGCGGGCTGATCGACGACAGCGCCGGCATCGCCGCCGGGCTGCGCGCGGCCTGCTTGCCGGCCAGCGGCGTGCCGACGGTGAAGAACTTGATCGTGACCTTGTTGACGTCGTCCAGGCCCTCGATGCTGTCCTTCACGCCAACCTTCAGGTCGGTTTCGCGGTCGCGCAGATCGGCGCCAGGCGCCTGGTAGATGAAGACCGACGCCGAAGAGTCCGCCTCGTTGCCGCCCAGCGGGTCGCGGTCGGGCAGCGCGATCGACACCGCGGCGTCGACGACGCCGTCGATCTTGAGCAGCTTCTGCCGCATCGACTCTTCCAGCCCGAACACGTACAGCGCCTTCTCCTGCGTGGCCGAGGTGGCGAAGCTGTCCTTCTTGAACAGGTCGCCCATCGTGAACGACTGCCGGCGCGGCAGGCCTTTGGCATGCAGGATCGCCATGGCCCGCGGGATATCGCCCTTGGCGATCCGAACCTCCCATCCCTTCTTGTCGGTCGAAAGCGACTTGTCGGCCTGGATACCCGAGCCGAGCAACTCCGCCATCACCTGGTTGGCCTGCTGTTCCTCGAGGTTGCTGTACAGCGCCGTGCCGCCGCAGCCGGCCAGCGCGAGGCACGCCAGCAGGGTTGCCACGACCATGGGACGCTTGATTGCGTTCGACGCCTTCATGCCTGCTCCCGCCTTACGACTGCTGCTTGAACAACTGCTGGACGCCGTCCGAGGTGCGGTTGGCGACGTTGGACGTCAGCTCCGCCTTGAACAGGAACTTGTGCGCCTCCATCGTCACCTGCAACAGCTGCCCGGGCGTGGGATCTGCCCCGCTGCTGGTGATCATGTGCGACATCGCGCTGATCTTGTCGGCGCCGGTGTTGAGGTTCTCGAACGTCGACATGAGCGCACGCATGCCCTCCGAGGGCGGCGCCGGCGCGGAGACCGTTGCCGGCGCGCTGCTGGCGGTGCCGCCGTTGGCGTAGGCGTCGGCGAACTGGCTGACTTCGAACATGGTCGCCTGCGGTTGCGCCGCGGGCGATGTGGCCGCATTGGCCTGCGCGGCTTCCGCCGCGACCTGGATGGCTTCGATCATTTCCGTGTCTCCTGTGGACCTGGCGAGATGCGGGGCGGCGTGTCGGCATGCACGCGCGGAGGCGGCCTGCCGCCACGCACGCAATGACAACGCACGCCGGGCATTACTGGCGCTTGCCCAGCGTTTCGAGCGCCTGGCCGACGCTGTTCTGCGAGGTCGCCGCGTTGTTGGACATGAACTGCATCTTCAGGCTCTCGGCGGTCAGCTTGACCATGTTCGAGGGCTGGTCGCCGCCGGATCCGATCACGTCCGACAGGTTGGTGATCTTCGCGGCCTGTCCGTCGAGCGTCTGGCCCCAGGCCTTGGACATCGCTTCATACCAGCTGCCACCGTCGGTGGACGATGCGCCGCCGCGCCCGACCGACGCGCTGCCGACGCCTGCGCGACCGATGAAGCTTGTGACCGGGTTCATGGGATTGTCGTTCATGACTTTCTCTCCTGTGGTGCGATCGATCGATCGCCTTGATGTCGATGGAACCCGACGCCGCGATGACGTCGCGTGAAACGCCTACTGCTTGTCGTGCGTACTGCTCCTTGAACCGGTGCCCGCCGCACGTGCGACGCGGCGGTCGACGTCGGCGGTATCGTCCGCGGCTTCCATGCCGGCCTGCTGCGCGGCCGGGACGCCAGCGGCCGTCGCGTCCTCCGCGGCCTGTTTCTCGGCCGCGGCCGCGATCTCCGCCGCCGTCACCGGCTGCGGGATGATCTTGTGGAGCACGCCGTCGGCGGTGACCACGTGCGCCGACTCGCCGATGGAGACCAGCGTGCCCCGGCCCGGCACCTCGGCACCGACCGGATACTCGGTGCCGTCGACCGCGACCAGGTGCGGCGTCTTGCCGCGCACCACCGACACGATCCGCGTCGGACCCGGCTTCACGGCGCCCTCGGTCGGCCCGTTGGCGGTGCGCTTGGCCTGGTCGGGCTCGACGTAGTTCTTGACCAGCACCCGGGTCACGCCCGGGACGTCGTCCATCGCCCGCGAACTGGCGGCGGCGCGCATCGCATCCATGTCCTCGAAGCGGCCGCTGGCCTCGACCACGCCGTTGCCCATGTAGCGGGTCTTGGCATTGATGTTCTGCGAGCGCAGCACTTCGCTGACGTCGGCGGCGATCTTCTCGGCAGAGCGCAGGTCGAGCGCGGCCTCGAAGCCGGCCTGCGCGACCCGCGCCTCGATGCTTTCGCGCTCCTTGTCGTTCTTGACCGTGCCCCTGAGCACCGGCCGGCCGTGGGCGTCCTCGACCACCTGGCCGTCGCGCATCTGGAATTCGGTGATCAGCGCGCCGAGCTGGCTGCGCGGATCAGGCGTCGCCTCGTGCCTGGGCATCACCGCGGCGAAGATCGCGAGCGACGCCAGCGACAGCACTGCCAGTGCCGCCACGATCGGCAGCTTGCGCATGCCGGTGGCCGGCGTGCGGATGTCGTCGATGGCGAAGTCGGGCGCCAGCGATGCCCAGCCCGGGTCGTCTTCCTCGCCGAAGGCAATCGCCGCTCCACCAAGCTGGATGCGCTGCAGGCCGCGCAGTTCGACCGGGTCGCCCGGGTGCAGCGGCTGGCCGTCGACGCGCAGCGGCGCATCCAGCGCGCGCAGCGACGACATGCCGCCGATCAGGTTGATCAGCGCGTGGTGACGCGCCACGCCCTGGTCGGCCAGGACGATGTCGCAGTCGTCGCCGCTGCCGACCAGGATCATTTCCTGTTCGGCGAGGTCGCGGCTGGCGCCGGCATGCAGGCCCGAGAGGATCCGCAGGACATTGGCCCGTGCGGGGGTGTCCGCGTCGGCGGCGACTTCGGCGGTGACGGTGGATTCGGGCTTCTTGGATGACATGGCGTGGCCCCTCGCGAAGTTCTGCGTAGTCGTTGTTACGGCGTCATGCGTTGATCTGGCCGGCCTGCACGATGCGCAGGTCCGGGGCGAGTTCCTGGTACGACAGCACCGGCAGTTCGAAGAAATCGACTTCCATCAGCTTGCGCAGGTGACGGCGCACGTCGAGCGAGCACAGCAGCACCGGGTGCACGCCCTCGGGCTGGCGCGCGAGCTGGCCGCGCACCTCGTTGCCCAGCCGCGCGGCCAGTTCCGGCGAGATCGCCAGCTGGCTGGCGCCGCCGGCCACGCGCACCGACTGGCGCAGCTTGTCCTCGAGCTCGGGATGGATCAGCAGCACGTGCAGGGTGCGGTCGGCGTCGGCGTAGCGGTCGGCGATCTCGCGCTTCAATGCCACCCGCACGTACTCGGTCAGCAGCACCACGTCCTTCTCGCGGCCGCCGACGTCGGTGATCGCCTCGAACGCGTCGCGCAGGTTGCGCACCGGCACGCCTTCCTCGGCCAGCCGCCGCAGCACGTCGGCCACGCGCTGCGGCGCGACCACGCGCAGCATCTCCTTGACCAGGTCTGGATAGTCGCGCTGCATCTTGCCGAACAGGTTGGCGGTTTCCTGGATACCGATGAAACCGCCCATGCGGCGCTTCAGCGAGCTGCGCAGGTGGTCGCTGACCACGTCGATCGGCCTGGGCGTGCCGTCGTTGGCCGCGTCGGCCCATTCGCCGTCGAGGGCGGGGAAGAAGCCGGGCAGCTTCGGTGCCGCTTCCATGCCCGCGCGCGCGGGGCGGAAGTGGGCGTCGCCGCGCATGCGCCCGGACGCGATGCGCGCGCCGTGCGCGGTGAGGCGGTATTCGCCTTCGCCCAATGCGCTGGTCACGCGCACCTGCGGCACCGGGATCGGCACGCCGTATTCCTCGCGCATGCCCTGCGCAAGCCCGGCGACGCGGCGGCGGGTCTCGGCCTCGTCGCCGAGCAGGGCCGCGAGAGACGGCGCGATTTCCAATTGCAGCGGTGCAGGCGGCGCCAAATCGTCGGCATCGGCCGGCTTGCGCGACTCGACCATCTCCTGGTCCTGCACCCGGAATGCACGCCGCAGCACGTCGAACTGGTGGCGGTAACGCCACGCGCTCATCGTCAGCATCGCGACGCCGAGCACGGCGAACACGATCTTCGGGAAGCCAGGCACCAGGGTCATCAGCAGCGCCAGCAGGCCGGTGATCAGCAGCACCCGCGGCTGCCCCGAGATCTGCCGGGTGATCGCATCGCCCAGGTGCTTGTCGTCTTCCTCGCCGGCGGTGCGGGTGACCACCAGGCCGGCGGCGATGGTCGCCAGGATCGCCGGGATCTGCGAGACCAGGCCGTCGCCGATGGTGAGGATGGAATAGGTGTGGGTGGCCTCGCCCAGCGGCATGCCGTGCTGCAGCACGCCCACCGCCAGGCCGCCGAGCAGGTTGATGATGATGATGACGATGCCGGCGATGGCGTCGCCCTTGACGAACTTCATCGCGCCATCGAGCGAGCCGTGCAGCTGGCTTTCCACTTCAAGGTGCCGGCGCTTGCGCCGCGCCTCGTCCTTGTCGATCAGGCCCGAGCGCAGGTCGGAATCGATCGACAGCTGCTTGCCGGGCATCGCGTCGAGGGTGAAGCGGGCGGCGACCTCGGCGACGCGCTCGGCGCCCTTGGCCACGACGATGAACTGCACCACGGTGATGATCAGGAACACCACCAGGCCGACCACCAGGTTGCCGCCGGCAACCATCGTGCCGAAGGTCTCGACGATGTGGCCGCCCTCGGCGTTGAGCAGGATCGAGCGGGTGATCGCGATCGACAGCGCGAGCCGGAACAGCGTGGTCAGCAGCAGGACGCTGGGGAAGCTGGAGAACGCCACCGGCGTGGGGATGTAGATCGCCAGCAGCAGCAGGCCGAAGCCGATCGAGATGTTGACCGCCACCAGCGCGTCGATCGCCATGACCGGCAGCGGCAGGATCATCACGCTGATGATGGTGACCGCGGCGAACGCCAGCACGACGTCGCTGTAGCCGGCGCGCTGGCGCGGTGCGTTACCGGCAGGCGCGGCGAGGAGCGACCCGATCAGCGCGCGCACGCCACGCCACCATTCGTGGGCGCATGCAGCGCGTTTGCCTGCAGGCGAGGCGATGTCCGTGCCACGCCGCGGGCGGGACACCGGACGAGTCCGTATGGCCTGCCGCCAGGCGTGGGGTGCTCATGAAAGATGATCCGGACCTGCCGCATTTGCCCCTGACCTCATGCGTCACTTTGTGGCAAATTACGATACCTTCCGGAATTGCACAAGGCGTAATGGCGATGCTCAAAGCGGCGTCATCCCGGCTTCCCGGATTCAGGCAGATGAATGCAAGTCCTTGTAATGAATCGGTAATTCAGCGCTCACGGCAAGTTAACGCGGGGACGCTATATGACGGGGGTCGAGCTCGCCGGCGGTCTGCGGTATCGGGGCGGGTTCAATGTCCGATTGTTCCAGATTTGTGATCAATGTCACCGTTTGAGCCCCCACTCCGACCGCGAACAGACGACCGGAGCGGGACTTCACCACCACGATCCGCTCCCGGGACCCCACCGGCAGGATCTGCAGGATCGTCAGCGGCGCGTCCTGCCCGGTGAGGCCAAAACGGCGGCGGACGAAGTACAGCACGGCAACCAGGGCAATGATGACCAAGGCCAACGGCAGCAGGATCCCCAGGACTTCACCGGCAATCGAGCCCGGCGCCGCGGGCTGCGCGGCGTCCGGCGCGGCGAGGACGGCCAGCGGTGCGCAGGCCAGCAGGATGCCGAGGCAGGCGGAAAGGAGTGTCGGGCGATGGAAGGTCATGGCATTCCGGAAAGGCGGCGGGAGGTGCCGCCGGGTCGCCGGTTACCGTAGCAGCCGGGCCGCGCCGGGCAACAGCGGCCCGCGCGCGGCGGCGATGACGACGGCGCGGGCCGCGTGAGTCCGGCGCGCGCCAAGGCGGCCAAGGCCGGGCCGGAAGCCGGCAGGCGGCCGGGGCCCGCCCCGTCCGCACCCGGCGCAGGCACGCCCGGTGCGCTCTCCCTGCTCGAAGCCGTGCCCTTCGCCTGCGCGGCCTACGCCCGCGACGACGGCGCGCTGGTGGCGGCCAACCGGCGCTTCGACGAAGAATTCGCCGCGCTGCCCGAACACCGCCAGCGCGACCGGCTGCTGGCGCTGCTGCGCGACGGCGCGCTCGACGACGCCGAGCCGGCCGAGGTGCGCGCACCGCACAGCGGCCGCTGGTATGCGCTGCACTGGGGCGAGGCCGAACACGACGGCCGCGCGCTCGCGCTGCTGACCGCGATCGACATCAGCGAACGCATCGAAGCGCTCGACTCGCACAAGTCGCAGCAGGAGAAGCTGCTGTTCACCTCGCGGATGATGTCGGTGGGCGAGATGGCCGCGACGCTGGCGCACGAGCTCAACCAGCCGCTGGCGGCGATCGTCAACTACCTCAACGGCTCGCTGCGCCTGGTCGACCAGGCCGGCGGGCCGGCGCAGGTCGAGCGCGCGCTGCAGGCCGCGCGCACCCAGGCCGAGCACGCCGCGGCGGTGATTTCGCGGGTGCGCGAATTCGTCCGCGCGCGCGAGCCGCGCCGCGACGCCCAGGACGTACACGCGATGGCCGCGACCGTGCTCGAACTGCTGCGGCTGGAGGCCGAGCGCCAGCAGCTGCGCATCGACACCGCGCTCAGCCCGTCGCTGCCGCCGGTGTACGCCGACCGGGTGATGGTGGAGCAGGTGCTGCTGAACCTGGTCAAGAACGCGATCGAGGCCATGCGCGGCATTCCCGTGGCCCAGCGCGAACTGCGCGTGGAAGGCCGGGTGAACCTCGACGGCGAAGTCGAGATCCGGGTCTGCGACCGCGGCACCGGGCTCAGCTCGGCCGAGCAGGACCAGCTGTTCTCGCCCTTCTTCACCACCAAGAACGACGGACTCGGGATCGGCCTGGCGATCTGCCGTTCGATCATCGAGTACCACAAGGGGCGGCTTTTCTTCGAACCGCGCGAGGGCGGCGGCAGCGTGTTCGGCTTCACCCTGCCGCATTACGAGGAGAGGGCCCATTGACGTGATGGGCATCAACCGGTCCGGGGGAGGCTGATCCATGGGCGAGGCACGGGTGTACCTGGTCGACGACAACGCGGGGTTCCGCGATTCCACCGCGTGGCTGCTGGAAACCTCGGGCTTCGAGGCGATTCCGTTCGCATCGGGGCCGGAGTTCATCGAGGCTTACGGCAGCGATCGCCACGGCGCCGAGCCCGAGTGCCTGGTGTCCGACATGCGCATGCCGGAGATGAGCGGGCTGCAGCTGCAGGACGAACTGCATCGCCGCGGCATCGTGCTGCCGCTGGTGTTCGTCACCGCGCACGGCGACGTGCCGCTGGCGGTGGAGGCGATGCGCAAGGGCGCGGCCAACTTCCTCGAAAAACCCTTCAGCGAGGACGCGCTGGTGGATGCGATCCGCGCCGCGCTGTCCAGCGCGCGCAACCACGGTGCGGTCGGCGCGGTGGGCGAATCGCTGGCCAGGCTGAGCCCGCGCGAGCGCCAGGTGCTGGACCTGGTGATCGCCAGCAAGCCCAACAAGATCATCGCCGACATCCTCGGCATCAGCATCAAGACCGTCGAACTGCACCGTGCCAACATGATGAGCAAACTCGGGGTGCGCTCGCTGCCCGAACTGATGAAGGTAGCCCTGGGACATGCCTGACAGCGCAACAAGCAAGCCCAAGACAAGCGCGCGCAAGCCGGCGGCCCGCGCGCCGCGCGCCGCGCCCGTCCGCGACCTGCGCGAATGCATCCCGCAGGTTGCGCCCGCGCAGGCCGAGGCGCTGCGCGGGCTGTTCGCCGCGCCGCGGCACTGGCCGCTGGGCGATGGCGCGGCGCTGCATTTCACCCCGGGCGTCGCACCGGCGGCGGACGAAACCTTTTGCGTCGACGCCGAAGGCACGCGGCTGCAGCTGCGGCTGGACACCACCGACGCGGGACAGGCCGGACCCACCGGCCTGCACTGGAGCGACTATCACGGCCGCGCGCGCCTGCTGGCCTGGAGCCTGGCCCACGAACGCGCGCTGATGCGCCTGAGCGAACTGCTCGGCACTTCGCTGCTGCCGCAGGAAGCGGCCGACGGCGACAGCGCCGACGACGACGCGGTGTGGCTCGCATTCGCCACCGACCCGCACCGGGACGCGCACGCGGAACCACTGGGCGGCGCGATCCGGTTCCCGGTGCACTGGTTGCCGCGCCTGCAGGCCCGCGCCGAACCGGTCTACGAAGACGACCCGCTGCCGCGGCTCGACGCGCTGCGCGACCTGCCGGTGCCGATCCTGGTCGGCTTCGACGGCCCGCGCCTGCCGCTGGCCGACTGGCAGGGCCTGCGGCCGGGCGACGTCGTGCTGATCGGCAACGGCAGCCTGCCGCCGCTGCAGGCGCGCACGACGCAACTGGCGTGGCCGCTGGTGGCCGCACCCGACGGCTGGCGGATCGCCGCCGCCGCGCAACCGCGACTTTATCCCCTGGAGCCTTCCACGATGAACGACGAATTCCCCAACGGCGCCACCGGCGACGGCGTGGACAACGAGACCGGTGGCGAAGATGCCATCGCGCGCAACCTGCCGGTGCAGCTGGCCTTCGACATCGGCCGGGTCGAGATCGGCATCGGCGACCTGGCCGCGCTGCAGCCGGGTTACGTGTTCGCGCTGCCGGCGCAGTTGCAGGGCGCCAACGTCACCATCCGCGCCAACGGCCGCAAAACCGGCCGCGGCGAGGTTGTGGCGGTCGGCGACACCCTCGGCGTGCGCCTGCTGGCCTGGGAATGAATCACGGCGGCGGCACCGGGGTGCGCCGCACGCAGCCGCTCGCATGCGTGGCTGCGTACGCTGCGCGGGTCGGCAGCGCGCACTAGCAATCTGGCAACACAACGCAACAGACAGGGGCTTGCATGGATTTCAACACCCTAGACCCGGCACTGGTCCTGCTTACCGTCGTCAGCCTCGCGCTGGCGCCGTTCGTGGCGGTGATGGTGACGTCATTCACCAAGATCGTGGTGGTGCTGAGCCTGCTGCGCAACGCGCTGGGCCTGCAGCAGGTGCCTCCGAACGTGGTCATCAACGGCCTGGCGATCGTGCTGTCGATCTACGTGATGTACCCGGTGATCCTCGACACGCAGGCGGCGATCGAGGCGCGCAAGAACGGCCAGCCGCCGCCGGTGCCCTCGCTGCTCGCCAAGCCCGCACCGCGCGCGTCAACGCCGGCGGCGACCACGCCGCCACCGGCTACCTCGCCCGCCGCGGCCGACGGCGAGGCCGCGGCGCTGGCGGCGGCCGTACGTGCCGGCGAGCGCGGCCCGTCCTTCGCCAACGTGCGCGACGGTCGCGACGAGGCCCCGCCCACCCCGACCGCCGCCGAGAATGCCGCGGCCGGGGAAGCCGCCGCGCTCGAGCCGCTGCCCGAGAAGGGCGTGGCGCGGATGCTCGGGCTGGCCAACGCCGGCAAGGAGCCGCTGCGCGCGTTCCTGCTGCAGCACTCGAACAACGCCGAGCGCGCGTTCTTCCTGCGCAGCGCGCAGCGGCTGCTGCCGCCGGCGCAGCGCGACCAGATCACCGCCGACCACTTCCTCGTCGTGGTGCCTGCGTTCACCGTCAGCGAGCTCACCGCGGCGTTCCAGATCGGCTTCCTGATCTTCCTGCCGTTCCTGGTCATCGACATGGTGGTGGCCAACATCCTGCTGGCGCTCGGCATGATGATGCTGTCGCCCACCACCATCTCGCTGCCGTTCAAGCTGCTGCTGTTCGTGCTGATCGACGGCTGGGCCAAGCTGGTGCACGGCCTCGTGCTGACCTACGGCAGCTGAGGAGGACGCGATGAACGAGGTGATCGAACTCACCAAGCAGGCCCTGTGGCTGACCCTGATCCTGTCCGGGCCGCCGGTGGGCGCGGCGGCGCTGGTGGGCCTGCTGGTGGCCTTCCTGCAGGCGGCCACCCAGCTGCAGGAGCAGACGTTCGCCTACGCGCTGAAGTTCCTTGCCATCGTGGTGACGCTGTTCATCACCGCGGCGCTGATCGGCGGCACGCTGTACACCTTCGCCGACCGGATCTTCGTCGACTTCCCCGGCCTGGTCCGGCACTAGCGCGGGCTGCCGCTGCCGATGCAGTTCGAGCAATTCCTCGGCAACCCGCTGCTCGCGCTGGGCCTGACCCTGCCGCGCATCGCGGGAGCCTTCATCATGCTGCCGCTGCTGACCCAGCAGAACATGCCGGCGATGGTGCGCAACAGCTTCCTGGTGAGCCTGGCGATCGTGGCGCTGCCGGTGGCGCTGGCGGGATTGCCGGACACCAGCCTGGAGATGTCGGTGATGGCGCCGATCGTGCTCAAGGAGCTGTTCATCGGCATCGCCATCGGCTTCGTGTTCGGCATCGTGTTCTGGGCGATCGGCGCGGCCGGCAACATCCTCGACACCCAGATCGGCATGAGCATGGCGTCGATCTTCGACCCGATCCAGGGACACCAGACGTCCCTGCACGGGCAGTTCCTGTCGCAGCTTGCAGCGTGGCTGTTCATGGCCAGCGGCGCGTTCCTGGTGTTCCTCGACCTGCTGCTGACCAGCTACTCGGTGTGGCCGGTGATGTCGTTCTTCCCGGCGATCCAGATCAGCGGCATGCACCTGTTCGTCGGACAGTTCAGCTACCTGATGACCGCCGCGCTGCTGCTGGCGGCACCGGCGGTGGTGATCATGCTGATCATCGACCTGTCGTTCGGCCTGGTGAACCGCTACGCGCCGTCGCTCAACGTGTTCGCGCTGACCCTGCCGATCAAGGCCTGGCTGGCCACCGCGATCATCCTGCTGATGCTCGGTTCGCTGATGGAGTTCATCATCCAGCGCCTCGGCGACAGCCGGGGGTTCCTTGATGTGCTGCAGCGGGTGTTCACTCCCTAGCCGCGGGCTGCGGCGCGGCTACGCGGGCGGCCCGCCCTCGTCACCTCCGCTTCCGCTCCCGTCGCCGATCTCGCGGCGCATGCCCTCGGCCCAGTGCAGGACTTCGGCCACGGCGTCGAAGAACTCGCTGCCGATGTAGTTGTCCAGCTCGACCTTCTCGTTGAGGCCGCGCGCCAGCTGCACGTTCTGCAGGATCGGCACGCCGGCTTCCTCGGCGGTCTTCCTGATCAGCGCGGCGACGCCGTCCTCGCCCTTGGCGACCACCACCGGCAGGTCGTCGACGCCGTGTTCGTACTGCAGCGCGATCGCGATGTGGGTTGGATTGGTCACGACGACGTTCGATCCCCGGACGGCACTGAGCATGTTCTGCTGCGACCACTCCTGGTGCAACTGCCGGCGGCGCGACTTGATGTAGGGGTCGCCCTCGTTCTCCTTGACCTCCTGGCGGATGTCGCGCCGGCTCATGCGCAGCTGCTTGGTGTAGGAGAACTTCTGGTACCA
>Ga0182747_1001424_pt1 | contig 18533 bp, 13 predicted proteins | sample eDN3rd30CBELigBY_FD_128526 | JGI IMG/M metagenome (GOLD analysis project Ga0182747, IMG submission 128526) | Enriched backyard soil microbial communities from Emeryville, California, USA - eDNA 3rd pass 30_C BE-Lig BY (version 2) (version 2) | ecosystem: Environmental > Terrestrial > Soil >...
ACCGGCTTCATCGGCTACTTCTACATCCTGACCTTCATCATCGGCTTCGGCGCGATCCTGCTGGTCAGCACCAACCCAGAGTTCAAGGACGCCGCCGGCGCCCTGCTGGGCGGCAACAACATGGCGGCGGTGCACCTGGCCGATGCCGTGGGTGGCAGCATCTTCCTCGGCTTCATCTCGGCGGTAGCGTTCGCCACCATCCTGGCGGTGGTCGCCGGCCTGACCCTGGCCGGTGCCTCGGCGGTGTCCCATGACCTGTACGCCAGCGTATGGCGCAAGGGCAAGGCCAACGACAAGGACGAGATCCGCGTGTCGAAGATCACCACCGTCGCACTGGGCGTGCTGGCGATCGGTCTGGGGATTCTGTTCGAGAAGCAGAACATCGCCTTCATGGTCGGCCTGGCGTTCTCCATCGCGGCCAGCTGCAACTTCCCGGTGCTGCTGCTTTCGATGTACTGGAAGAAGCTGACCACCCGCGGTGCCATGATTGGCGGCTGGCTGGGCCTGATCAGTGCGGTGACGCTGATGATCCTCGGCCCGACCATCTGGGTGCAGATCCTGGGTCATGAGAAAGCCATCTACCCGTATGAGTACCCGGCGCTGTTCTCGATGCTCATCGCCTTCGTCGGTATCTGGTTCTTCTCGGTCACCGACAAGTCCAAGGCGGCCGATGACGAGCGTGCGCTGTTCTACCCGCAGTTCGTCCGTTCGCAGACTGGCCTCGGTGCCAGCGGGGCGGTTTCGCACTAACCTTGCATCCGTAGCTTGAACACAACGCCCCGCTTGTCGGGGCGTTGTCGTTTCCGCGGGCCCATCGCCGGCAAGCCGGCTCCCACAGGTACGCCCTTGAACCTGAGAAAAATGGGAACCTCTGTGGGAGCCGGCTTGCCGGCGATAGGTTTGTCAGAAATTTCAACAAGTCGCTCGGAGCGATCCTGTATTTCCCCTGCAAACAAATCCGAATAATTCACCTGTCAACGGCGCTTTGCCTGATTGGCGATCATTCGAAGATGTTAACTACAGCTTTCAAGGAGATACATTCGTGAAAGCATTGCTTCTGGCGCTTCCCTTCGCAGCACTGGCCGCCGGCCCGGCCATGGCCGAGGACCCGATCGAGAAACAGGTGCTGATCACCGCCACCGTGCCCACTGCCAACTTCTACGTCGAGCCGGTCGGCGGCAACTGGATGAACGACCCGCAGGACATGGCCTGGAACTCGTTTCAAGGCAGCCTGACCCCGGTTCGCAAGCAACTGCAGGCCAAGAGCACCATCGGCCCGATCACTGCCCATCTGCTGTCGCCAGCGGTGGTCAGCAGCGGCCTGAATGCCATCGATCTGAATGTCAAGATCGGCGACACCGTGCTCACCACCAGCGCGAGCGAAATCCTCACCGAAGCTCAGGCTGCACCGGGCGCTATCGTCGACTTCGAAGTCGCGCCGCAGGTACCGGCCGGTGGCTACCAGCCAGGCAACTACCAAGGCCTGGTCAGCATGATGTTCGAAACTGCCGCACCGTGATCTGACCTGCTCGCACATTTTCCCTTCATCCGTTGTTGCTCTCCTTCGCCCCCTGGTTCGCGCCGGGGGTGGGGGCGACGTTTGCTCGCAGACAGGGTCATGGCCTTTTCCTTAACTACAAAGACTTTGCTGCTCACGGCATGCCTTGCCGTGCTTCCAGCCACTGCAACTGCCACAGGCAACGCCTTGGGCGTGGTCAGCCAGGCACAAGGCCTGCCACGGGAATTCGAGGAGCACTTCTTCGATGTGCCGTTGGCGGTTCGGGTCGACCTGGATGGCCGCTACCTGGGCGATGCCATGGTCGTGCTCAGTCGCGACGAGCGGGTGCAGTTGCTGGAATTCACCGACCACCTGGAAAGCCGCGAGCCGGAAAACCTACGCCGCCGCTGGCAGGAGCGCCTGGCCAGCGGCCGGCCGCTCGGTGACTGCCAGAAGGACTGCCCGGACGGCCTGCGCGCGATCCACTACAGCCTGGTCAACTCGCAGCTATCGCTGCTCACCCACGCTGCCGAACTGGCCGGCGATGCCCCGCGTTTTCACACGCTGCCCGAGCACGGCAGCGGTCTGTTGCTGCGCAACCAGCTCAACCTGGTCAGTGACGGGCGCGACACCAGCGGGCTGTATTCGCTGCAGGGTCAAGGCAGTCTCGACAATTGGACGACACTGGCCAATGCCCAGGTCGACCGTGGCGGCATCAGTGGTCAGGACACCCGCCACCGGGTCAGTCAGCTGTATGCCGAGCGCCTGCACGATGAACATTTCTACCGCCTGGGCTACTTCACCCCTGGCGCCCAGGGCCTGACCCGCCAGCCCCGGCTGCTCGGTCAGAGCCCCGACACCGCCTTGGGCCTGATGTTCGGCAGCAGCGACAGCCTGCTGATCGACAACGGCCAGCCCAGTTCCACACCGATCTATGTCACCCCCAACCGCCCCGGCGTGGTGGAGATCTACCGCAACGGCGTGCTGATCAACAGCCAGCCGGTGCAGCCCGGCCTGCAAGCACTGGACACCCGAGTGCTGCCGGGCGGCATCTATCAGGTCGAAGTGCGCCTGCTTGAAGACGGCCAGGAAACCTCACGCACCGACGAATTCGTCTACAAGCCCAGCAGTTGGCGCAACCCCGACAGCCGCTGGCGCTACAACCTGTACCTGGGCCAGCAGACCAGCCTGCTGAGCAACTGGGATGAGCAGCACGACGACAGCCTCAGTGCCGGGGTGCTCGCCAACTACCTGCTGCACCCACGGGCGGTACTGGGCCTTTCCGTGCAGCAGGTCGATGAAGCCATGCAGTACGGCACCTCGCTGGACTGGGATGCGCTGGACCGGCTGAAGCTCTACGGCAACGTCTATCGCACCGAAGACCAGGGCAATGGCTACGACCTGCAGATGATCCATAGCCACGATCTCGGTTCACTGGTGCTCAGCCACAGCCGCTCATGGCTGGAAACCACCAGCCGCTCGACGCACAGCCAATACGTACGCTACGAAGAGCAGAGCCAGAGTTCGCTGTTGCTCACCCATCGCCTGGATAACCGCAGCACGGCGACCATCCGCCTGGCCCACAGCTCCGGTGCCGCCGATGGCATTGGCATCGACCTGGGTTGGTCGCACTATGGCAAGTTCCTCGGCTCCGACGCCAACTGGCGCCTGACCCTGTTCGATCGCCCAGGCACCCGCAGCAGCGGCGATGCCCGTAGCCGTGGCGTCAACCTGGCCGTGAGCATGAGCCTCGGTGGCCCCGGCGAGCGCATTGCCGCCAGCATCGGCAGCCGCACTTCGCATGATGGCGGGCGTGACCACAACGCGTCGCTGTCGTACCAGCGCGATGTCGATCTCGGCGTGGTACGCAGCCTCGGCGCCACCGCCACGGTCGACCGTTATGGCGCAGGCCTGGGCGGCAATGCCCAGTTCCAGAACCAGGTGCTGCATGGCGATGCCTACGCCCAGAGTTCGTCCTACAACGGTGAGGTCAGTGCCGGCCTGAACCTGCAGAGCATTGTGGCCGTGGGCGAGGGCAAGCTGGCCATGACCGGTCAGTACCTGCCCCACGACGCCGGGCTGATCGTCGATGTGGAAAGCGACATCGAAGGCCTGGTACTGCGCGCCGATGATCAGTACGGCCTGAGCGCCTCCTTGCAGCCGGGGCGCAACGTGATTCCGGTAGGGGCCTACAAGTCAGGCTATGTGCAGTTCGACCTAGAAGGCGACGACGAGGCGGCAGTGATCCAGCCCACCAGCTTCGACTACCACCTCAACCGGGGTGGTGTGGGCTACCGCAAGTTGCGGGTGATGCGCACGGTCACCGTGCTTGGACGCCTGCTGAACCGCCAGGGGCAGCCGATGCAGGGTGTGCAGGTGGTCAACCATGCCAGCCGCAGTGTCAGTGAACCGGGCGGTCATTTCGCGGTGGAAATGAGTGAGTCGACCCCGACCCTGGAGGTACGCCAGGGCGGCGAGTCGTTGTGCCTGCTGCAGTTGGACTTCAATCGCCTGGAACGCGAGGGGGACGTACTGCTGGCGGGCGATCTGCAGTGTGTGCCAGGGCGCATGGCCCAGGCCGAGGGCGTACCGATGGAGAACAAGAGTTGAGCAGGATTTGTCTATTTGCACTGGTGCTCGTCTTGCTGGGCGGTTTCGTGCCAAACCCGAGCATGGGCTTGGAGATGGACCTGCGCTTGCGCTACCGCGGGGAGGCTTCCGGGAGGTTCGAAAACATTACCCCACCAGCAGCATTCTGCGCGGTGTGGCCAGAGTCATGTCGGGTGAGCAACTTCAATTTCGTCGCGGACCTGCCCATCACCTACGACAAGACCATTGTCAACCAGGCGTCCGAGCCGCGTGATCGGCACTACATACAGATGCCCGCAGAGCGAAATGTGCAAGTCATCAGTGAAACCGGTCGCAGCTATGAGCTGACGTTCAGGTTTCGCTCGCTCAGCCAGCAGCTGAGACTACTGCAACGTCACAAGGTGGATGGGATCGGCCAGGGTGGCTGCGAGTTCTTCACGTCGATCGGCAACACCACCTTGGTGCGTTTTCGTTGGGGCATTTACACCCCTCCGGCTCCACAACCTTGCCATGACTACACTAATACCAACGTTGGCCTGCGCACCGACGTACAAGTGACGCAGTTCGGCGTCGGCTTCGAGTTGATCATGCCGCGCCCGATCGGCATGCCCCAAGGCATCTACCGAGGTTCCGTGGATTACACCATTGGCCCGGGAGGTGATTTCGATTTCGGCAACGCGGTTTCGAACCTCAACGGCACCCGGCTCAAGGTGAACTTCGAACTGGATGTACAGCACGACTTGTATTTGCAGTTTCCTCCTGGCTCCGACCGCGCCGTGCTGGAGCCGCCGGGCGGCTGGATGGCCTGGCTGAGCGGGCGGAGTACGCCTCCACGACTGTTCCGCGACATACCCCTGCGCATCTGGAGCACCGGGCCGATCAAACTCTACAAACGTTGCCAGTACGAATTGGCCGGCATCTGTGGCCTGCGCGAAAGCAGCGGCCACATGGTGCCGGTGCAGGTGGCGGTGACGTTGCCCGCCGGCATGCAGCATGGGGGCAAACCCATCAACCGCGTGGCGATCCCCACCCACGAGGCCGCAGCGCTTCAGGTCGAACCCATCAGCACGGTATGGAATCAGCCCGGCCAATTGCATTTCGAGGTGGCTGGCAGTGATGTGCCGAGCATGCTGGCCCACCCGGGTAGCCGCTATGAGGGGTTGGTAACCGTGGTATTCGAGGCGCAGTTGTAAAGGCAAAAAGCTGTCTTTAGGAAATTTCCTCAAGTCGCAGGGAAATTTCCTGCATTTTGCGCGCGCGCAAAAGACCACAATGACTGTGGTGATACTGATTCGCTATCAGCGGTTTTTGCTATGAGGACTTTTCATGAGGCTGTTTCGATACGTCTGCCTGACCCTGGCGATGCTGCCTTGCGCAGCCCAGGCGGCACCCGAACTGAATGTCGGCGGGCTCTACGACTACCTGGAGGAGGGCAAGAGCACCTTGCTCAAGCGTGTGCGCAATGGCGGCGACTCCACTGCCTTCGTCAAGGTCAGCGTGGTCGAACTGGTGTACGAAGGCAGCGGTGCGCCCCGTGAAGTTGCCCTCGAAGGCCTGGCCCTCGAACAGCGCGGGCTGGTGGTCAGCCCGGCGCGGCTGATCGTGCCGGCGCGCGGCATGCAGGCGGTGCGCTTGCTGTATCGCGGTGATCGCGACAAGGAGCGCTACTACCGCTTGCGCTTCATCCCGGTGCTCCCGGAGCAGGACGACGGCTTCGCCGTCAGCGAGGCCGAAGCCGAGGAGTACCGCGACAGCCTCAAGGCCGGGGTCAACTTGCTCGCAGGCTACGGCACGCTATTGTTCGTACGCCCCAACCAGACCCACTACCAGACCCCGATCCGCCGCCAGGCCGGTGCACTCACCGTGACCAATCAGGGCAACGCCACCGTGGTGCTCGATCACTTCCGCCAGTGCCAGGCCCAGGACCAGGTGTGCGAGCCGGCCACCAAGCATCATCTGCTGCCGGGGCGTACCCGGCAGTTCGATGGCCAGGCGGCCAAGGTGCACCAGTTCGAACTGCACGAAGGTGCCGAGCGCAAGGCCATGGTGCTGAAAGGATGAGCCCCGGTGGATCGAAGTGCCGGTCAAGCGAGGTGGATCATGCATAGAGCACTGGTGGTCGACGACCACCCTTTCATCCGTTCCACAGTGTGCATGCTGCTGCGCCAGGAGCGCCTGCAGATCGTTGGTCAGACCGACAATGGCATCGATGCGGTGCGCCTGGCACGTGAGCAGGCGCCCGACATCATCATCCTCGACATCAGCCTGCCCGGACTCGACGGCATGGAGGTGATCGCCCGGGTCAAGCGCCATGAGCATCCGGTCAAGACGTTGGTGTTGACGTCGCACATGGCCGAAGCCTACTCCCTGCGTTGCATGCAGGCCGGGGCGGCGGGTTTCGTGTCCAAGACCAACGACCTTGGCGAGTTGAACAAGGCCGTGCGCGCCGTACTGTCGGGGTTCACCTATTTCCCCGAGGTGGCCCTGAGTTCGGTGCACAGCCAGGAGCTGCATGCCACCGACGCCCAGCGCATCGCCTGCCTCAGTGACCGCGAGCTGATGATCCTGCAGCACCTGGCCCGTGGCCTGAGCAACAAGGCCGTCGGTGAAGCCATGTTGCTGAGCAACAAGACCGTCAGTACCTACAAAGGGCGCCTGCTGGAAAAGCTGCGCCTCAACTCACTCATCGACATGGCGGATTTCGCTCGTCGCAACCACCTGATCTGAACCGTGCGTACGTTCTGGCTGATGTTGCTGTGCTGTCTGTTTCCCTTGCCGGGCGTGGCGGCGCCGGTGTTCCACGGCCGCGCCGCTTTCGACGGGCCGCGTGTCGAGCCCGACAGCAGCGACCTGCGCTGGCTGTGGCGGCACCGGGTGCTGCGCCTGGGGGTGCTCGGCAACGACCAGCCGCCGTTGGATGTCCTCGGCACTGGCCGTGCCTATGAAGGCATCACCGCCGACTATGCGGGGCTGGTGGCCGAGCACCTGAACCTGGACATGCAGGTGCAAGTGTTCGAGTCGTTCGAGGCGGCGCTGGCGGCCCTTCGCGACGGGACGGTGGACATGCTTGGGTCGGTCACCACAGAGCAGGCATTGCAGGCTGGCCTGCGCCTGTCGCCACCCTACGCCGAGGACCGCCCGCTACTGCTCGTCCATGAGCAGAAGGCGCGTGTTCAGCAGGATCACCCATTGCGCCTGGTGATGGTGGAAGGCTACCGCACGTCCGAGCAGGTGGCCCTGTTCTACCCCCAGGCCCAGCTGCAGGTGCACCCGACGGCGTTCAGCGCCCTGGCCGCGCTGGCCCTGGGTCAGGCCGACCTGTACCTGGGCAACGCCCTGATTGCGCGCTACGTGCAAGGGCGCAGCCAGCTCGGGGCAGTGGAGGAGATCGGCCACGCCGCCGTGCCGCGCCAAGGGATCGGCTTTGCCATGCTCGACAACGATTCGCCCTTGCCGCGTCTGGTGGACATCGCCCTCAATAGCATCAGCCTGGCCCAGCGTGACCGTATCACCGAGCGCTGGAGCCCGCTGGCAGGCGCTGCCCGCGCGACCCAAGCGGTGCAATTGAGCGAGGCCCAGCAGCGCTGGCTGCACGACAACCCGAGCGTGCGGGTGCTGGTGGATGATCAGCTGCTGCCGTTGAGCTACCGCGACAGCAAGGGCCAGCTGCGAGGCCTGACCCTGGACATGCTGCAGCTGATCACCCGGCGCACGGGCCTGAACTTCGACGTGCAGGCCGGCGCGGGCGTCGAACAGATGATCGAGCAGGTGAACCAGGGCAAGGCGCAATTGATCGCCGGCTTGCCTTACAGCGCAAGCCTGGAGCGGAGCCTGGGCTTCAGCCGGGCATACCTGAGCGCCTCGCGGGTGCTGGTCAGCCGCAAAGGCGCCGATGCACCGCAGAGCCTTGAGCAACTGGCCGGCCGACGGGTCGCGCTGGTCTGGGGCAGTGCCCTGGTCGAACTGCTGCAGCGCCGTTACCCGCAGGTGCGCCAACGGATGTTGCCCAGCCCGCTGCACGCCTTGCGCGCGGTTGCCGATGGCAAGGTGGATGCCGCCTTGCTGACCCTGGACGACGCTCGCCCACTGGTCGCGCGCTGGTACCCTGGGCAGTTGCAGATCAGCGCCAGCCTGGCCCTGCCACCTGCGCACTTCGCCCTGGCCGGCGCTCGTGGCGCCAACGAGCTGCTGGGCATCATCGACAGTGCGCTACTCAGCCTCACCCCCCGCGAGACCGGCTCGCTGGTGCGCCGCTGGCGTAATCCGATGATCGTCCCCGACGGCGTCTGGCCGCGCCACCGCGGCAAGATCCTGTTCGGCTTCGGCACTGTGTTCGGGCTTTTGCTAGTCGCCCTGCTGTGGATCCGCTACCTGCGCCGGCTGCAGGTTCGGTTGCGGCGGGCCAAGCGTGCGGCGGATGCGGCCAACCAGGCCAAGACCGAGTTCCTCGCCACCGTCAGCCACGAGATCCGCACGCCACTGCATGCGGTGCTGGGCATGCTGGAACTGGCCCAGCGCAAGGCCGCCCAGGGCATCCTCGACCGGCTGGCCATCGAGGTGGCCACCGATGCTGCGCGTGGGCTGAAAGAGCTGATCGGCGACATCCTCGATATCACCCGCATCGAGACTGGCCACCTGCAGCTGGCGCCGCAGCACGTGCGCCTGCGTGAACTGGTGGCGCGGGTGGTCCAGCTGTTCGAGCAGCAGGCCCGTGGCAAAGGGCTCGACCTGCAGGTGCAGATGAGTGGCGCGGTGGATGCCGAAGTGATGCTCGACCCGCTGCGCTTCAAGCAGGTGCTGGCCAATCTGCTGAGCAACGCGATCAAGTTCACCGAGCGCGGTCGCATCGTGGTCAGCCTGCAGGTCTTGGCGGTCGATGGCCAACTGAACGTGGGGCTGCAGGTCAAGGACACGGGCATGGGCATCGCTGCCAGCGAACTGGCCTCCCTCGGCCAGCGCTTCCGCCAGGCCAGCAACCAGAGGCAGTCACCCCGTGCCAGTGCCGGGCTGGGCCTGAGCATCAGCCGTAGCCTGTGTGAACTGATGGGAGGGCAATTGAGTCTGCGCAGCACCCTTGGGCAGGGCACCGAGGCGCATGTGCAGCTCAAGCTGCCATTGCTGTCGGCCGAGGCGTCGACGCCTGTGCCCTCACCCTTGTTGCCGGGACACAGCGAGACGCGGCTGCGGGTACTGGTGGTGGATGATTACCCGGCGAACCGGCTGTTGCTGGCGCAGCAGCTGGACTACCTGGGCCATCAGGCGCGGGTAGCGGAGGATGGCGCCCAGGCCTTGCGCCTTTGGCTCAAGGAGCATTTCGATGTGGTCATCAGCGATTGCAACATGCCGCGCCTCGATGGCCACGGGCTGGCCCGCGCCATCCGTGAGCACGAGCGCCGTAGCGGGCGCCCACGCTGCCAGGTGATCGGCCTGACCGCCAGTGCCCAGGAGGTCGAGCGCCGGCGCAGTCGCGCCGCAGGGATGGACGACTGCCTGTTCAAACCGCTGGACCTCGACAGCTTGACCCAGGCGCTGATCAACGCACAGCCCACCCAGGCGCAGGAGGAGGACGTCATGCCGTGCCTGCAGCACCTCAGGCATCTGGTGGGCAATGACGAGGCCGCGCTGAAGGCACTGCTGGCGGACCTGCGTGCCAGCAACCGTGCAGACCTGAAGCGCCTGGAGAGCCTGGGCGATGCACCGGGCCCCATCGCCGAACTGGCGCACCGGGTCAAGGGTGGTGCACGCATCGCCCGCGCCGAGGCGCTGGTTGCCTTGTGCGAGCAAGTGGAACGCTGCTGCCACGCCGTGCCGCTGGAGCGGCTGGCGCTCAGCCTGGCTGTCCGTGCCATGGGCGACGGCATGAGTCGCCTGGAGCGGCAGCTGGAACGCCAGGCCGGGCAGAACGCGGTGGGTCATATCATGCCGAGCAACAACAGCACCAACAGAATCACCAGCACCACGCCGACGATGCCGGAAGGGCCATAGCCCCAGCTGCGCGAGTGAGGGAAGACCGGTAAGCCACCAATCAACAGCAGGATCAGGATGATGATGAGGATCGTGGTCATGGCGGAGTCCTTGCGTGGTTGAGGGTCAAGGGCCTCGGACTGCTGGCCTCTTGTTAATTGGGACCAGTGCCGCTTGTGAAAGATTCCATTCGTTTGTGGCCTGTCCCGGCCCTATCGCCGGCAAGCCGGCTCCCACAGGTATCCCACTGATTTCAAGTACTGTGCATTTCTTGTGGGAGCCGGCTTGCCGGCGATAGGGCCGGGACAGAGTCATGCTCCCCCATTCACTAACCTGATCGACCCTGCCAGCCCGCGTGGCCTTGTTTAGACTTCGCTCAATCTCACCAGAACAAGGCCTGCCACCATGCACAATCGCATCATGATCACCGGCGCCGGATCCGGCCTCGGCCGCGAGATCGCCCTGCGTTGGGCGCGCGAGGGCTGGCGCCTGGCGCTGGCCGATGTCAACGAAGCCGGCCTGCGGGAAACCCTCGACCTGGTGCGTGCAGCGGGCGGCGAGGGCTTCGTGCAGCGCTGCGACGTGCGCGACTACAGCCAGCTCACCGCCCTGGCCCAGGCCTGCGAGGAGAAGTTCGGCGGCATCGATGTGATCGTCAACAACGCGGGGGTCGCCTCGGGCGGGTTCTTCGCCGAGCTGTCGCTGGAGGACTGGGATTGGCAGATCGCGATCAACCTGATGGGCGTGGTCAAGGGCTGCAAGGCCTTCCTGCCGCTGCTCGAGCGCAGCAAGGGGCGCATCGTCAACGTGGCGTCCATGGCCGCGCTGATGCAGGGGCCCGGCATGAGCAACTACAACGTCGCCAAGGCCGGGGTGCTGGCGCTGTCGGAAAGCCTGCTGGTCGAGCTGCGCCAGGTGGAAGTGGCCGTGCATGTGGTGTGCCCATCGTTCTTCCAGACCAACCTGCTCGATTCGTTCCGCGGCCCGAACCCGGCGATGAAGGCGCAGGTGGGGAAATTGCTGGAGGGCTCGCCGATCAGCGCGGCCGATATCGCCGATTACATCCACCAGCAGGTGGTCGCCGGCGAGTTCCTGATCCTTCCGCACGAGGCCGGGCGCCAGGCTTGGCAGCTCAAACGGCAGGCGCCGGAGCGGCTGTATGACGAGATGGCGGACATGGCCGTGAAGATGCGTGCCAAGGCGCAAACGCGTTGATTGCGGGAAGAATCTGTAGGGAATTTTACCTGTCTACGTAGGACGATTCTGATTTTTAGCGGAAGCATTGAGTTGCTGAATATCCACATGCAATCTCCGGTTTTTCCTGTTGTCGGAGAGTGGAACATGCTGGTCATAGGGCGCGAAGTGGGCGAAGTCATCACCATTGGTGACGACATCCAGATCAAGGTCGTGGAGACGCGAGACGGCACGGTGCGTTTTGGTGTGAGTGCGCCGCGCGAGGTGACGGTGCATCGGGCCGAGGTGTACAAGCGGATCAAGGCGGGGGAGGCGAGTAAGGCCAAGTCGGCCTGAGTTTGTCTGTACTGGCCTCATCGCCGGCAAGCCGGCTCCCACAGGTACCCCACTGAACTTGAGAACGGTGGGGTTGCTGTGGGAGCCGGCTTGCCGGCGATAGGGCCGGTGATATCAGTCGAGCAACTCGCGCGGCACATCATGCTTGGCCAGTAGCTGGCACTGCTGACTCTCCAGGTCGAACAGAATGAACGCCTGGCCCTTGGCCAACGCTTGGCGCACCCGCAGCACTCGGGTTTCCAGCGGTGTGTCGTCGCCATTGTCGGTGCCGTCGCGGGTCACGAAGTCTTCGATCAGGCGGGTCAGGGTTTCAGCTTGCAATTGGTCGTAAGGAATCAACATGGCAGCGTTCGGTTTGGTAGAAGAATCCGACAATGCTACGCGAAACCCGCCCCCCCTTGCTCACCCCTTGTTCCCCACCAGGCTGTCCACCGCCGGCACCCGTGTGTCGCTCTCCATCTGCGCATCGTGCTCCAGCTGGTGGCTGAAGCGCTCAAGCGACGCATTGGCCGGGTTCGAGTCGCTGGCGAATACCGGCGGGCTGAGCAGATAACCCGACAGCAGGCGGCTGAGTGCGGCCAGGCTGTCGATGTGGGTGCGCTCGTAGCCGTGGGTGGCATCGCAGCCGAACGCCACCAGCGCGGTGCGGATGTCGTGCCCGGCAGTGACGGCCGAATGGGCATCGCTGAAGTAATAACGGAACACATCCCGGCGCACCGGCAGGTCCTGGTCGCCGGCAAGTTTCAGCAGGTGGCGCGACAGGTGGTAATCGTACGGGCCCGAGGAGTCCTGCATGGCCACGCTGACGGCGTGTTCGCTGGAGGCCTGGCCGGGTGCCACCGGGGCGATATCGATGCCGACGAACTCGCTGACGTCCCAGGGTAGGGCGGCGGCCGCGCCGGAGCCGGTTTCCTCGGTGATGGTGAACAGTGGGTGGCAATCGATCAGCGGCTGGCGGCCGCTCTCCACCACAGCCTTGAGGGCGGCCAGCAACGCCGCGACACCGGCCTTGTCGTCCAGGTGGCGGGCGCTGATATGGCCGCTTTCGGTGAACTCCGGCAGCGGGTCGAAGGCGACGAAGTCGCCGACGGCTATGCCTAAGGCTTCGCAGTCGGCGCGGGTGGTGCAGTAGGCATCCAGGCGCACCTCCACGTGCTCCCAACTGACCGGCATCTGGTCGATGGCCGTGTTGAAGGCATGCCCGCTGGCCATCAGTGGCAGCACGCTGCCGCGGTACACGCCGGTGTCGGTGAACACACTGACCCGGCTGCCTTCGGCGAAGCGGCTCGACCAGCAGCCGACCGCCGCCAGGGCCAGACGGCCATTGTCCTGCAGTTGGCGCACGCTGGCGCCAATGGTATCGAGGTGGGCCGAGACGGCGCGGTCGGGGGAGCTTTGCCGGCCCTTGAGGGTGGCGCGGATGGTGCCGCGGCGGGTCAACTCGAAGGGGATGCCCAGTTCGTCCAGGCGTTCGGCCACGTAGCGCACGATGGTGTCGGTGAAGCCGGTCGGGCTGGGGATCGCGAGCATCTCCAGGAGCACGCGCTTGAGGTAGTCGAGGTCGGGTTCTGGGAGGTGTTGGGACATGGGTACTCCTTGGTTCGGGCGCTGTCCTCGCTGGCCTCATCGCCGGCAAGCCGGCTCCCACAGGTACTGCACAGATGTCAAAAAATGTGGGGTACCTGTGGGAGCCGGCTTGCCGGCGATAGGGCCCTCGAGGTCACGCCAACGGCCGGCTATGGGGAAACAGCAAGTCGACAAAGCGTTCGGCGGTTGGCTGCGGTTCATGGTTGGCCAGCCCAACCCGTTCGTTGGCCTCGATGATCACGTACTCCGGGCTTTCGGCATCGCGCACCATCAAATCCAGCCCCACCACCGGAATATCCAGCGCCCGTGCCGCGCGCACGGCAGCGTCGGCCAGCACCGGATGCAAACGCTCGGTCACGTCTTCCAGGGTGCCGCCGGTGTGCAGGTTGGCGGTACGGCGCACGGCCAGGCGCTGGCCGGCGGGCAATACGCTGGCGTAGTCGAAGCCGGCATCACGCAAGGTGCGCTCGGTCTCCTCGTCCAGCGGAATGCGGCTTTCCCCCCCGGTCGCGGCCCGGCGACGTCGGCTCTGGGCTTCGATCAGCGCCTTGACGCTGTGCTTGCCGTCGCCTACCACCTGGGCCGGGTGGCGAATGGCGGCAGCCACCACCTCAAAGCCGATCACCACGATGCGCAGGTCCTGGCCGGGGTGGAAGCTCTCCAGCAACACCCGGCTGTCGAAGCGCCGGGCCTGGTCGATGGCCTGGCTGACTGCTTCGTAGGTCGTCAGGTTCACCGCCACGCCCTGACCTTGCTCGCCGTCCACGGGCTTGACCACTACCGCGCCGTGCTCCTCGATAAACGCCAGGTTATCGTCGGCATTGCCCGCCAGCTGCTGCACCGGTACCAGCAGGCCGGCATTGTGCAGGGCCTGCTGGGTCAGGCGCTTGTCCTGGCAGAGGGTCATGCTGACGGCGCTGGTGAGGTCGCTGAGCGATTCGCGGCAACGCACCCGGCGCCCTCCGAGGCTGAGGGTGAACAGCCCGCCAGCGGCGTCGTCGACCTGCACCTCGATGCCGCGTCGGTAGGCTTCGTCGACGATGATCCGGGCATAGGGGTTGAGCCCGGCTTGCGGGCCGGGGCCAAGGAACAGCTGCTGGTTGATACCGTTCTTGCGCTTGACCGCGAAGGTCGGCAGGTTGCGAAAACCCAGCTTCTTGTACAGGCGCTTGGCCTGGCGGTTGTCGTGCAGCACCGACAGGTCGAGGTAGGCCAGGCCCCGGCTCATGCAGTGCTCGATCAGGTGGCGCACCAGCACTTCGCCGACACCGGGGCGGGTGCACTGCGGGTCGACGGCCAGGCACCACAGGCTGCTGCCGTGTTCCGGATCGTCGAACGCCTTGCTGTGGTTCAAGCCCATGACGCTGCCGATCACCGTACCGCTGTCTTCGTCCTCGGCCAGCCAGTACACCGGGCCACCGAGGTGGCGCGGGGTGATCCGCTCGGGCTGCACCGGCAGCATGCCGCGGGCCTGGTACAGGCCGTTGATCGCTTGCCAGTCGGCGTCGGATTGCGCACGGCGGATACGAAACCCGCGGAACACCCGTTGCGCCTGGCGGTAATCGGTGAACCACAGGCGCAGGGTGTCGGACGGGTCGAGGAACAGCTGGTGGGGCGCCTGGGCCAACACTTGCTGGGGCGCGGCCACGTACAAGGCAATGTCGCGCTCCCCCGGTTGCTCTTGCTGCAGCGCCTCGGCCAGGCTCGCTGCATCCGGGTACGTGTGGCCGATCAGCAGGCGGCCCCAGCCGCAGTGCAGGGCACGCGGCTGGTCGTGGGGCTCGCTGCCGTCGCCAGCCAGCTGGGCTTGCAGGCGCTCGTAGGACGGCACCTGGCCTCGCAGCAGGCGCTGGCCGTAAGCGATTTCGTGGGCTTTCATCGGTCAGATTCCTTGTTCGCTGAGCCACAGGTTCAGCGCCGCCAGCTGCCACAGCTTGGAGCCGCGCAGGGGGGTGAGCTGGCCATGCGGGTTGCTCAGCAGGCGGTCGAGCATGGCCGGGTTGAACAGCCCGCGGTCCTGGCTGGGGTCGGTCAGCAGCTCGCGCACCCAGTCCAGCGTGGCGCCTTGCAGGTGCTTGAGGCCGGGCACTGGGAAGTAGCCTTTCTTGCGGTCGATCACCTCGTGGGGGATCACCCGCCGTGCGGCCTGCTTGAGCACCTGCTTGCCGCCGTCAGGCAGCTTGAAGCGGGCCGGGATGCGCGCCGACAGCTCGACCAGGCGATAGTCGAGGAACGGCGTGCGCGCCTCCAGGCCCCAGGCCATGGTCATGTTGTCAACCCGTTTGACCGGGTCGTCGACCAACATCACCGTGCTGTCCAGGCGCAGCGCCTTGTCCACCGCATCCGGGGCGCCGGGGCGGGCGAAGTGTTCGCGGACAAAGTCGCCGGCCACGTCGGTTTCCAGCAGCCATGGCGCCTGGACCGTATCGCGGTACTCGGCATGGCTGCGGTCGAAGAAGGCGTCGCGGTAGGCGCCGAAGGCATCCTCGGCGCCATCTACCTGCGGGTACCAGTGGTAGCCGGCGAACAGCTCGTCGGCGCCCTGGCCGCTTTGTACGCCCTTGCAGTGCTTGGCCACTTCCCGCGAGAGCAGGTAGAAGGCGATGCAGTCGTGGCTGACCATCGGTTCGCTCATGGCGCGGAAGGCCGCCGGTAGCTGTTCGATGATTTCGCTTTCGGCAATGCGCAGCTGGTGGTGGCGCGTGCCGTAGTGACGGGCGATCAGGTCGGAGTACTGGAACTCGTCGCCACGCTCGCCACCGGCATCTTCGAAACCGATGGAGAAGGTCGACAGGTCATCCACGCCGACTTCCCGCAGCAGGCCGACCAGCAGGCTCGAATCGACGCCACCGGACAGCAGCACGCCGACGTCCACGGCTGCACGCTGGCGGATGGCCACGGCATCGCGGGTAGCGTCCAGCACGCGGGTGGTCCAGCCTTCCAGGTCGAGGTCGCGCTCGTCCGGGTTGGGGCCGTAGTGCAGTTGCCACCAGGTCTGGCGCTCGACTTCACCGTGGCGGTCGATGCGCATCCAGGTGCCGGGTTCGAGCTTCTGCACGTTGGCCAGCAGGGTGCGCGGGGCGGGCACCACGGCGTGGAAGTTGAGGTAATGGTTGAGCGCCACCGGGTCGATCATCGGGTCGATGTCGCCGCCCTTGAGCAACGCGGGCAGTGTCGAGGCGAAACGCAGCCGCTCGCCATTGCGCGACAGGTACAGGGGTTTGACGCCAAGGCGGTCGCGGGCCAGGAACAGGCGCTGGTTGTCGCGCTCCCAGATGGCCAGGGCGAACATGCCGTTGAGCTTGGGCAGCAAGGCCGCCCCCCAGGCGTGGTAGCCCTTGAGCAGCACCTCGGTGTCGCCGTCGGAGCAGAAGGTGTAGCCCAGCGCCTGCAGCTCCTGGCGCAGTTCGGGGAAGTTGTAGATGGCGCCGTTGAAGGCCAGCGACAGGCCCAGTGGGTTGTCGACCATCGGCTGGGCCGAGCCGTCGGACAGGTCCATGATCTTCAGCCGTCGGTGGCCGAGGGCGATCGGGCCCTGGCTATGGAAGCCCCAGGCGTCTGGTCCGCGTGGTGCCAGGTGATGGGTCATGCGCTCTACCGCGGCGAGGTCCGCCGGGCGAGGGGCTTGGTCGATAGGGGTGAAACGCAACTCTCCTGCTAATCCGCACATAGGTCCTTACCGGTTTTTCCGTTGGGGAATCAGTGCCCCGGATTAGGGCACCTGTAAGGAACTGACCTGGGTGATTTGCGAGAGTTTTAGATCGATCTGTTATATGGAGTGGGGCCGCGCTGCGGCCCATCGCCGGCAAGCCGGCTCCCACACCGGTTCCCTGTGCCTGTGGAGATCCCTGTGGGAGCCGGCTTGCCGGCGATTGGGCTGCAAAGCAGCCCCGTTCACTTACCTCGAATCAGCTTGCGCAACACAAACCGGTTCGGATGACAGGCCTCGGCCACCGCCCGCGGCAACGGCAATGGCTCACCACTGGCCCAGGCCGCAATCAACTCGCCTGAAAGCGGCGCCGTGATCAACCCTCGCGAACCATGCCCACTGTTCACATACAGCCCTTGCAGCCAAGGGCAGGGCACCTCGGGCACCTGCCGCGCATCCTTGCCCAGCACGGCAAAGGCTTCGACGAACGCCTCTGGATCAGCAACCGGCCCGACGATCGGCAAGTAATCCGGGCTGGTGCAGCGAAACGCCGCGCGCCCCTGGAGCTGCTCAGGGTCGAGCATTGCAGTGCCCAGGCGCTGGGCCAGGTCGGTGGAGATTTCGTCCAGCAACGCCAGGTTGCCCTGGTGCTCGGCCACGGTGGGCATCAGGTCATCGCTATGGAAATCGAAGCTGGCCCCCAGCGTATGTTCGTCACCCCGTGGTGGCGCCACATAGCCCTCGGCGCAGACCACGGTACGCAGTTCGCGGCTTGTCTCGGTGGCCGGCAAGCGGGTGATCTGCCCGCGGATACGCTTGAGTGGCAATTGCGCGCACGGTTCGAAACGGTGCACATCGGCGGCGCCGGCCAGCACCACCAGCGGTGCACTGGCCAGCAACTGTTCGCCATCCCAGGCCTGCCACAGGCCGTCGGCTCGCCGTAGCTCCACCACGTTGCGATGGACCTGCAGCTGAATATTCGGGTGCTGCAGCTGTGCCTGGCACAAAGCGGGCGGGTGCACCCAACCCCCTTCGGGATAGAACAGGCCGCCCGCAGGCAGTGCCACGCCGGCAATCGCCTCGGCTTCAGCCTGCTCCAGCGCACGCAGCAGGCCGCTGTCGAAGGCCTCGGCGAGCTTGGCCTGGCGTTCGGCCTCCTGGCTGTCGAAGGCCAGCTGCAGCACGCCGCAGGCATCCCAGTCCTGGCCTTTTTGCAACTGTTCGAGCTGGCGTCGGGTGTAACCGAAGCCGGACAGGATCATCTGTGACAGCGCCGTGCCATGGGCGGAAAGTTTCAGGTAGAGCACACCCTGCGGGTTGCCCGAGGCTTCCTGTGCGGGTGCGTTGTGCCGTTCCAGTACCGTTACCTGCCAGCCGCGCGCGGCCAGGCTGGCGGCGCTGGCGCTGCCGGCCAGCCCGGCGCCTATCACCAGCGCCTGGCGCGGCCCTTCGATCGGGGCTGGCCGGGCATACCATGGCGCGGCCATGGCGGCTGAAGGCTGACCGGTGTACTCCCCGCTCATCACCTCCCATTTCTTGCCCAGGCCAGGCACCTTCTTCATGGTGAAACCGGCCTCGATCAGCCCACGTCGAACCCAGCCTGTTGTGGTGAAGGTGCCCAGCGCGGTCCCGGCACGGGACAGCCGCGCCAGTTGCGCGAACAGGGCGGGTGTCCACATGTCGGGGTTCTTCGCCGGGGCGAAACCGTCGAGGAAC
>Ga0182747_1001425_pt1 | contig 18522 bp, 20 predicted proteins | sample eDN3rd30CBELigBY_FD_128526 | JGI IMG/M metagenome (GOLD analysis project Ga0182747, IMG submission 128526) | Enriched backyard soil microbial communities from Emeryville, California, USA - eDNA 3rd pass 30_C BE-Lig BY (version 2) (version 2) | ecosystem: Environmental > Terrestrial > Soil >...
CTACGGCAACTCGCTGGAATGGGCGACCAGCTGCCCGCCGCCGCGGCACAACTTCACCGAGCTGCCCCGGATCCGTTCGGAGCGCCCGGCTTTCGAGCTGCACTACCCGCACATGATCGATCGACTGCGCTCGGAGGCGCACTTCGTGCCTGACACCGGGAGCACACAACCAAGGAGGAATCGATGAACGGTATCGTCGCCGGCGCTACCGGTGGCATAGTCGGTGGACTGGCCATCGCCGCGCTGGGAATGACCTACGGAGCGGTGAGCAACCGGGGGCTCTGGGCACTTCCCAATGCAATCGGCGGGATCATTCTGGGACCGAGACGCCACGACGCCAGATCGTTCGGCGTAGCCACGGTGGTCGGCGTGGCCCTGCATGTCATTCTGTCGGCCGTATTCGGCATCGTGATTGTTGTTGTGGTGCAAGAGTTCACTCACTCCTATATCGCAACCGGTGCGGTCGCCGGCCTGGCGCTCTGGCTCGTGAACTATGTCGGCATCGGAACCATCCACCGGGGTTCTGGTGAGGTCGCGAAGCTCAATCCGGTCCCGGTCGCACTCGGCCTTCACGTCCTGTTCGGATTGATTGCCGGCCTGGTCGCCGCCTCGATCCAGCCGGTGTGAGAACGGTCGGATGTGCCGGATCTACGACGTCGTCATCGTCGGATCGGGCGCGGCAGGCTACACCGCCGCGATCTACACCGCGCGTGCCCGGCTCGACACCGTGCTGATCGAGGGGACGTCACGCGGCGGTGCCCTGATGGCCACCTCCGTCGTTGAGAACTACCCCGGTGTACCCGACCCCACCACCGGACCACTACTGATGGAGCAGATGCGCGTGCAGGCCCAGCGGCTCGGCGCCCACCTGCAGAGCCAGCAAGTAGATGCCTTCACACTGGACGGTGACGTCAAAACGGTGGCCGCAGGCCAGAAGATCTGGCACGCCCGCACGGTGATCCTGGCCATGGGTTCGGCACCACGGGGCCTTGGTGACGTCCCGGGCGGGCAGGCGTTGCGCGGTCGAGGTATCACCGCCACCGCAAAGAGTGACGGGCTGGTGTTGCGCGACCACGATGTCGCGGTGGTCGGTGGAGGGGGCGCCGCCATGGAAGAGGCGCTCTTCGCGGCCGGGATGGCAAGGAATGTCACCCTCATCCACCGCCGCAACGAATTCCGCTCATCGGCGATCACGATAGCCCGTATCCGCGCGCACCACAGGATCACCGTGCTGACCGACACCGAGGTCACCGCCGTCCTTGGTGAACGGCGGGTCACCGGACTGCGGCTACGAGAGCTCAGTACCGGCGCCGAGCGGGAGCTGCCGGTTTCCGCTGTCGTCGTCGCGATCGGGCACGTCCCCCGATCTGAGCTCCTGACGGGCCGGCTCGATGTCGACGCGAGCGGGTACGTCCTGACCCGCGACGGCACCACCCACACCTCGGTCGACGGTGTCTTCGCCGCCGGCGACCTGGTCGACCGCCGCTACCGGCAGGCCGTCACCGCGGCCGCCAGCGGTTGCGCAGCGGCTCTCGACGCCGAACGGTGGCTGGCCCAACGCCGCTGAGAGCCAAGCCACGCGACTTCAGGCGATGCCGTAGTCGCGAATCTTGCGGTAGATAGTCGCTCGTGACATTCCCAGGGCGTGGGCCGCACCTTGTTTGTCGCCGCCGTTGTCCTGCAGGCTACGCACTATCGCGTCGCGCTCCATGGCCTCCAGTTGCGTCAGCTTCCGGCGGGTTACCGATCGGCATTCCGGCGGCAATGTATCGACGTTGATGGTGCCAGACCTTTGACGTGCCACGGTTTCGGCGAGAAGTCGACGTAGCTGAGCAACGTTTCCCGGCCAGGGAAGCCTACTGAGTTGGCGCATCGCATCCGGCGCCAGCACCACATCCGCACCGCGAGTGATCTCACGCAGCAGGAACGGCACCAGCTCCTCGAGGTCGTCTATCCGGTGGCGCAGCGCGGGGACGGTGACGGTTCGGGCGAACAGCGGCGCCAGTGGCTCGACCGGTTCCGAAGACGATGCGGAACTCTTGGTCGCCGCGATCCATCCCCGTTCCGCACGCGAGGCCAGCATCGATGCGATCGGTCCGAGCGTGTCCGGTTCGATGTCGTCCACGTCGGCTATCACCAAGGCGAAATCATCATCGCCGGATAATGCCGCCAGCTCTGCGACCAGACTCGCGGCTGTCGGAAACGTTTCGGAGCGCAGCACCCGAACGGTTCGGCCCGGCTTCACATGCTGCCCGACCGCTTGGGCCAGTCGTGCCCGACCGGATCCTTTCTCGCCCTCAACCATTACCCAATCTCGGTTGGTGCAGCATTGGCGCACTTGGTCGCAGCAACGCAGCCAGGCACTGTTGCGGCCTGCCAGGCCGGGGATGTACGTGGGCGACGAGTTGCCGGCGGCGGGCTTGTGCGAACCCGCCTCGGCGCAAAGAGCTACGTGGAAAACGACATTGGTGCGACCGCCGTGCATAGTCGACCGTTCGGCAATGGCGAGTTTCACGATGCGCCCGGTCGGCAGAACAACCAGCACCGTGGCCGAGAGCAAGGAGGTGTGCAGATCCAAGGCGTGTTCGACCAGCGCGGCCCGCTCGCTTCCGCTCAATACCCGACGCAGATAGGCGTTCATCAGCACCACGTCGCCGCCCAGGGCAAGCACACCGCTCGATGACCGCCTGGTCTGCGTCAGATATGCCTCCAGCAGGGCGGTCTCGGCCTCATGAGCCATGACCCTCAGGCGATCCTCAATGTGGTGAACGGCACTCGTGGCCAGCGCGAGCATCAGTGGATCAGACTGGCCGGCCAGACAACTCAGATTGACGGCACCGACCACCCGGCGCGTTACCGGATCGCGGATCGGTACCCCGGCACACGCGAAATCATTGAACATCGCAACGTAATGTTCACCGCCGCCGACGAAGGCAGGCTTTCCTGTCTCCAGCGCTGTGCCGATTCCGTTGGTGCCCGCCACCTCTTCGGCCAAGCTATAGCCCGGCGCGAGGCTGATCCTGTCCAATGCGTCGAGAATGGAGACTACTGGGGCCTTTCGTTCGAGCACCACACCGTCGGTCGACGTCAGGATGACTCCGACCGCTTCCGCGGCCAAATCTTCGGTGACGCGCTGCAAGATCGGCGCGGCCGCACGCGCCAACCGCGAATCCGTGTGGGGTGGGCGTACGAAGGGCAGTTCAACCCGGTCCGGGTCCACCTGGAGGACCTGCGAGCGCCGCCAGGAGTCCAACACGCCCGGCCGCAGGATCGTCTCACCGACCGGTACCTCGGGGTCAGCAGACGCTACGGGCCGGAATCTTTCCCTGGCCCGCTCGAATTCGGCCGCGCCAACTGCCTGCGAACCCATCCTCCAACTATCTGGACACCGGTCCACCGTTGCAACGTCGGCCGCCAGCCCTCGCCCGCCGCGCTGAGACGCGTGGCCCCTACTTTCAGATGTTGAATTTCCCCGAACTGCCAACTGTACGCCCGCGCTGCGGGCGGCGTTCAGAAAAGGCCGATATCCCGCCGACACCGAGAAGCACGATGCTCACCCAGCCGAAATCGGCCGTCCGGGCCGTCTCATCTTGAGACGTTTTCGCACCTCATGTTGAGACGCTCACCCCCCGCGCGCGGAGATCTCATAGACCGCAGGAACAAGACCTGTCGAGGCAAGGAAGATCACCATGAGCGGACGGAAGATCAACACGACCGACGCTGACGTCATCGGATCGGCCGAAAGAAATGGGCCACCCGGCCCGAACGGCCACGACCCGCGTGCAGCAACAGCCCCGGTGGGAGGCAATCGGCCTGCCGAGACCTCCGTGCCGGCCCGGGTCTCCGCCACCCCCGGAGCTGTGGCCTGGGTGCTCGATGGGACTGAAGCTCGGCGTCCCGACGTGATCCGCCCACCTGGACGCGGTGAACACGGCGGGTCGGGCGACACCGGCGTCGGACACGCCGATCCGCGTGCCGTCCTACTCGCCACGAAACTGCACGTCTCGACGATCGGCAGCCAGCTCGTCCACCGGGCTGCGTTGTTGGATGCATTGTCGGCGGGACTTGACCGCAGACTGACGCTGCTGAGTGCGCCCGCGGGCTGGGGCAAGACCACATTGTTGGCGCAGTGGGTGCTTGCCGGTAGCGCTGGCCGCCGGTTCAGCTGGCTATCGCTCGATACGTCCGACAACGACCCGGTGTGGTTTTGGATGTATGCCATAGCCGCCCTGCAAGAGCTCAATCCCGGGGTGGGCAATCGCGCGTTCGAACTGCTGCAGATGGGGGCGGACCCGCTGCGGGTCGTTCTGCCCAACCTGCTCAACGAACTGGCTGCCCTGCAGTACCCGTTGGTGCTCATCCTCGACGACTACCACCTGGTGGCAAGTAGAGCAGTCCATGAACAGATGGCCTTCGTCATCAACCGGATGCCGACCAATCTTCACGTGGTGATGGCCACCCGCTCAGACCCGGCGCTGCCGTTAGCTCGGCTCCGGGCCGAAGGCGATCTGATGGAGATTCGAACCGACGATCTACGTTTCGAGGGCACTGAAGCCGACCACCTACTCAACCAAGTCCTCGGACTGGGGTTGACCGACGACCACGTCCAACTGTTGTGCCGCCGCACCGAGGGCTGGGCCGCCGGCCTGCATCTCGCCGCCCTGTCACTGGTGGGTCGCAGTGATTCCGCAGCGTTCATCACTACGTTCGCGGGCGACAACCGTCATATCGTCGACTACCTGATGGCCGAAGTACTCGAGGGTCAGCCACCACATCTACGCAGCTTCTTGCTGCGCACCGCGCTGCTGCACAGGCTCAGCGGGGACCTGTGCGACGCAGTCCTGGAAACCACCGGCTCGGCCGCGGTCTTGAACCAGATCGAGCGCGAGAACCTCTTCGTGGTGCCGTTGGATTCCTCCCGTCACTGGTATCGCTATCACCAACTGTTCGGTGAGTTGCTTCGCGCCGAATTGCACCGCATCGCACCAGATCTCGTGCCGGAGCTGCACCGGCGGGCAGCGATCTGGTTTGAAGAACAAGGCCTGGTCGATGAAGCGGTGCGTCACCTCGTTGCTGCCGGCGACATCGCACACAGTGCCGATCTCATCGCCGCGGATTGGGCCGGGGAATTCAACGCAGGTGGGGTTTCCACCGTCAGCCGCTATCTCGGCCTACTCCCCCAGGAGACGGTCTCGCGCGATCCGCGGCTCACCGTGGCCCGCATCTGGATCGCGCTGCATCTGGGCCGACTTGACGACGCTGCCGACGGAATCGAAACCCTCCACACCGCGGTGGCGGCGGAGGGTAGCCCCACCCTCGCCGCCGAAATCGCCGTCTTGCGCGCAGTTCACTCGTTCAAGACCGGTGACCTGGCCTCGGCCCTTGAAACCTCTCGCCACGCGATCACCCTTGATCTGGGCGACACGCCGCCCGGGCGATCAAGCGCCTACTGCGTCTACGGGTCCGCACTGTATTTTTCCGGCTGCACCGACGAAGCCCAAGCAGCCTTCCATCGGTCCGTGCAGCTGGCTACCAAAGCCGACGACCGACGGGCCCGCACCTGCGCCCTGGGCTACCTGGCGATGATCTCAGCCGAACAACAACAGCTCACCGAGGCCGAGAATCACATCCGCCGGGCATCGGGCAGCTCCGCCGGCCTCACCGACGCAGAACACCTCATCGATGCGATGGTCTCCCTTGCCACCGCTACCCTGCTGGACCGGCGCGGTCAGAGCGCGGCGGCCTTGGCCGCCGCCGATATCGCCGCCACCGCAGCCCGGCAAGGTGGCGCAGTCCTCGAGATAACCAAGGCACTGCACATCAAAGCCCGAATCCTCGAACACCTCGGCGACAACCTCACAGCCGAAGCCACTCGCGACGAAATCGATGCGCTGATGCGCAATCTCTCGGCAGCCGCTCTGAGTTCAACAGCGCTCACATCAGCCCGTTGCGGCTCGAGTCTGCCGGCGACATCGCGCCGACAAAACTGCATACCCGGCGAAGAACTCACCCCCAAGGAACTCGAAGTTCTCCGCCTGCTGGCCACCCGCCTGTCACGACGCGAAATCGGCGAGCGGCTTTATGTCTCCCTCAACACCGTGAAATCGCACCAACGCGCCGTCTACCGCAAACTCCGGGCCGAGAACCGCAGCACGGCGGTCAGCCGGGCTCGAGAACTCGGTCTGCTGTAGTCCGTGCGCCCCGAGAGCGCCGTCACCGGTCCCGATATCACCCGGGCGAATGGCGGACCGGGGTGATGCCGGCTCACCCCCTGCCACGGCAGCCTCAGTGAAAAGCGGATCGGCGATCGGGATTAAGCCCCGTGCGGCCGTTATCCGAGAGACCGGGAAGGAACCGAAGATGAGAAACGCGCTGGCCTCATCGGTAATACCTGGTGGTTCAAGCAGTTCCTCGTCAGTGGATCCGTCCACCGGAACCGAGCCCCGGGCCGTGTCGGATCCGGAGATGGCCTGGCTTCTCGTGGATGCGGCCGCGTCGTGTCTGACCGGCGATGAGCGCACTGAGTTCTTCGTCGAATTGGGCAGCGGAGAAAGCTATCTCGCGATCGAGCACATACTCACCGCCGTCGTTTCAAGTCGGACGAGATTGCCCGTGGCGGTACTCTCGGCGCTGACAACCTGGCTGCACGGCTATTCCGGTAGCCCGGCCGGAGTGCAGCTGCGCAAGATGTATGCCGACATACGTCTGCAGCAGTTCCAGGTGATCAACGGCGACGCTCCCGCCGAGGAGAATCCGTCGCGCTCTCACAGGGGCAGATCGAACACATTCGGTATCGCTCGCCGCAGCCTTCGCCAGCGGAGGTGGAGGCGAGCATGATCCGACACGACAACCCTCGCCCCTCGATAGTGATCGTCGGTAGCGGGTTCGCGGGCTTCGAATGCGCGCGACGGCTCACCGCATTGTTGCGCCGCCATAAATCATCGGCCACCGTCACGCTCATCTCACCGGTGGACTATCTGCTCTACACACCGCTGTTGCCCGAAGTCGCCGGAGGGTCGGTCGACCCACGGTTCGTGACGATTCCCTTGACCGACAACCTGCCCGGAGTGAGGTTGATCCGCGGCTACGTCGATCGGGTCGACTTTTCGCAGCGGACGCTGCGGTTCCGCGACCAGGAAAACGCCAGCCAGGAGCTGGCGTGGGATCGGCTGGTGCTCACGCCAGGCTCGATCACTCGCCGCTTCGACATTCCCGGCCTCGCCGAGCATGCCCGCGGCCTGAAATCCATCGCCGGAGCCCTATATCTGCGCGACCACATCCTCGAACAGTTCGAGCTGGCCCGCGCCGACCACGATCCGCTACGCGCACAGGCCCGGAAAACCGTTGTGGTCGTGGGGGCGTCGTACTCGGGAACTGAGCTGATCGCCCAGCTGTGTGCGATGGCCGAGGCGGCCGGGCGCAAGTTCGGATTTCGTCACGGTGAAATCCAGTTGATCCTGGTTGAACGGTCCGGCCGGATGATGCCCGAGATCGGGCAGAAGCTCGCGGCCAAGGCCCAGTCCGTATTGCTCGGCCGCGGTGTGCGGATAATGACGGGTACCACCCTCACCGAGGTCGGGCCCGATTACGTGATCCTCGCCGACGGCACCCGAATCGGCACACACACCGTCGCCTGGTTGACCGGGGTCGTGGCCAGCCCGCTGATCGCGACTCTGGGCCTGCCGACCGAGAACGGTCGCCTCACGGTTGGCGCCGACCTCAGCGTTCCCGACATGCCGGGCGTATTCGCCGGCGGTGACGCGGCGGCAGTCGACGACGTCACCGCGCCGGGGCGCATCACCCCGCCCACCGCCCAACACGCCACCCGCCAGGGCAAAACCCTGGCCGTCAATGTCGCCGCCAGCCTCGGTCACGGGACCTCACGCAACTACCGGCATCGTGACCTGGGCACCGTTGTCGACCTAGGCCCGGGTTTCGCGGTGGCCAATCCGCTCAACATCCACCTGTCGGGTCTATTGGCCAAGCTCGTCACGCGCGCCTACCACCTCTATGCGATACCCAGCGCCGCGAACCGCCTGGCCGTGCTCATCGCCTACCTGACCGAGCTGTTGTTCGCACGTCCGCTGGTTTCGCTGGGTGTGGCCCCGTCGTCTATCGCACGCTTCTCGGCCAGCGAGGAGTTCTCCGGCCCGAATGACAGCGCCGCCCGCTGACCCGCTGAGTTATCACCCGGGTGAATGGTGTTGGCGGGTGATGACAGTCACCGGGCGTCCGGGTCACGCTCATTAGACGATCACGAGTCGGCCGATCACCAGGTCAGATCGTCCGTAAATCGCAACGGGAGAAGGGGAATCGTCGATGGACCCGGAACTCAGCGGCACTTCGCACCATGGTGGCAGGGTTGAACCACCGCATTTGAGGCTTGTCGCCATGAGTGATCAGCCCAGCTCCCGACGCCGACGTATGACGCCGCGGGAGCGGCACCTACTCGCCGCCGGGTACGGGCCGGTCATCGTTATCGCCGCTGTGCGGATCGCCGCCCGGATCAGACAGGGGCGTCGGCAGCGGCAGAAGGCGGCGACCGCATGAGGCAAAACTCCGCTCTGGCCGCGTTGTCCGAGGCCGGCGTCTCGGTCTGGCTGGACGACCTGTCCCGTAACCGCTTGGTGTCCGGCAACCTGCAGCACCTGATCGACACCAGAAGCGTCGTCGGCGTCACCACCAACCCCTCGATCTTCCAACGCGCGATCTCACGCGGCGACGACTACAACCGGCAGGTCGCCATCCTGATTCACCAGGGCGCCGACGCCGAAACGGCGATCCGCACCCTCGTCACTGACGACGTTCGGCAAGCCTGCGACGTCCTACACCCGCAATGGGCTGCCTCCGGCGGCGTGGACGGGCGCGTTTCCATCGAGGTCGATCCGCGGCTTGCCCACGACGCCGACAAGACGGTCTCGCAAGCCGTCGAACTGTGGAAGATCGTCGACCGCCCCAATCTGTTCATCAAAATCCCCGCCACCCCGGCCGGTTTGTCGGCCATCACGGCCACAGTGGCCCAGGGCATCTCGGTGAACGTGACGCTCATCTTCTCCGTTGAGCGCCACCGCCAAGTGATGGACGCTTACTTGGCCGGTTTGGAAGGCGCGCAAGCAGCCGGCCACGACCTCACCCAAATCCATTCCGTGGCCTCCCTGTTCGTGTCCCGCGTGGACACCGAGATCGACTGGCGGCTGGAAGCCATCGGTACCCAGGACGCATTGGCTCTACGCGGACAGGCAGGAATCGCCAACGCCCGGCTCGTTTACGCGGCCTTCCAACAGGTGTTCCAGAACGGACAGCGCTACGCCGCACTGAGCTACGGCGGCGCCAACGCGCAGCGCCCGCTATGGGCATCCACCGGTGTGAAGAATCCCGCCTATCCGGACACCAAGTACGTCACCGCGCTGGTCGCACCCCAAACCGTCAGCACCATCCCGGAAAACACCCTGGAAGCTCTCGCTGATCACGGAGTGATCAACGGCGACACCATCAGTGGGACGGCTGCCGCCGCCCAGACGGTGCTGGACGACATCAGTGCCGTCGGCGTCGATGTCGACGACGTCTTCCGCCTGCTCGAGCACGACGGCGTCGCGAACTTCGAAGCAGCCTGGCGAAAGTTGCTCGACTGCTACCCCGGCCCCGCACATACACTGTCAGAAGGAACTTGCGATGACTGAGCGCAACGACGAGCGTGCATCGATGACATTCGTTGCGCAGCTGGCCACGCAGCTGCGGGCCGACGCGATCCGCTGTAGCACTCGCGCCGGTTCCGGACACCCCACCTCGAGCATGTCCGCCGCCGATCTGATGGCCGTGTTGCTCGCACGTCATCTGCGCTACCTGTGGGATTGGCCGGGCCATCCGGACAACGACCATTTCATCTTGTCCAAAGGGCACGCGTCGCCACTGTTGTACGCCGCGTTCAAGGCCGCGGGCGCGATCACCGACACCGAATTGATGTCGGGCTACCGCCGGTTCGGCTCTCGCCTACAGGGCCATCCGACGCCGGTGCTGCCGTGGGTCGATGTCGCCAGCGGTTCGCTGGGGCAGGGAATCGGTAACGGTGTCGGCGTTGCGCTCGCCGGAAAATTCCTCGACAAAACGCCATTTCACGTGTGGGTGTTGTGCGGCGACAGCGAGACCGCCGAGGGATCGGTCTGGGAGGCACTCGACAAGGCCGGCCATTACGCGCTGGCGAACTTCACCGTCATCGTCGATGTCAACCGGCTCGGTCAACGCGGACCGACGGAACTGGGCTGGGATCTGGAGAGTTACGCGAGACGTGTCGAGGCCTTCGGCGCCAAGGCCATCAGCATCGACGGGCACAACCTGGACGAGATCGACCGTGCGCTCACAACCGCGCGCGAGTCGAAAACAGCGCCTACCGTCATCCTCGCCCGGACCATCAAGGGACGCGGATTCGGTGAAGTCGAAGATCGCGAAGGCTGGCACGGAAAGGCGCTCCCCGCCGAAATGGCGCAACGTGCCCTGGCTGAACTCGGCCACGTCTCGGATTTGACTGTCACCGGGATCAAGCCCGCACCGCGTGAGCGCGCCACCCCGGTAGGGCGCAGCAAACATGCACCACAGCTGCCGCACTACACACCGGGAGACAAGGTCGCCACCCGAGCCGCCTACGGGGCGGCGCTGGTGGCATTGGGTGCAGCCAACCCCCGGATCGTCGCCATGGACGGCGAGGTCAGCAATTCGACTGGTGCCGCCGAATTCGCCCACGCCTTTCCCGACCGTTATTTCGAAATGTTCATAGCGGAGCAACAGCTCGTCGCATCCGCTGTTGGGCTCAGTGTCCAGCAGTACATTCCGTTCGCCTCGACGTTCGCCGCCTTCTTCACCCGTGCCCATGACTTCATCCGCATGGCCGCTGTGTCGCGGGCGAACATCTGTCTGGCCGGATCCCACGCCGGTGTCGAAATCGGTGAAGACGGACCGTCCCAGATGGCACTGGAGGACCTCGCGATGATGCGGTCTATCCACGATGCGACCGTGCTCTACCCCAGCGACGCGACAAGCACCGCCGCACTGGTCCACGCGATGGCCGAAGGCCAGGGCATCCGCTACCTGAGAACCACCCGCGGCGCCTACCCCGTCCTCTACGGGCCCGGCACAACGTTCACCATCGGCGGTTCCCAGACGCTGCGTTCCACCGATAACGACCAGGTGACGCTGATCGGGGCCGGTGTCACCGTCCACCAGTGCCTGGCCGCCGCGGAGGCGCTGGAACGCGAGGGAATCGCTGCTCGCGTCATCGACATGTACTCCGTCAAGCCGATCGATCGCCCCGGGCTCGCCGACGCTGTCAGTCGTACTCGCGGACGGCTCGTCGTCGCCGAAGACCATCACCCCGAGGGAGGTCTGGGCTCGGCCGTACTCGAAGCCCTTAGCGGCGAGGTGTCGTTTCCACTTCACCTGGAGCACTTGGCGGTTCGGATCATGCCCGGATCGGGAACACCTGCTGAACTGCTCGCGAAAGCCGGGATCGACGGGCCGAGTATCGAACGCGCCGTCCGCCGCCTACTGAGCGACACCGATGCACCGTCGCTCGGTCAGGAAGCGGCGCCGGACACCGGGGCCCGCTGCTGAGGGAGGCCCACACCGGATCAACGAATCCATCCCACGGATCGTCCACCTAACGGAGCATCAATGAGTGTAGTCAACAAGGGATTTCACGGACGTCGAACCGAGACGGTCGTCGAGTTGCCTCCCGGTCAACATTTGACGACGGACTTTCCCGTCCTGCAGACCGGGCCGACGCCGCACATCGACGTCGAGCGCTGGCGATTGACCATCCGCGACGAGCACGGCGCTGTCCACAAATGGACATGGGCCCAGTTCAATGAGCTGCCGAGCCGGCCGATCACGGTCGACATCCACTGCGTCACCAAGTGGTCCAAGTTGAATACCCGGTGGAGAGGTGTTTCGCTGGACACTGTTCTTGAATCAGTCGGTACAGCAGCGGAATTCGCGTTGGTCCGCTGCTATGGTGGATACACCACCAATATTCCGGTTCGCGATCTTCGCGGCGAGCGGGCCTGGATCGTCTACGAGTACGACGGCATGCCGCTCAGCGCGATTCACGGTGGCCCGGCACGGCTGCTAGTGCCACATCTTTACTTCTGGAAGTCCGCGAAATGGGTGAGGTCCATCGAATTGCGGGCCGATGACGATCCCGGCTTCTGGGAGAGCCTGGGTTATCACAACTACGGCGACCCGTGGCGAGAGCAACGCTACGTCGGGGATTGAAGCGATTGTGGATATCGCTTCGAAACCGAGGCTGCATTGGCAAGTCGCGCAGGTACTGGACGTTCGGCCCGAGACCGCTTCCGCGAGCACCCTCGGATTGGCTGTGCCGGGCTGGGCCGGTCACCTGGCCGGGCAGCACATTGACCTCAAGCTGACCGCCGAGGACGGATACAGCGCACAGCGCAGCTACTCATTGAGCAAACCGCCGGATGGTGAGCGCATCGAGCTGACCATCCAACAGATCCCCGACGGGGAAGTCTCGCCCTACCTGACCGGACTCACCGCCGGCGACGAGATCGAACTTCGCGGACCGATCGGCGGCTGGTTCGTCTGGCGACCGGGCGAGGCGACCCGGGTTCTGCTCGTCGGCGGCGGATCAGGAATCGTGCCGTTGATGGCCATGCTGCGCCAGCGGACCGCCGCAGGCGCAGCGCGCTTTCGCCTGGTGTATTCGGTGCGCAGTCCGGCCGACGTCTACTACGGCCAGGAGTTGGACCGGCTTGAGCGGGAATGCGATTGGTTACAGGTGGTGCGGGTCTTCACCCGCACGGGCCCGCCGCACACCGCACGACCCCCGGGGCGAATCGAGTCCAGTGACCTCTCGTCGCCGGGGTGGGGGCCCGCCGACGGGGTCAGCACTTATGTCTGCGGACCAACCGGGTTCGTGGAATCGGTAACGACCTTGCTGATCAAGCAGGGGCATCAGCCCTCAGCTATCCGGACGGAGCGGTTCGGGCCCAGCACTGAGTCCAGAAACGAGGATCGATGACGCAACCGACGCATACCGACGGCAACGCCGCTGCCGGCGCCTTCGCAACGGCACTGGGCTTCGATGTCACCACCGCAATGCTGACGTGCGCGAAATGTGGCCGCATCGGGGCCTTTGCCCAGAGCCACGTCTATCACCGCGCCCCGGGCATCGTGGTGCGCTGTCCGAATTGTGAAGCCGTCCTGGCCAGGCTGGTGCAGACGCCCACCGACGTCTGGCTCGATCTCCGCGGCTCCCAGTCCTGGCGTTTCCCGGTCGCGGATCGGTAAACACGCCGCACATCGACCGGTTTGCGGGCGGCGAGGCCTAGTTCTGCGACGCCTGACCGGCGCAGCATGGGCTGGACCCGACGGGTCCGGCAGCGGCGCCGACCGACTTCAAGCGGTCCGGCTGCTCATTGCCGTGCGCCCGCTCTTCACCGGTGTCGGGGTTAGTGGCCATCAGCCACAGCGCAGCCAGAACGAAGAACCCGGCATACACCGCTCCGCCTAACAACGTCATGATCTGACTCCCTTGAGATACGTTATTAGCCAGTCTGCCTAATCGCGGCGGCGTTTGCAGCTCCCCACGCCGGAATGTGGGGCGTTTCATGCCGCCACCGGCCTCGTGACCTGTACCGCGTTAGGGCGTCTGGGCAGTGCGTTTGGATCACCGGCGGGACGGTGCGATACGCTGTCGAGGCTTCACACGGGGTGTGGCGCAGCTTGGTAGCGTGCTTCGTTCGGGACGAAGAGGTCGTGGGTTCGAATCCCGCCACCCCGACTCAGGTTGTTTCAGATCATCGGCCCTGACCAGCAAGTCCGGTCAGGGCCATTGTCTGCCTCGGCCACCGGTTGGTCCGCGAGGGGTTTCAGCGCCTTTCGGCGAGTAGGTTCTGAGAGAATCAAATCCAAGAGCTCAACGCCGCATTCAACGAAAGCCGTCATGTCCGAGGATCAGAACACAGACGTTCCACCGAATCACCTCTCCATCGATCCGCGCAGCCCCTTCTATAACGAAGAGGTGCTCCGCCGCGACGTGGGTATTCGCTTCAATGGCGTCGAGAGAACCAATGTGCACGAATACGACGTGGCCGAGGGTTGGGTGCGTGTGGAAGTGCCTACCGCCAAGGATCGCCGTGGAAATCCGATGGTCGTTAAGCTCAGCGGCACGGTTGAACCGTACTTCCGCCTAGCTGACTAGCGGACGCCCTTGGGTTACCGGCACGGTTTCGGGGCTCGTCAGAGCGTGCCGAGTCTTTGCCGGGGTATCTAGCGCCGGCCGGGTCCAACCGGCCCGGGTCCAACCGGGCCGGGTCCAACCGGGCCGGGTCCAACCGGGCCCACAACGCCGCCGGGTCCGGCCGGTCCACCGACGCCGACGCCGATAGGTCCGGCGGGTCCGATGATCGGATGCGGTTCGACGCCCCCGGGCTCGCATTGGTTCGTCTCTGTGTTGAAGTACATGCCGTAGCCGCAACCATCGGCAGGATCAGCGCGGCTGATGGCGGGGGACGCCAGTCCGATCAGCGATACGGATGTCGCGGCAAGGACAGACACGGCCATCGTGGACCGGTGCAGCAGCAATCGGCTCATTGCCGTCCCATTTCTGTTGTCATCTGATCACTCATGGGTGTTGTCGTCCACCATAGGCGCGCGTAACCGGATCTACCGCCGCCTCACTCGAATAGGCCCGTCCGGGCGGTGGCGCGCGGGTATCGCCCTGGCGGGCATCCGCGGCGTCGTGCCGCGCTCGACTCACTTCAAGATCTGCAGTCGCCACTCGCGCAGCAGCGGCTCGACCATCATGAAGTAGGTGGTGTTGTCGTCGTCTTCGGGTCCGCCCATCAGGATCCCCGCGGCGCTGACGGTACCGTCCGGGTTCGTCACGAAACCCGGGCTACCGCTGTCGCCTTCGATACTGAACAGGTTGGTCACCACCACGTTGCCCGCGACCTCGGTGACGACGCCGCACGTCTCGCCGGTCTGCGAACCCACCTTGCAGAACGGCATGCCGACCTGGATCTGGTCGGGGCGCAGCACATCTCGGATGCGGTAGCGCCCGTCGACGCCGCCGCTGGGCGGAGGGGTTCCCGGGGCCAATCGGATGATGGCCGCATCGCGGTCGTCGCCGTTGTTCTCGCTGGCGAAGATGCGGCCCAGTGGAGCCGCACCGGCGTCGGTCCATTCCGCATTGTCACCGGCGTCGCAATGCCCGCTGGTCAACAGGTAGTAGTCGCCGAAGCGGTCTTGGACGGCGAACCCGGCAGTGCAGACGCTGTTGTCGTCGCCGACCTCCATGCCGGCCGTCGGGTTGGCCGGTGCCGGGCCGGCGAAGACCAGCCCCGCCACCGCGAGCACGGCCGTGACCAGGCTCGATGTCCATCCGTAGCGCGGCCGTGCACCCACCCGGCGAGGGTATCCGAACGCACGAACGTGAGCTAGGAGTCCCTGCGAGCTTCTCTGAAAGGTCATCATCGGGCTGGGCGAGACATCGTGATGTCGCCCGCGACGACACCGTCCTACCCTGGCGTTGTGATGGAAGTACTGCCGTGGGTGGTTCCGATCGTCGCGATCCTCATCATCGTGACGATCCTGATCGCGCTCTCGGCGCATTTCAACCACGATTGAGCAGCACGTGGTCCCAGCTACGTCGATGCGGGAAGCCACCGCACCGATGCGGGGAACCCGTCGTCGCGTCGACCGCCAGGTCTCGCGGATCCGGGTCACCCAGCAGCGCGTAGTCCGCGATCGGCGCCGACGCCATCGGCGGCTAGAGGCGTTCCTTGACCGCCGCCGACAGCCTGGACCCGTCGGCCTTGCCCGCCGCGATCGCGGTGGCGGCCTTCATCACCAGACCCATGTGCTTCATGTGCGGGCGCTCGCCGATCTGCTCGGCCACCTGCGCCAGCGCGGTGTCGACGACGTCGGCCAGTTCGGCCTCGCTGAGTGGTTCCGGCAGGTATCCGGCGATGATCCGGGCCTCGGCATGTTCTTCGGCGGCGAGCTCACCACGGCCGTTCTCGGTGTAGATCGCCGCGGACTCCGCACGCTTGCGGGCCTCGCGATTCAGCACCTTGAGCACTTCGTCGTCGGTCAGCTCGCGGGCCTGCTTGCCGGAGACCTCTTCGGACTGGATCGCGGCCAGCAGCATCCGCAGCGTCGCGGTGCGCAGCTTGTCCTGCGCCTTCATCGCTTCGGTCAGGTCCGCCCTCAACTGCGATTTAAGTTCCGCCATGCCGCATAACGCTACGCTCAGCCACATGGTGAATCCGCCTAGCGGCTACCCCGGCCCTGGTCTCCCCCCGCCCGGCTACGGGCCGCCCCCGCCGGGTTACGGGCCCCCACCCGGGTATGGGCCACCCCCGCCCGGTTACGGTCCACCACCCGGCTACGGGCCCCCGCCTCCGGGTTACGGGCCCCCACCCGGTTACGGGCCCCCACCCGGTTACGGGCCGCCACCCGGTTACGGGCCGTTTCCGGGTTACGGCCCGCCGCCGGGATACCCGCAGCCTGAGCTCAAACCCGGCGTGATCCCGCTGCGTCCGCTCAGCCTGACCGACATCTACAACGGTGCGGTCGGCTACGTCCGCGCCAACCCGACGGTCGTGCTCGGGCTGACCGCCATCGTCGTGGTGGCCACCCAGATCATCAGCGGAGTCGCGCTGGTCGGCCTGCTGACCGCGGTCGGGCCGACGCATTCCGGGCGGTCGGCCACCGAGATCTCCGGGGGTGACGTCGCGGCGTGGATGATCGCGTTCGCCGGCGCCGGCATCGCGACCGCCCTGGGCACCATCGTGCTGACCGGGATGCTGACCGCCGTCGTCGGGCGCTCGGTGTTCGGCTCGCCGATCACCGTCGGCGAAGCCTGGGCGATCGTCCGTACCCGTTTCGCGGCGTTGATCGGCCTGACCGCACTGGTGGGGCTGGCGGCAGCGGTGCTGTGCGGCTTCGCCGCGTTCGTCATCGCGGTCGCCGCCGGAGCCGGGGGTATGAGAGCCGCCGTGCTGGTCGGGCTGCCGCTGGCACTGGCCTTGATCGCGGTGTTGGGTTACGGCTACGCGGTATTGGTGTTCGCACCGACGGTGATCGTGCTGGAACGGCAACCGGTGTTCGAGGCGATGCGCCGATCGTTCGCCCTGGTACGCAACAGTTTCTGGCGAGTGCTGGGCATCATGGTGCTGACCGCGCTGATCGCCTCCCTGGTCAGCAGCGCGGTGGCGTTCCCGTTCAACATCATCGGGATGGCCGTCACCCACGGCGCGGACGCCCTGACCGGCACGGCACAGCTGGGCCTGTTCTCCCGGATAGGTGCGACGATCGGCCAGATCATCGTGCTGCCCTTCAGCGCAGGTGTGGCGGTGCTGCTGTACACCGACCGCCGCATCCGCGCCGAGGCGTTCGACCTGGTGCTGCGGACGGGCGTCACGAGCGGGCCCTACGGCGGCGGCTCGACCGATCACCTGTGGCTGACCCGGCCGCCGGGGTGAGGACACCGGGTGCCCACCGTCGACATCGACCGCGAAGCCGCCCGCGAGGCCGCCGAACGTGAGCTGAGCAAACCGATCTACCCGCGGCCGTCGCCCAAACAGCAGTTCATCGATTTCATCGAGACACTGATCCGGCGGCTGATACTCAAGGGCGCGGAGCTGCCGGGCGGGTGGTTCACCATCAGTGTGCTGCTGATCGTGCTCGTCGCTGCGGCCGTGGCCGCCGTCCACGTCGGCCGGCGGATGCTGCGCGACGGCGAGGGCGGCCGGCCGTTGTTCGGCACGACGCAGCTCAGCGCCGCCGAACACCGCGCGACCGCGGAGCGCTGCGCCGCGTCGGGGGAATGGGTCGAGGCGATCCGGCACCGGCTGCGGGCGGTGGCCCGCGAACTCGAGGAGACCGGGATGCTGCACCCCGCCCCGGGGCGCACCGCCACCGAACTGGCCCGCGACGCCGGCGCGGTGCTGCCCGACCTGGCGGGCGGATTGCTGCGGGCCGCCGAGACGTTCAACGACGTCAGCTACGGCGAGGTGCCGGCCACCCCGCAGCGGTACCGGATCGTGGCCGAACTGGATGAGCAGATGCGCTCCTCGACGCAGCGGCGGCAGTACCGGTGACGGCCACCCGACGCACGTGGCTGTGGGGGGCGCTGGCTGTTGCTGTGATCGTGGTGATTTCGGCGGTCGGCGTCTACCTGACCGGTACCCGGCCGGGTGGCCGGATGGATCCGAAAGCCACCGGAACGGCAGGCGCACACGCGGTGGTGACGCTGTTGCGCGACCGTGGCGTCGAGGTGGTGGTCGCCGACACCGTTGATGACGCCGCCCGCGCGGCGCGACCCGACGCCCTGGTGCTGGTGGCCGAGACCCACCGGATCGTCGGCGCAGATCTGTTGAACCGGCTGGCCGATCTTCCCGGCGACCTGCTGCTGGTAGCGCCGGACGCCCGGGCGCGCACCGCCCTGGCCCCCGGCATTCGGTCCGGCCCGGCTCGTACGTTCACCCGCCGACCCGATTGCAG
>Ga0182747_1001428_pt1 | contig 18496 bp, 16 predicted proteins | sample eDN3rd30CBELigBY_FD_128526 | JGI IMG/M metagenome (GOLD analysis project Ga0182747, IMG submission 128526) | Enriched backyard soil microbial communities from Emeryville, California, USA - eDNA 3rd pass 30_C BE-Lig BY (version 2) (version 2) | ecosystem: Environmental > Terrestrial > Soil >...
GAGCTCAACGCCCCGATCAAGCGTTAAGCGCCCAGGGACGCGCGAACCTCCATGCGCGGCGACGCCTTCGATTTCGATCTGCCGCCCGAGCGTATCGCGCTCCGTCCCGCGCGCCCGCGCGATGCGGCGCGGATGCTCGTCGTCGAAGGAAGCTCCATAAGCGACAAGGGCGTTCGCGACCTGCCTGCCTTGCTGCGCGCTGGCGATTGTCTCGTCTTCAACGACACCCGCGTCATCCCCGCGCAGCTCGAGGGCCATCGCGGAGAGGCGAAGATCGGCGCGACGCTCCACAAGCGCATCGATCTCCGCCGCTGGCAGGCCTTCATCCGCAATGCGAAGCGGCTGCGCGCGGGGGAGACGGTCGATTTCGGTTCTGGTGTCGCGGCGGTCGCCGAACAGCGCCTCGCCGACGGCAGCTTCGTCCTCGCCTTTGCGGGCGACGAGCCGGTCGAACTGCTGCTCGAACGCGCAGGCACGATGCCGCTGCCGCCCTATATCGCGGGCAAGCGCGCGACCGACGAAGCCGACCGCAGCGACTATCAGACGATGTTCGCGAGGCAGGACGGCGCGGTCGCCGCGCCCACCGCCGCGCTGCACTTCACCCTATCGCTGCTCGATACGCTCACCGCCGCCGGCATCGGATCCGAGACGCTGACGCTTCACGTCGGCGCCGGAACTTTCCTGCCCGTGAAGGCCGACGACACCGAAGACCATGTCATGCACGCCGAATGGGGCCGCATCGATGCCGCGACCGCCGACCGCCTCAACGCGGTGCGCGCGGCGGGCGGGCGCGTCATCGCGGTCGGCACGACGAGCCTCCGCCTCCTCGAAAGCGCGGCGCGCGAGAACGGCGCCATCGCGCCGTTCGAAGGCGATACCGCGATCTTCATCACCCCCGGCTATCGGTTCAAGGCGATCGACGGGCTGATGACCAATTTCCACCTGCCACGCTCGACCCTGTTCATGCTGGTCAGCGCGCTGATGGGACTGGAGACGATGCAGGCGGCCTATGCCCATGCGATCGCACAGGATTACCGTTTCTACAGCTATGGCGACGCGAGCCTGCTGCTCCCCTGAGCGGGCGGATATTTACATTATTGCAAGGCATTCCGGGCATAGCGGGCGCTTGGTTGGGGCCAGCAAGAGTTTTTGAGCCGATGGACAGGGCATCGCGGATCGATGCGGGCGACGTTGAGGGGAATGCCGACGACGCGGAACAGCGCGGTTTTTTCGGCCGGTTCGGCGCGCGCATCGGCAAGGGGCGGAATGATTCCGCGCCCAATCTTCACACGCGCGAAGCCTTGCTGCTGCTCCAGAATTACGAGGAAAGCCGCCAGGGCTGGTTCTGGTCGACCGACGCCGCGGGGCGACTGACCTATATCACCGACGCGGTCGCGCGGCTGATGGGCCGGAGCGGCGGCGAGTTGCTCGGCACGCCCTTCGTCGACCTCTTCCTGCCCGCCGACAGCAATGGCGAGCGGCAGCGGACGCTGCCCTTCCTCCTCACCCGCCAGTCGAAGTTCGACGATCTGCCGCTGCGCGCCGCGAGCGCCGCCGACGGCGAGGAGCGCTGGTGGGCAGTGTCGGGACGTCCGCATTTTGGCGGCGGCGGCGATTTCGCCGGCTATCGCGGCAGCGGCACCGACATCACGGCGCAGCGCCGGTCGGCCGAAGACGCGTCGCGGCTCGCGCTCTACGACTCGCTCACCGGCCTTGCCAACCGCTTCCACATCTCGAAGAAGCTCGATTCGACGCTCGCCGCCTTTGCGCAGCAGCAGCGGTCGTGCGCGATCATGCTGCTCGACCTTGACCGCTTCAAGCAGGTCAACGACACGCTCGGCCATCCGGCGGGCGACGCGCTGCTCAAGCAGGTCGCAGAGCGGCTGCTCAAGATCGTCGGCGACAAGGAAATGGTGAGCCGCCTCGGCGGCGACGAATTCCAGATCATCCTCCCCGACCAGGAGGATCGCGGCAAGCTGGGCGACGTCGCCGCCGACATCATCGCCAGCCTGTCGCAACCCTATTCGGTCGAGGGCAGCCGCTGCATCATCGGCGCCTCGGTCGGCGTCGCGATCAGCCCCTTCGACGGCGTGGCCAGCGACGACCTCGTCCGCAACGCCGACCTCGCGCTCTATGCCGCGAAGGGTGGCGGCCGCGGCCGTTTCCGCTTCTATTCGAGCGACCTCCACCAGGCGGCCGAAGATCGCCGCGCGCTCGAAGAGGATCTGCGCGACGCGCTCGGCCGGGGACAGATGGAATTGCATTACCAGCCGGTGGTGCAGGCGAAGTCGAACATGGTGACCGGCGTCGAGGCGCTGGTGCGCTGGAACCACCCCGAGCGCGGGCCGATCTCGCCGTCGCTGTTCGTCCCGATCGCCGAGGAGGCCAATCTGATCTGGGCGCTCGGCGAATGGGTGTTGCGCAAGGCATGCGAGGACGCCGCGCGCTGGCCGGGCGACATGCGCGTCGCGGTCAACGTCTCGCCGATCCAGTTCGCGAACGAGGATCTGCCGAGGGTGGTGGCGAGCGCGCTGGCGACGACGGGCCTCGAACCCGACCGGCTCGAACTCGAGATCACCGAAAGCGTCTTCCTTGGCGATTCGAACGAGACCGCGCGCATGTTCAAGGCGCTGAAGGGGCTCGGCGTCCGGCTCGCGCTCGACGATTTCGGCACCGGCTATTCGTCGCTCGGCTATCTGCAGTCAGCGCCGTTCGACAAGATCAAGATCGATCAGAGCTTCGTGCGCGGCGCGACGGTTAGGGGGTCTCGGAATGGGGCGATCATTGCGGCGATCGTCGCACTGGCCGAGGCGCTGGAGATGGAAACGACCGCCGAGGGCATCGAATCGCTCGACCAGCTCGACCTGATCCGCAAGCTCCACGTCAGCCATGTGCAGGGCTTCGTCTACAGCAAGCCGGTGCCGCATGGCGAGCTTCTGGAGCATGCCGAGGCCGGGTCGTGGATGATCAAGCCCGCGGGCCCCGCCAAGCAGCGCACCGACCGCGTCTCGCTGTTCCGCAAGGTCGCCGCGATCCACGACAATCATCGCTATGGCGTGGTGATGCGCAACCTGTCGGCGTCGGGCGCCTTCATCGAGGGGCTGCTGGAGGTTCCGGTCGGCACCCGCTTCGTGATCGACTTCGGCGAGGGGCAGCTCGTCACCGCGGTCGTGCGCCGCTCGATGAAGCATCAGCAGGGCATCGAATTCGAGCAGTCGCTGGTCAGCGACGGCAATGGCGGCCTGTGCACGCGCCACCGCGTCTCGCCCTATCTGATCGCCGCGGCGGCCCAGAACACGCCGGCGATGGCGCTGCCCGCCTTCACCACGACGAGCGACTGGCAAGCCGCCTGACCGCGCCTCTCCCGCCGTCTCGACTTTCAGCGCCACTCCCGTCATAGGGCGCGCGCCATGACCGACAGATTCGCCTTCCAGGTCGCCGCGACCGACGGCGCCGCGCGCACCGGCGTCATCCGCATGATGCGCGGCGAGATCCGCACCCCCGCCTTCATGCCCGTCGGCACCGCGGCGACGGTGAAGGCGATGCGGCCGGCCGAAGTGCGCGCGACTGGCGCCGACATCATCCTCGGCAACACCTATCATCTGATGCTGCGCCCCGGAGCCGAGCGGATGGCGCGCCTGGGCGGGCTGCACGCCTTCATGGGCTGGGACCGGCCGATCCTGACCGACAGCGGCGGCTATCAGGTGATGAGCCTGTCCGCGCTCACCAAGCAGAGCGAGGAGGGAGTCGCGTTCCAGAGCCACCTCGACGGTTCGCGTCACATGCTGACCCCCGAACGCTCGATGGAGATCCAGCGCCTGCTCGGCAGCGATATCGTCATGGCGTTCGACGAATGCCCGCCCGCCGGGGTCGACGCGAAGCGCGCCGAGGCGAGCATGGATCGTTCGATGCGCTGGGCGGCGCGCAGCCGCGCGGGCTTCGACGCCGGCGGGGAGCATGCGGCGCGATCGGCGCTGTTCGGCATCCAGCAGGGATCGCTCGACGAGAGGCTGCGCGCGCGCTCGGCCGCGGCGCTGACCGACATCGGCTTCGACGGCTATGCGATCGGCGGGCTGGCGGTGGGCGAGGGGCAGGAGGCGATGTTCGGCGTGCTCGATTATGCGCCCGCGCAGCTTCCCGCCGACAAGCCCCGCTATCTGATGGGTGTCGGCAAGCCCGACGACCTCGTCGGCGCGGTCGCGCGCGGGGTCGACATGTTCGATTGCGTGCTGCCGACGCGGTCGGGCCGCAACGGCCAGGCCTTCACCTGGGACGGCCCGGTCAACATCCGCAATGCGAAGCATGCCGAGGATCTGGGCCCGCTCGATGCGTCGTGCGACTGTCCGGTTTGCACGACCTGGTCGCGCGCCTATCTCCACCATCTTGTCCGCTCGGGCGAGATGCTGGGCGCGATGCTGATGACCCAGCATAATCTGCATTTCTATCAGGCGCTGATGCAGGCGATGCGCGACGCGATCGCGGCGGGGCGTTTTGCCGCCTTCCAGGCGGATTTCGAAGCGCGTTACCGGCGCTGAAGATCAGTTGAGCTTGTTGAGCAGGTCGAGCATCGACTGCGGAATCGTCTCGTCGACCGCCGACTCGTAAGCGCGGCGCAGGGCGAGGTTAACGTCCTGACCTTTGCGGGGGTTTTTCTTTTCGGCGTCTTTCCCGGAAGCCTTGGGTTGAGGCGATCCGGATTCAGACGACATTATCGAGGTATCCGCTGAACATGGGGCCTTCTGCTAACCGCGCCTTCACCAAAGAGCAATGGCGCGTTTGCTGCTTTCCCATGAAACTAATTTACGGCTAGATCGTTCCGCTACGGAGCAATTATATCGGGCGCCGGTGGCGCGGGGGCGAAAGCGTCCGCTTCCGCGGCGTTCAAGGCAGGTTTTCCGGCCTGTATCAGGAGGTTTTCATATGTCATTGGGTCAGGCGATCGCGCCGCATCTTCCCTATCTGCGCCGCTATGGGCGTGCCATTTCGGGAAGCCAGACGAGCGGCGATGCGCTGGTGGCCCAATTGCTCGAGACGCTGGTCGCCAATCCGGGTGCCGTCGACACCGGCGCCGACCTGCGAATCCAGCTCTATCGCATGGTCCACGACAATTTCGGCCTCGCGAGCGCGCAGGCGCCCGCCGACGCGGAAACGGCGGCCGATATCGCAATCGCCGACGCGCGGCTCCGGCGCATTCCCTCGCTCGCTCGCCAGGCCCTGCTGCTGACCGCGGTCGAGGGTTTCGGCGAAGCCGAGACGGGGCGCATCATCGGGCGCGACGCCGACGCAGTGCGCAAGCTGATCGCCGAGGCGCTCGACGAGATCGATCGCCAGACGCGCGCGCGCATCCTGATCATCGAGGACGAACCGATCATCGCGATGGATATCGAGATGATCGTCCGCGACCTGGGGCACGAGGTGGTCGCGGTCGCGACGACGCATCGCGAGGCGGTGGCCGAGGCGCAGGCGCACCAGCCGGGGCTCGTCCTCGCCGACATCCAGCTCGCCGACAACAGTTCGGGGATCGAGGCGGTGCAGGAGATTCTGAGCGATCTGAAGGTGCCGGTCATCTTCATCACCGCCTTCCCCGAGCGGCTGCTGACCGGCGACCGCCCCGAGCCCGCCTTCCTGCTCACCAAGCCCTATCAGCCCGCGACGCTCCGCGCCGCGGTGTCGCAGGTGCTGTTCTTCGACCAGAGCACGGTCCCGGCCTGAGGGCGGGCGGGTCGCTCCTGTTGGGCGAAGCGCCATCATCACCGCTTCGTCATGCTGAACTTGTTTCAGCATCCATGGCCAGGTCTCTCCTTCCAGGCGACCCCGACATTCGAGGGCAGGCCATGGACCCTGAAACGAGTTCAGGGTGACGAGGTTGGGGACGGTAGCGTTGCAATGACGCACTTGGGGTTGCCCCGTGGACAGGGGCGGGCGATAGCGGCATCCGATGACCGCATCCGACGCCTCCACCCGCCAGTCGGCGCTCGCCCGGCTGACCGCCAACGCGCCTTTTCTCGCGCGGCTCGCCGATCTCTATCCCGACGATCTCGCGCGCTATCTGGCCGAAGGCGCCGACGCGGCGCTCGCGTGCGTCGCGCCGCCGCCCGCGGATGACGACATCATGCGCGCGCTGCGTCAGTGGCGCGGCCGGATCGCGCTGCTCCTCGCGCTCGGCGACCTGTCGGGCGAGCATGACGTCGCCGCGACCACGCGGCTGCTGTCGGCCTTCGCCGACCAGGCGTGCGACGCGGCGCTCGCCGCGGCCTTCGCCGAGCGGGTGCCGGACGAGGAACCGCGCGGGCTTTCGGTCATCGCGCTCGGCAAGCTCGGCAGCCACGAGCTCAATTACTCGTCGGACATCGACCCGATCCTGATCTTCGACCCCGAGACATTGCCCCGGCGCTCACGCGACGACCCCGACGAGGCCGCGGTGCGGATCGCGCGGCGGATGGTCGAAATCCTCTCGGCGCGCACGGCCGACGGCCATGTGCTCCGCGTCGACCTGCGGCTGCGCCCGCACCCCGAAGTGACGCCGATCGTGCTGCCGGTGAGCGCGGCGATCTCCTACTATGAATCCGAGGCGCTCGCGTGGGAGCAGGCGGCCTTCATCCGCTCGCGCGCGTCGGCGGGCGACCGCGCGCTCGGCGGGAATTTTCTCGCCGCGATCCAGCCCTTCATCTGGCGCCGCAGCCTCGATTTTCGGCAACTCAAGGAAATCGGCGCGATGAGCGACCGCATCCGCGACCATTTCGCGCAAGGCCAGCAATTCGGCCCCGGCTACGACCTCAAGCGCGGGCGCGGCGGCATCCGCGAGATCGAATTCTTCGCGCAGGTCCACCAGCTCATCTACGGCGGCCGCGACCCGTCGCTGCGCGCTCCCGCCACCGTCGACGCGCTCGCCGCGCTCGCGAAGGCCGGACGGATCGACGCCGACGTCGCCACGCGGCTGACCGGCCACTACGCCACGCTGCGCCGGATCGAGCATCGGCTGCAGATGATCGAGGACCAGCAGACGCACAGCCTGCCGATCCAGCCCGATGCGCTCGACGCGGTCGCGCGGCTCGACGGCGAGGCCGACGGCGCGGGGCTGCTCGCGACGCTTCTGCCCGTCGTGACCGACGTCGGTGCCTGCTACGACAGCCTGGTGGTCGAGCGCGCCGCGACCGGCGGGCTCCCCCGCGATGAAGGCGAACTCGCGGGGGCGCTGATGGCGGCGGGCTTCGAGCCACCCGACGGGGCACTGCGCGCCATCGCCGAATGGCGCGGCGGCAAGCTGCGCGCGCTGCGCAGCCCCGCGGCGCTCGAAGCGCTCGAGGCGGTGCTTCCCGAACTGGTCAAGGCGATCGGCGCGGCGCCCGATCCGCAGGCGACGCTGGTGCGCTTCGACAAGCTGGTCGCGGGGTTGCCGAGCGCGGTGGGCTTCTTTCACCTGCTCGCGGCGCAGCCCGAGCTCGCGAAGATCGCGACGCGCATCCTGTCGATCGCCCCGACGCTTGCCGACGCGCTCGGCGCGCGGGTCGAGCTGATCGAAGGGCTGATCGACAAGCGCGCCTTCGACGCGCCCGCGACCAAGGCCGAACTGCTCGCCGAATGGGCGCCGGGGCTCGCGGGGCTCGACTATGAGCGGCTGCTCGACCGCGCGCGCGACCGCGTCGGCGAGCGGCGCTTCGCCTATGGGGTGCAGCTCATCGCCGGGGCGACCGACCCGATGGCGATCGCCTGCGGCTATTCCGAACTCGCCGAGGCGGCGCTGCAGGTTCTCGCCGACGCGACTGTCGCCGAGTTCGAGGCGGCGCACGGGCGCGTCCCGGGCAGCGAGCTTGTCGTGCTCGCGCTCGGCCGGCTCGGGGGCAGGGCGCTGACCCACGCGTCGGACCTCGACCTCATCTATCTCTTCACCGGCGATCACCTCGCCGAATCGGACGGGCCGCGCCCGCTCGGCGCGACGACCTATTACAACCGCCTCGCGCAGCGCGTGACCGGGGCGATGTCGGTGCCGACGGCGGCGGGCAAGCTCTACGACGTCGACACGCGGCTGCGCCCGCAGGGCGCGCAGGGCCCGCTGGTCGTCACCCTCGACAGCTTCGAGCGCTATCAGCGCGAGGAGGCATGGACGTGGGAGCATATGGCGCTGCTCCGCGCGCGGCCGGTCTACGGCTCGGACGCAGCGAAGGCGGCGGTGCAGCGCATCGTCGACGATCTGCTCGCCGCGCCGCGCGAACGCAAGAAGCTGGCGCAGGACGCCGCCGAGATGCGGGACAAGATCGCCGCACACAAACCCGCGAAAGGCCCGCTCGACATCAAGGGCGGGCCCGGCGGGCTCGTCGACCTCGAATTCGCGATGCAGGTCACCCAGCTCGCGAGCGGCCAGTGCCACGACCCCAATATCGGTTCGGCGCTCGCCTGCCTGAAGGCGAGCGGGCTCGCGCCGGCGGAGGTGTGCGACGCGCACGGCCTGCTCGGGCGGATGCTCGTGATGCTGCGGCTGACCGCGCCCGACGGGGAACCCGCGACCCCCGCCGCGCGTCAGCTCGTCGCGAGCGCCTGCGGCGAGCCGGGCTGGCCGCAACTGCTTGCCGCGCATGACGCGGCGCGGCAGGAGATCGCGAACTGGTGGGCCTCGATTCGTCCGCCGCAGCAGGAGACCAAGCCATGACTCTCGCCATCGGCGATGCCATTCCCGCCGTGACGCTGCTCGATGCCGACGGCGCGGCGATCGACCTGAAGGCGCTGAAGGGCGCGCCGCTGGTCGTCTATTTCTATCCCAAGGCCGATACGCCGGGTTGCACGGTCGAAGCGCAGGATTTCACCCGCCTCGCGCCCGAGTTCGCGCATCTGAACGCGCAGGTCCTCGCCGTGTCGCGCGACGCGCCGGCGAAGCTCTGCAAGTTCCGCGATAAATATGGGCTGACCGTGCGGCTGGCCTCGGACGAGGATGGCAAGGTCTGCGAGGCGTTCGGCACCTGGGTGGAGAAACAGAATTACGGGCGCACCTATATGGGAATCGAGCGCTCGACCTTCCTGTTCGGCGCCGACGGCAAGCTAGCACGCGAATGGCGCAAGGTGCGTGTGAAGGGGCATGCCGACGCGGTATTGGAGGCGGCGAAGGCGCTTTGACCAGCCTCGGCGAAGCTGCGCGGGCGGTGCTGCTCACCCCCGATCCGCACGACAAGCGCCGCGCGGCGCGCGCGCTGGCGCGGGAATGGCGGCGCGGCGAACTCGAGCATCGCTGCGATACGCCGATGCCAGGCCAGCCGGCGTGGCCCGCGGCGCCCGAATTGCTGGCGCCGAGCCAGATGCCGCGGCGCCGCAAGGGCGGGTCCGAACGCGGCCGCATCGCGATGCTCCACGCGCTCGCGCATATCGAATTCGTCGCGATCGACCTCGCGGTCGATCTGGTGGGGCGTTTCGGCGGAGCATTTCCGCGCGGCTTCGTCGACGACTGGCTGGGCGTCGCGGCCGACGAGGCGATGCATTTCGCGCTGCTCGACCGGCGGCTGCGCGCGCTCGGCAGCCATTATGGCGCGCTTCCCGCGCACGCCGGCCTCTGGGAAGCGGCGGCGGCGACCGCCGACGATGCGCTGGCGCGGCTCGCGATCGTGCCGATGGTGCTCGAGGCGCGGGGGCTCGACGTCACCCCGGCGACGGTCGATCGCTTCCGCGCGGTCGGCGACGAGGCGTCGGCGCGGATTTTATCGCGTATTTACAAGGACGAAATCCGGCATGTGCGCGCGGGCACAGTCTGGTTCGGCTGGATGTGCGACGAACGGGGATTCAACGTGGTCGAAACGTGGCAAAGCCTCGTAAAATCGCGCTTTCGCGGGAGTTTGAAGCCGCCGTTCAACGACTCGGCGCGCCGTGACGCCGGTTTAACGCAAGAATACTACGCGGTTATTGCTTCGTAACCTTTGCCCATGCACCAAGGCTCCCGCGGGCAGGGAATTATCCCATCCAGACAAACAACCGGCACCGGCGGAGCGAAAAACACCGTCGGCGACATGGCTAAGAGCGGGGTCGATACGTGCGGAACGCGACACGAACGCAAAGGTTTCATCTCGGACTGATTTTCTGCGCGCTGGCGTCGATGGGCATGACCGCCCCGGCGCATGCGGTCGAAACGAGCGCCGCCGCCGGCGTGCCCGTTCCCGACGAGCCCGACGACGAGGGCTTCGACGCGGGCGTGACTCCCTCGGTCAAGGAAGACGGCGAAGCGCGCGCGGTGTTCCAGGCGTGGAAGCGCCTCGACACCGGCCTCACCGCCTCGCTCGGCGTTTCGGTGCCCTCGCGCCGCCCGATCGAGCAGATGTCGCTTTCCTCCTCCTATGGCATGCGCACCCACCCGATCACGGGCCGCGTCGCGCGCCACAACGGCATCGACATCCCCGCACCCCGCGGCACCCCCATTTACGCGACCGCCGACGGTATCGTCGGCCGCGCCCAGCGCCTCGGCGGCTATGGCAATTATGTCGAGATCGAGCATGGCAACGCGATCGAGACGCGCTACGGCCACATGTCCTCCTACATCGTCCATCCGGGGCAGCAGGTGAAGAAGGGCGAAATCATCGGTTATGTCGGCTCGACGGGCCGTTCGACCGGCAACCATCTGCACTATGAAGTCCGTATCGACGGCGCGCCGGTCAACCCGCTGCCCTTCGTCCGTTCGGACTCGATGGCGATCGCCGCGCTCTCGGGCGACGGCAAGGCGCTCGCGATGGGCGGTCCCGAAGAATAAGACTTTCAGGGTCGGAGAGGAGGGGCGCCCTCCGGCCAAAGGCCGGGGCGCCCTTTTCATTTGCGCGCGAAGCCCTATCTTGGCGTCATGGCCACCCAGCTTTCCGATATCGCCCTGTCTTCCGCCGCCGCGGCGCGCGTGCGCTGGATCGCCGAGCGCAAGGGCGCTGATCTTCCCGCGCTGCGCCTTGCGGTCGACGGCGGCGGCTGCTCGGGCTTCACCTATCGCTTCGATCTGGCCGAAACGATCGACGCCGACGACATCGTCGCCGAGACCGATGGGGTGAAGCTGGTCGTCGATCCGGTCAGCATCGACCTGGTGCGCGGCTGCACCGTCGATTTCGTCGATTCGCTCGGCGGATCGTCGTTCAAGGTCGAGAACCCGAACGCCGCCTCGGGCTGCGGCTGCGGATCGAGCTTCTCGATCTGACGCCTTTCCTGGCGAAACGCTTCCTGCCATAGACGGGCGATGAAAATCGCCACCTTCAACATCAACGGCATCAAAGCGCGGATGCCGCGCCTCGTCGAATGGCTCGAGGAAACCCAGCCCGACGTCGCCTGCCTGCAGGAACTGAAATCGAGCGACGAGACGATGCCGACCGCCGAGATCGAGGCGGCGGGGTACGGCATGCTCTATCACGGGCAAAAGGGGTTCAACGGCGTCGCGATCCTCGCGCGCGGCACCGAGCCGGTCGAAATCCAGCGCGGCCTCGCCGGCGAGGCCGAGGACGAGCAGTCGCGCTATCTGGAGGCCGACGTCCACGGCATCCGGGTCGCGTCGATCTACCTTCCCAACGGCAACCCGCAGCCGGGCCCGAAATTCGATTACAAGCTGCGCTGGATGAAGCGGCTGCGCGAGCGCGCACGCGCCCTGCTCGCCGCCGAGATTCCGACCATCCTGACCGGCGACTATAATGTCATCCCGCACGACGACGACGTCTGGGATCGCCAGGCGATGGCGAACGACGCGCTGATGCAGCCCGATTCGCGCGATGCGTATTTCCGGATGCTCGGCGACGGCTGGACCGACGCGATCCGCAGCCGCCATCCGGCCGGGGGCGTCTGGACCTTCTGGGACTATCAGGCGGGCGGCTGGCAACGCGACCACGGCTTTCGCATCGACCATCTGCTGCTCAGCCCCGCGCTCGCCGACCGGCTGGTCGACGCCGGCGTCGACAAGGACCATCGCGGCCGTGAAAAGGCGAGCGACCATGCGCCGACCTGGGCGGTGCTGCGCTAGGTTTCGAGCGCCTCTCACCCGAACGGGGGGAAGCGAAGATTTAGGGGCAAGCCCCTGTTTCGGCCTGGAATGCAGCGCTGGGCAGGGAGTGATCGCAGGGGGAGCGATGAAAAAGATATGGATGGGCGCCGCCGCTCTGTGGGGTGCGCTGCTTCTGGCGGCCGGCCCGGCGCGGGCGCAGACCCCGGTCAGCGGCTCCGACTGTCAAGCCGAACAGGCTGCGATGCGGCGGCTGGGCGCCCCGGATGCGGCGGTGCGGGAAGCTCTGCTGCCGCCGGGTGTCGAACGCGCCGATGCCACTGCCGACGCCTTGGCGGTGATGAGAGACGCCTTCAAGGACTCCCTGTCCACCGCCCAGGCGGCCGGTGCCAAGGAAGATGCCGCAACCTTCCGGCTGATGATTTGTGCCTACGATGCGGCGATCGCCGGAAGGCGGGGAGCCAATCCCAAAGGACATGGCGCGGCAGCCTCTGCTGCAGGCGGCAGCATGGCCGTGCAGCCCTCCGGACCATTGCCCTCGGGGACGCGTTGGGGAAATGATTGTCTGAAAATCGACAAGCTGCAGCGCGCTCGTTTCGCGCAGGAGACTGGCAAGATCTTTGATGTGATCAACTTCATTCTCCGGAACGAATGTCCCGTGGACCAGCTTTATTATCTGAATTTTGGCGGACCCGAGAGCAGCTATGTCTCGCCCGAGTTCATCAATCGCAAATTTCAGCAGGGCGCGATGGCGGCTCCCGATAGCGCCTTTCTCCCGGATTCTCCTCCATCGGATTTCCGTCCTCTCCTCCGGCAGCCACCCGCCCATACGCCCAGTCCCCAGGGATTTGTTCAGGTCGCGCGCGCGGGCAAAAGCTATCCTATGGAGGTGCCGGCAGGCGAGGCCGACAGCATGTCGTCCCCCTATTGGAGTCCGAGACAATATGTGATCGCCGCCTGCGATGTCACTCGCGGTGGGTATCTGGTGAAGATGTTCCTCAACCCGAACCAGAGCTACTTCGACTGTATTCCCAAGACGGATGGACCTGTGCGGTGGGGGGGTAGAAGCGGGGCTGGCTGGATTGCACGACTAAGTGACGTTTCAGTTCAGGCTCTCGCCGATGTTCAAACGTCCGGATAGAGCGTCTTCGTCACCCGCGCGCGGTCGAGCGCATAATGATGCGCGACGGCCGCCGCGATCACGCTTTCGAGGCTGCGCGTCGGCTTGAGGTCGCGCCCGTCGAAGCGTGCCGCCACGGCGAGCCCCGGCCAGTCGGCCGACACCTGCCCACCCTGGGCGAGCCCGCCGCCGAAGAACATCGCCGCCGATCCGGTGCCGTGGTCGGTGCCGCCGGTGCCGTTGACCGCGACGGTGCGGCCGAATTCGGTCGCGACGATCACCAGCGTGTCGGTCCATGCGGGCCCCAGCCCCGTCTGCAGCGCGCCGACGAGCTGGTCGAGCCCGCGGAGCTGCGCATTCAGGCGCCCGCGCTGGCCGCTGTGCGTGTCCCAGCCGCCGGTTTCGACCATCATCACCCGCGCGCCGTCGGCGGGCGTCATCAGCGACGCCGCGAGCGTGCCGAGGTCGGCGCCGTTGCGGCCGTTGTTGCCGCCGATGTCGCTCGCGAGTTCCTGCGTCCTGACCGCGCTTTCCCACAGCGGGTGGAGCAGCGCGTCGCCTTCGTATAGCGCGGTCAGCCGCGCGATCAGGTCGGCGTCGGCCTGCGGCAGGCGACTCGGCGCATAGGTGGCGACGGGCGCGTCGCCGCGCAGCGCCAGCGGCACCGCGGGGGCGATGGCGAGGGCGTCGCGCTCGCTCTCGGGAAGCAGGGTGAGCAGCCGCCCGACCCAGCCGTCGGCGCGCTCATAGGGACGCGACCCGCCGCCTTCGAGCACATTCTGGCCGTCGAAATGCGATCGGTCGCGATAGGCGGTGGCGACGGCATGGGCGAAATGGGCCTGGCGAGCGGCATAGAGCGTCGCGCCGGTCGCGAGCGCGGGGTGCAATGTGAACAGCCCGCCGAGCTTCGCGCCGCCCGCCACATCCTCGGCGAGCGCGCCGCGTGCGGCGGCGAAGGCGGGATCGCCGGTGGGTGCGACGATCGACAGCCCGTCGGCGGCGCCGCGCTGGATGACGAAGACGAGACGCTTGGCCGTCCCCGCGGCGGCCCAGGCGACGCGCGGCATCGCGCTCGCGGCGGCGGCGGTAAGGCCCGAGAGGAGGAGGGTGCGGCGCGAGAATATCATCGTCTATCTCCGCAGGAAGGCTGGGGTGGCGAACAGCATGGCGAGGCCCTGTCCCGGACTGTCGGCGCGTGCGATCGCCTGGGCGGCGGCCGGGGTCAGGGCATCGGCGAGTAGCAGCGGCGCGAGGGCGCGCGCGTCGGCGCGGTCGCCGATCCGCCCCGCGACGCGGCTGGCGAGTTCGACGCGCTGCATCAGCGCCGCCGAGCCCGCCCAGGTCGCGACCCTGTCGTCATAGCCGGCGGGCGAGCCCGGGCGCCACAGCGGCTGGCCGAGCTGGGTGAACATCGCCGCGATATTCTGGCGCGGCCCGAGCGCCTCGGCCTTCAGGCCGCGCAGCATCGACACCGTCCAGTCCCACGGCGATTTGAACATCGCGGGCTCGGCCGCCCAGGGCTCGGGCGAGGCGACGAGTGTGCGGTAGAGCGAAGAGAGGTCGCCGCCGGTCGCCTGAAAATCGGCCGCGAGCCGGTCGACCAGCGCCGCGGGCGGCGTGTCACCCGCGAAATGGCGCGCGAGCTTGGTCGCGATGTGGCGCGCGGTCGCGGGATGGGTCGCGAGGTCGCGCAGCACCGCCTCGGCCTGCTTTGCACCGGGCTGGTCGTAACGCTTGCCGAGGATCGTCTGTGGCCCCGGCTCGTGCAGCCGGTCGATGAACACCGTGTCGCCGGGCGTCGCATCGGCGGGCATCAGCCGCTGCCCCGCTCCGCGCCCGAGCCCCGCGACGGTCAGCCCGGTCAGCGCCTTGGCGAAGGCGGTGACGTCGGCCTGCGTATAGCCGGTGCGCACCCCCAGCGTGTGGAGCTCCAATATCTCGCGCCCCAGATTCTCGTTGAGCCCCGGCCCGGGGCGGCCCCGGCGGGTACGGATGCGGGTCGAAACGGGGCTGTCCGGGCCGAAGCTCTGCGCCTGGTCGAGATAGAGCAGCATCGCCGGGTGGCGCACCGCGGCGATCAGCAGGTCGGAAAATTTGCCGAGGATGTTGGGACGGATCGCCTCGAACTCGAAATTGCCGGCGAAGCCGATCACCGCCAGCTTGTCCGCCGACACCGCGAAATGATTGGCCCAGAAATGGGTCAGCCGCTCGGGAAAGGGGGTGGGCGAGGCGACGGCGGCGGAGAGGCGCGCGCGCACCGCATCGGCATAATGGCCGCGGATCGCCGAGCGCGACACGCGCTGGAGTTCGGGCGGCATGCCCTTGCCCTCCTCGTCGATCGGCTGCGCATCCTTTGCCGCCTCGCGCATCGCCGCGCGATCGTCGCGATATTCGATATAGGCGGCGGCGATCGGGCCGCGCCCGGCGAGCGCCGCGATCGGCGGCGGCGCGGGGTCGAAGGCGCCGAGTTCGGCGATCAGCGCCGCGCGCGCATCGCCCGCGGGCGCGGGGTCGTCATAACGGTGGCCGAGGCCGAAGCGGTTGGCGGCGAGATAGTGGATCGCCATGACAAAGCCCTTCCTGATGATGGCCGAGGCTGGTGCGCGTTTGTCGCAAAGCTATCCCAACGCCGGCTTTGGGCCGAAATCGCCTCAATCGAGCGGCTTGTCGTAGATCTGATAGACCCGGTTCTCGGTCGCCTCGATCGCCTTCGCCACCGCGATCATCCCCTGGTTGTCGTCGAGCACCCAGCCGATGTCGCCCTGCTGCGCGCCATAGTCGACGACGGCGTCGCGGCGGATGAACTCGATCATCATAAAGGCGAGGGTGCTCGCCATGCGGCTGTTCTGCAGCGTCTTGACCACGCCCATCAACGGCACGCGCAGGATGCGGCTTTTGGGCTTCCTCAGCCACCAGAGCAGTTTCGCCCAGCCGAAGGGGAGGAGCGATCCCTCCATGTCGATCAGCAGCTCGTTGATGTTCGGGAGCACGATCATGAAGGCGACGGGCTGTCCGTCGAGTTCGGCGACGCGGATCAGATCCTCGAACACCAGGGTTTTCAGCTTCTTGCCGACGAAGGCGATCTCGCTGTCGGTCAGCGGCACGAAACCCCAATTATCCGACCACGCATCGTTCAAAATGCCCATGATCAGCTTCGCTTCGTCGTCGAAGCGGCTTTTGTCGACGCGGCGGATGCGGATGCGCTCATTCTTCTCGCCCGCCGCGACGATGCGGTTGACGATCGGCGGAAAGCCGTCGGTGATCCCGACCCTATAGTTGATCAGCCGCTTGACCGGACGATAGCCCGCCGCCTCCACCCATGCCTGGTAGAGCGGACTGTTGTGGCCGAGCATGATCGTCGGCGGCGTGTCGAAGCCTTCGACGAGCAGACCCGGCTCGTCCCAGATCGAGATCGACAGCGGCCCGAGCGAGCGGTGCATGCCCTCGCCGCGCAGCCAATCCTCGGCGGCGGCGAGCAGCGCGGTCGCGGTCTCGGCATCCTCGGCTTCGAGCAGCCCCCAATTGCCGGTGCCCGGCCCCATCCCCTGCTCGGCGGGCTGGGCGAGCGCGAGCGCGTCGATATGCGCCGAAATGCGCCCTACCGTCCGCCCGTCGCGGCGCGCGAGGAACAGCTGCGCCTTGCCATGCTCGAACCAGGGATTCTTGCCGGGGGTCAAGAGGTCGAAGGCCTCGCCCTTCAGCGGCGGCACCCACGCCGGATCTCCGCGGTTGAGGCGAAAGGCGAGCTCGACGAACTCGCGCTTGTCGGCCTTGGTCTGGACGGGAATGATGCTGATCGGACCTGGGGTGTGCGCGGCCATGGCTGGTTTCCTGAACTGGACTTCCTATGTTTATGCGCGAGGCATTAGGGCATAGCTGCGGCGCTGGCGACCCGCATTTGGCCATCTTGCTGCCACGAAATCATGGTGAAGACCCCAATATGTTTGCGATGAACACCCTTGTCGACCGGCACTCGGCCGCGCCCGCGCCGCCGGTTCCGAAGTCGGCGATCGCCGACGATATGGCGATGATCCGCGCGGCGTCGGAGCTGACGCGCGATCTCGTCGCGCCCAGCGCGCGCATCTACTGGGCCGATTTCCTCGCCTCGGCCTTCATCGGCTATGCCGGCGTCGCCGCCGCGATCTTCGCGCCCTCGACGGCGTGGATGCTCGCCGCGGCGCTGGTCGCCGTGCTCGCGCTCTACCGCGCGGGCAGCTTCATCCACGAGATCACCCATATCCGCAAGAATGCGCTGCCGGGCTTTCGCCTCTGGTGGAATATCCTGATCGGCGTGCCGCTGCTGATCCCCTCCTTCATGTATGAGGGGATTCACAGCCTGCACCACAACCGCACCAAATATGGCACGGTCGAGGATCCCGAATATCTGCCGCTCGCGCTGATGAAGCCGTGGACGGTGCCGCTGTTCGTCGTCGCCGCGGCGTTCGCGCCGGTCGCGCTCGTCTTCCGCTACGCGGTGCTGACCCCGCTGTCCTTCCTGATCCCGCCGCTGCGCCGGATCGTGATGGAGCGCTATTCGGGGCTGATCATCAACCCGATGTTCCGCCGCAAGCCCCCCGAGGGCGAGTTCCGCCGCCAATGGGCGTGGCAGGAAGGCGGCGCCTGGGCGTGGTCGACGCTGCTCGTGGCCGCCGCCGTCTTCGGCTGGGTGCCGCTCCGCGCGCTGCTGATCTTCGGCGGTATCACCTCGGCGAGCATCGTGCTCAACCAGATCCGCACCCTCGTCGCGCATCTGTGGGAGAATGACGGCGAAGTGCTGACCGTGACCGCGCAGTTCCTCGACAGCGTCAACGTCCCGCCGCCGGGGCTGCTCCCCGAATTGTGGGCGCCGGTGGGCCTGCGCTATCACGCGCTCCACCACCTGCTGCCGGGCGTGCCCTATCATTCGCTGGCCGAGGCGCATCGCCGCCTGAAGGACGCGCTGCCGCAGGATTCGCAATATCACAAGGCGAACTATAAGGGGCTGCCGGGGCTGGTCGCGAAGCTCGTCGCGGGGTCGGCGCGGGGCGGGGCGGTCTGAACGATTTGCCGACAGTTATGGTCGGCCTTTTGGGGTAGAGAGCGGACGCTCCTGCTCTTTCGTCATCCCGGACTTGATCCGGGATCCATTGTCTCAAGCGTTGCGTGAATGGATCCCGGATCAAGTCCGGGATGACGATCAAAATAACCTCGTCTGCCGGTTGGAAAGCCGCCGGCTCTATTCCTCGGTCCTGATCAAGATCATCTCGCCGATGAGCGCGAAGAGGATGAAGGGCCCCCATGCGGCGAGGAAGGGCGAATAGGCGCCGAGGTCGCCCATCGCGAGCGCGAAATTGTCGGCGACGAAATAGGCGAAGCCCAGTGCCATCCCCAGGATCGCGCGCACGAACAGCTTGCCCGACCGCGCGAGGCCGAAGGCGGCGACCGCGCCCAGGAGC
>Ga0182747_1001430_pt1 | contig 18488 bp, 16 predicted proteins | sample eDN3rd30CBELigBY_FD_128526 | JGI IMG/M metagenome (GOLD analysis project Ga0182747, IMG submission 128526) | Enriched backyard soil microbial communities from Emeryville, California, USA - eDNA 3rd pass 30_C BE-Lig BY (version 2) (version 2) | ecosystem: Environmental > Terrestrial > Soil >...
AGGCGCTCCCGCGGCTCAGCGTCGACGAGCCGGTGCTGCGCATGACCTTCGGCGTCAACACCTCCCCCCTGGCGGGCAAGGAGGGGAAGTACCTCACCTCCCGCCACCTCCGCGACCGCCTCGAGCGCGAGGTGCTCGGCAACGTGTCCATCCGCCTGGAGGACACCGACTCGCCTGACGTGCTCGAGGTCTCGGGCCGCGGCGAGCTGCAGCTGGCGGTGCTCATCGAGAGCATGCGCCGCGAGGGCTACGAGCTGCAGACCAGCCGCCCCGAGGTCATCGTCAAAGACATCGACGGCAAGCGCCACGAGCCGCTCGAGCGGGGCGTCTGCGACGTCCCCGAAGAGCACGTCGGCACCGTCACCCAGGCCCTGGCTCCCCGCAAGGGCCGCGTCACCGACCTGCGCCCCGGCGACGCCGGACGCACGGTCATCACGTTCGAGGCGCCGGCGCGGGGCCTCATCGGCTTCCGCGGCCTCCTGCTCACCGCCAGCCGCGGCACGGCGCTGCTCCACACCCACAACGCCGGGTGGATGCCGTGGGTCGGCGAGCTGCCGCACCGCCAGGGCGGCGCCATGATGGCCGACCGCACCGGCGTCACCACCGCCTACGCGCTCGACAACCTGCAGACCCGAGGCACCCTGTTCGTCGGCCCCGGCGAGGACGTCTACGAGGGCATGATCATCGGCGAGAACAGCCGACCGGACGACATGATGGTGAACTGCGTCCGCGAGAAGCAGAAGACCAACATCCGCACCCACTCGGCCGACGAAGCCATCAAGCTCACGCCGCCGAAGGCGGTCACGCTGGAGAACGGCATCGAGTTCATCGCCGAAGACGAGCTGGTCGAGGTCACGCCCGAGAGCATCCGCATCCGCAAGCGGATCCTCAAGGAGCAGGACCGCCGGCGCCTCAAGCGGTAGCGGGCCTCGCCCGGCGGGCTGCCGCCGCTCCCAACACCCCGACGGCGATGCCGACCGCGGCTCCGCCGATCCCCTTCCTGCGGGCCTCGTCGCTCATGCGGTCGTGGTTGGCGATCCCGCCCGCGAGGTCGGCCAGGTCGGCACCGGCGCTGGCCAGGAACCACCCGGCCACCCGGCCGTCGCGGCGGAGGCCGGACCGCAGGAGCAAGCCGCCCACCAGCGCGTCGCGGTAGCCCATCGACCGCAGCAGCAGCGAGGCCGTCGGCCCGACGTCGTCGGGGTTGCCGCCCCAGATCCGGTTCGCCGCCTCGGGGGCCACGAGGAACGAGATCCCCGACGCCATCCGCAGGCCGCCCACCACCACGGCAGTCCGCTCGGGCCCGCTCCGCTCCCGTTCCCCTCCCATCGGCGCAGCATGCCACCCCGTAGCCTCGGGTGCGTGGTGGACGTCGCCTTCAAGGACCTGTGCATCGACGTGACCGCCGGGCTCGGTCGTCCCGCAGCGGTCGCACGCTTCTGGGCCGAGGCCCTCGGCCTCGCCGTGTCCAGCGATGGGGGAGAGGACTCGAAGCTCAGCCCGCCCGGTGACGAGGCCGTCGAGCGCACCATCTGGATCAACGCCGTGCCCGAGGAGATCGCGGGCAAGAGCCGGGTGCACCTCGACCTCTGCGTGGCGGCGGGTGATCCAGCCCCGCTGATCGCCGCCGGCGCTTCGCTGCTCCGCCCGGCCGATGCCGGACGGCCCTGGCACGTGCTCGAGGACCCCGACGGCGTCGTCTTGTGCGCCTTCGCTCCCGGCGGTGACCCGGCCCTGGGCCCGACGCGCCCGGGCGTGTACGAGCTCGTCGTCGATGCTGCCGATGCCGGTGCCCTCGCCGCCTGGTGGGCCGAGCGGACCGGCGCCGCGGTGCGCCACCACCCGATCCGGCCGTACGTCTGGCTGGAGGGTGCCGCCGGGTTCCCCTACGAGCGCTGGGAGTTCAACCCGGTGCCCGAGCCCAAGGCCCACAAGAACCGCATCCACTGGGACGTCACGCTGCGAGACGCCGATGTCGACGGCCTGGTGGCGGCAGGGGCCACCCTCCTGCGGGAGCCCGCCCCCGACGGACGCTGGTGGATCCTCGCCGATCCCGAGGGCAACGAGTTCTGCGCCTTCGAGCCGTAGCCTCGACGCCGGGCGTCAGTCCCCGACGCCCTCGCACTCGCGGTCGAGCGCCTCGAACCTCGGCGGCTCGTGGCCCTCGGCGGCGACGAAGCGGAAGCGGATGTCGTCTCGAGCGTCCTCGTTGAGGAACGTGCCGTACAGGTCGTCGAGAGACGCCGGGTAGGTGCTGTACTGCGCGTTGTACGCCTCAGTCGCCGTCCGGAGGGTCCGGTACTCGACCAGGCAGCCGCGGGAGGTGCTCTGGCGGGAGCCGGTGGTGCCGTCCTTGTCGACCACGCCGCTGCTGGTGAAGACGCCCAGCACCACGATGGCGGCGAGGATCGCGAACAGGGTGCCGATGCTCCCGAGCACGATGCCGGCGATGGCCAGGCCGCGGCCGCTCTGGTTGCGGGTCCGGATCCGGTCCAGCGCCAGCCAGCCGCAGATGAGCGCCGGGATCGAGCCGATCGGGTACAAGATGCCGAGCACCAGCGAGGCGATGGCGAGGCCGCTCGTCGGACCGGGCGCCGGAGCCTGCGACCAGCCCGGTGGGGGACCTTGCGGCGGCGCGGCGTAGGCCGCGGGCGGCGGTGCTGCGGGAGCAGCGAGGGGAGCACCGCAGTACATGCACGCCTGGCCCCGGGGGGTGTCGTGTCCGTTGACGCACCTGGCCGCCACCGGCGTCCCTCCTGATCCACCCGCGGTCCGCTTCGGGCCGTTCCCTGCCGAGACCGTAGCCGCCCCGGCCGACCAGCCGGTCAGCTCGGGATGACCTCGATGCTGATCACGTGGGCGGGGACCTCGGGACCGGGGTCGTCGGGACCGGTGACGGTGCTCAGATCACGGGTGGCGACGTCGACCCGGACCAGGGTGTTCACGCCCTCGGAGTCCGAGCTCGACCGGTCGATCAGGACGTAGCAGGAGACGGACGCGTCGTGCACGGCGCACGAGTCCGGTGCGCCGCTCGTCTCCTGCGACGTGACCGGATCGAGGGCGATCGAGTCGTACGCCGCCTGGCCCATCTCGCCCAGCTGCCGTTCGGCGTCCGTGGCGACGGCGGGGTCGCGCACGTACGCCGCCGCTGACTGGCCTTCGACCAGGGCCCGGACGAAGGCCACCGCGGTCTGCTCCGGCGTCAGGTCCTTCGGGGCGACCGTGGTGCTGGTGGTGGACGGCGCGCCGGTGGTGGTCACCGACCGCGTCGTCTCCGTGGCCGGGGTCGACGTCGAGGTGGTCTCGGCGGGGGCCTTCGTGGTCGAGGACGTCTCGTCCCCGCCGGAGGATCCGCAGCCGGCCAGGGCCAGGGCCAGCCCGGCGACGGCAGCGAGCGCCGCGACGCGGAGGCGGTGCGGGCGGGGGCAGGCGTGGGGTTCGGCGGTGGGCACGGTGCATCCTGTCGGTCGGGGCGGACCGTCCACCGTAGGCGCCCACCGCCCACCGCCCACCGCCCACCGCCCGTGGCTCGGCAGCCGCCATCGCCCCGGCGTCTGGTGAGCGGGCGTCGCGCCCGATCGGCCAGCGCGCCGGGCCGTCGGGGCGGAGGGCTGGTCCCGTCAGCGGCGGCGGATGGCGGGGTGGGGGAGGAAGACCTCGGTGCCCTGCCGGCGTGTGCGGTCGCGGAGGTGGTCGGCGATCAGTCCGTAGATCTCCTCGCCGACCATCTCGGCCAGCTCGGCGCCCATCCCCTCGTACACCGGGACGGACCCGCCGAAGGCTTCGTCGCCGTCGGTGCACCACCAGTGGAAGTCGTGGCCGCCATCGCCCCAGTCCCGGCGCTTCCACTCCCGCACGGTCGACGTGACGTGCCCGAGGTCGTCGGTCTCGTCGACCCGGCGCAGCGGCACCTGCCAGCAGACCTCGGGCATCACGTCCACGTGGCGCTGCCCGTTCGCGTCCGCCAGGTGGTGGAAGGCGCAGCCGAGACCGGCGCCGCCGAACCCCGGGCGGTTGAGGAACACGCAGGCATCCTCCACCAGCAGGGTCGTCGTCTCGTCCTCGTCGTTGGTCTGGGTGATCCCCTGCGCCAGGCCCTCGTCGCGGAACTGCCACTGCTCGGCGGTGAGCCGCTCGGCCATCTTCTCGGTGTGGGCGATGTCGTCGGGCCCGGTGAAGTGGGCGCCGTAGGAGCAGCAGCCCTGCACCGCCTCGCTGAAGTCCTCGGTGAGGACGCCCTTGCACCCGCGGCCGAAGATGCACGACCAGTTGCTGGTGAGGAACGTCACGTCGAAGATCCACGTCCGATCCTCGGTCGGATCCTCGAACGACACCCACTCGTGGAGGTCAGCCAACTCGGTCACCGAGCGAAGCTACCCGCGGCGTCGTCGGTCCCGGAACCCGAAACGGGACGTGGGCCGACCAGCGGTGCGCCTACGGTCACGCCATGGACTCAGCGCCGCGCGTGGGCACCGACGATGACCGGCTCGGCCTCTGGGAGGTCTTCCGCTTGGGGTTCGGGTTCAGCGATCGGCAGCGGGATGACTGGCTGGGCTTCCTCGACCCGTCGCGTGCGCTCATCGTCGACGGGCCGCGGGGGGAGGTCGCCGCCGCGTCCCACATCCGGCGGTTCGACCAGTGGTTCGGCGGTCGAGCGGTTCCACTCGCCGGGTTCTCCCCGGTCGCCGTCCTCCCGGAGTTCCGAGGCCGAGGGCTGGCCCGCACCGTCGTCGCCGGCCAGTACGACGACCTCCGAGCGCGCGGCGAGGTGATGTCGGGCCTGTTCCCCGCATCGCTCGCCCTGTACCGATCGGTCGGGTTCGAGCTGGCCGGCTCCTACGTGCTCCGCCGGTTCCCGGCCGCCGAGGTCGGCCGCCTGCGTCCGCGCCGAGACGTCGAGGTCCGACGGGGGACCGTCGACGACGTTGCCGCCGTCCACCGCCGCCACGAGGCGGTCGGCCCCGCGCACGACGGCCAGCTGCGGCGCGACCCGGCCTGGTGGTCCCGCCGCCTGCCCACCGACTTGGACGGTGTCGTGCTCTACGTGGTCGACGACCCCGGTCGGCCCGGTGAGCTGGCCGGCTACGCGATCTACCGCCACGGCCCCGCGCCGAAGCCCTACGAGTACAGCGTCGTGGTCACCGAGGTGGTGGCCGACGACCCCGACGTCCTCCGGGCACTGTGGCGCGTCGTCGGCAGCTCCGGCTCGCAGGCGCCGTGGATCGAGGTGATCGGACCGGCGGAGGACGACCTCTTCCTCCTGCTGGCCAACGCCGACCCCGTGGCCGTTCGCAACGAGATCCGGTGGATGGTGCGGATCATCGACCTGCCCGGCGCCGTCGCGGCGCGGGGTTGGCCGGCCGACGCCCGGGGGACCGTCGAGATCGACGTCGTCGACGACGATGCGCCCTGGAACGCCGGACGCTGGACGCTGGAGGTGGCCGACGGCGCCGCGACGGCCCGCGCCGGCGGCGCCGGTCTCGTGCAGGCGACCATCGGCGGGCTGTCCTCGTGGTGGGCGGGCTACGCGCCGGCCACCAAGCTCGCCCGCCTCGGTCTCCTGCACGCCGACGACCACCGGACCCTCGCCCGGATGGACGCGCTCCTCCCCGCGGTCCCTCCGGTCCTGCCCGACTTCTACTGAGGCGTCGGTCCGCCGTCAGTCGTACGCGTGCTCGTCGGGCTCGCTGAGGAGGTTGACGGCCTTCTCGACGGCTCGGCGGGCGCGGGTGAGGCGCTTCTCGTCCACCGGGTACTCGGTGCCGCCGGCGTCGATGGACTCCCGGAGGCGCACGATGGCCAGATCGGCCAGCTCCTCGGCGATGGCCTCCAGCCGGCCCCGGATCTCGTCGAACTCTCCTGCCATGGCCGCCGAGTCTGCCAGGCGGGTCTGACAGCTCAGGAGGCCGGCGCGCTCGGCAGGGCGTTGACGGCCCGGATCAGCTGGTGGAGATCGCCGACCTTGAACGGGTTCCACACCATGACGAGGCGGGCCAGGCCGACGTGGTCGTCGCTCGACACCTCGGCGGCGAGCGGTCCGCGCCGCTCGATCCCGCCTTCGAGGAGGCGGTCGCCGAACTGCTCGTTCAGCGCGGCCGCCTCCGAAGCGGTCGGCTCGGCGCGGAGTCGCAGCACGAGGCGCTTGCCCACCCAGCGGAGCGAGTGGTAGTTCCGCCAGAAGCCGAGGATCTCGGCGACGGCGGCCTCCCAGCTGTCGGTGATCAGCACGCGGTCGAGGTCATCGGCGGCCACCAGGCCGCGCTGCGCCACCTCGTCCTGCACGAACGAGGCGAACCCCTGCCAGAACGTGCCGCCGGGCGCATCGAGCAAGACGATGGGGGTCGGCTCGGCCTTGCCGGTCTGCTGGAGGGTGAGCAGCTCGAGCGTCTCGTCGAGCGTGCCGAACCCGCCGGGCACGGCGACGAAGCCCTTGGACTCCTTCACCAGCATCAGCTTGCGGGTGAAGAAGTACTTCATCGACACGTGCTTGGGGTCGTCGTGGATGACGTCGTTGGCCCGGCTCTCGAACGGGAGCCGGATGCTGACGCCGATCGACTGCGCCGGACCGGCCCCCTCCATGGCGGCGAGCATGATCCCGGGTCCAGCTCCGGTGACCACCATCCAGCCGGCGCCGGCCAGGGCGGACGCGACGTCGTGGGTCTGCACGTAGACCGGATCGACGGCGGCGGTGCGGGCCGACCCGAAGATGGTGACCTTGGGCCGGTCCTTGTACGGCGCGAACATCAAGAAGGCGTCGCGCATCTCGTCGATGGCCGATGCCGTGATCTTGAGGTCCAGGCGGTCGGTGCGGTCCTGGCCCAGCTCGCCCGCGGTGGTCACGATCTCGCTGATCAGGTCCCGGTTGGTGACGATGCCGAGGTGGTCGAGGAAGGAGGCCGCTTCCGCGGCGATGGAGGATGCAGCAGGGTCGGTGTGCTGGTCGGTCATGCGGGCTGGGGTGCCGAGCCGTAGAGCGTGGTCCGCTGCTCCAGTCGGCGGCCGAGGGGCTCGACGACGGCGCGGAAGGCGTCCTCGTCCATGCCCTGGCCGTGGCTCGCGCCGGCGGCGCGGGAGATGTTCTCGTCGATGAGCGTGCCGCCCAGGTCGTTGACGCCGGCCTGGAGCAGCTGCTGCACGCCGGCCACCCCGAGCTTCACCCAGGAGGCCTGGATGTTCGGGATGAAGCCGTGGTAGGCGATGCGGCCCACGGCGTGCATCAGCACGACCTCGCGCCAGGTGGGCCCGCGGCGGGCTCGCTTGCGCAGGTAGATGGGCGAGGCCATGTGCACGAACGGCAGGGGGACGAACTCGGTGAAGCCGCCGGTCTCGGCCTGGAGGGCGCGGGTGCGCACCAGGTGCCGGGCCCAGGAACGGGGGTGCTCGATGGAGCCGAACATGATCGTGACGTTGGAGCGCAGGCCCACCGAGTGGGCGGTGCGGTGGGCGTCGAGCCACTCCTGCGTGTTCACCTTGTCGGGGCACAAGACGGCCCGGACCTCGTCATCGAGGATCTCGGCCGCCGTGCCCGGCAGGGTGGCGAGGCCCACGCCGACGAGCCGGCGCAAGTAGTCGGCCAGGGGCTCGCCCAGGCGCTTGGCGCCCTCGGTGACCTCGAGGGCGGTGAACCCGTGGACGTGCATGTCGGGCACGGCGTCCTTCACGGCCCGGGCGACGTCGATGTAGTAGTCGCCGTCGAAGTCCGGGTGGATGCCGCCCTGGAGGCACACCTCGGTGGCTCCCATCTCCTGGGCCTCGACGGCGCGCTGGGCGATGTCGTCGAGCGTGAGCAGGTACGGCGTGCCCCGGAGGTTGAGCGACCTCGGGCCCTTCGAGAACCCGCAGAACTGGCACTTGAAGGTGCAGACGTTCGTGTAGTTGATGTTGCGGTTGGACACCCAGGTGACGGCGTCGCCGACGACCTGCTGGCGCAGCTCGTCGGCCAGCTCCACCACTGCACCGACCTCGCGGCCGCGGGCCGAGAACAGGGTGGTGATCTGGTCCTCGTCGGGGACGTCGCCGAGGCGCACGGCCGCCAGCACGTCGGCCACCGCTCCCGTGGCCCGAGCGGGGCCGGGCACCAGGACCGGCGGGTCGGCGTCGAGGCCCACGTACCACTGCGTCGACCGGCGGCCGACCAGCACGACCTCGGCGCCGTCGCCCACGTTGCGGACCTCGCCCACGGTCTGCGGGTGGACGGCCCCAGGGTCGTCGCGTCCGAGGCCTTCGGCATCGGAGCGGTCGAGCACCGGGAACCGGAGGTCCTCGTGGAGCCAGGTCTCGGGCTGGGTGGCGAACTCGGGATAGATGGTGAGCCGCGGCGCCAGCTCGAAGCCGGCGTCCTCGGTGACGGCTCGGAGCCGGTCGCGGTCGGGCCAGGGGCGCTCGGGGTTCACGTGGTCGGCGGTGACGGGGGAGACGCCGCCCCAGTCGTCGATGCCGGCATCGAGCAGCACGCCGAAGTCGTCGGACAGGTTCGGCGGGGCCTGGAGGTGGATCTCCGGCGGGAGGATGAGGCGGGCGACGGCGATGGCCTCGAGGTAGGTGTCGGGCGGGCAGGGCGGCGCCGCGTGCATGCCGGTGCCGGGCTTGGGCAGGAAGTTCTGGACGATCACCTCCTGCACGTGGCCCCAGCGGGCGTGGCTGGCGGCGATGGCCTCCAGCGCCTCGATGCGGTCGGCTCGGTCCTCGCCGAACCCGACGAGGATCCCGGTGGTGAACGGGATGTGCAGCTCGCCGGCGGTCTCGAGCGTGGCCAGGCGGCGAGCCGGCTCCTTGTCGGGGCTGCCCCGATGGGCGTCGAGGTCGCCCCGGAGGGACTCGAGCATCATGCCCTGCGACGGGGAGACCGCTCGCAGGGCCTCCAGCTCGTCGGCGTAGAGGGCGCCGGCGTTGGCGTGGGGGAGCAGGCCGGTCTCCGACACGACCAGGCCGGCCATGGCGACCAGGTAGTCCACCGTGGAGGCGTAGCCGTGCTCGGCGAGCCACTCGGCGGCCACGGGATAGCGCTCCTCGGGCCGCTCACCCAGGGTGAACAGCGCCTCGTGGCAGCCGGCCGACGCACCTTGGCGGGCGATGCGCAGCACCTGCTCCGGGGTGAGGAAGGGCGCATCGAGCCGGGCCGGCGGCTGCGCGAAGGTGCAGTAGCCGCACTTGTCGCGACACAGCATGGTGAGCGGGATGAACACCTTGGGGGAGTAGGTGATGCGCGTGCCGGTGCGGGCGCCGCGCACCGCGCGGGCCTGCTCCATGAGCTCGGGCAGCGGCTGGTCCCAGGAGGAACCGGTGGTCAGCGACATGGGCGGCAGGCTACCTGCGGGACCTGGTCGTGCGGCCCGCCCGGCCCACGAGCGGCGGCCTCACCCAACGTGATGAGAACCTCACTCCTTGAGGTTCTGCTGGTCCCGCCGATGGAGTTCGCATGTCACCACGCACCACGACGGACGCGCCGCGCAAGGTGGCCGCCGCTCTGGCTGTCGCCTTGCTCCTCGGTGCCGTGGCGGTCGTCGCCGACGGCGCCTCGGCGGCCGCCTCCACACCGGTCATGGGCCGCAACCGGGTGAGCGCCGCCGACCTGGCGGGGTGGTTCCGCTCCAAGGGCAAGACCTCGAAGGCGACCGTGTCGATCGACGTGCTGGCCGCCCACTTCATCTCCGAGGGTGCCGACGAGGGCGTGGCCGGCGACCTGGCGTTCGCCCAGTCGATCGTCGAGACCGGCTACTTCGCCTTCTCCGCCCGGGTGCTGCCCTCGTACAACAACTTCTCGGGCCTCGGGGCCGTCGACGGCGGGACCGGCGCGGCGGCCTTCTCGACGGCGCAGCTCGGCGTCCGGGCCCAGATCCAGCACCTGCGCGCCTACGCCGACCCGGCGGTCACGACGGCGAAGCTCGCCCACCCCGTGATCGACCCCCGCTTCTCGCTGGTGGCGCCGAAGGGCAAGGCCCCCACCTGGGAGCAGTTCGGCAACGGCATCTGGGCCACCGACCCCGGCTACGCCGCCAAGGTCCTCAACATCTACGGCCAGATCCTGGCCTACGCCGGCAACCCATCGTCGCCGACGACCACGACCACCGCACCCACCACCACGACCACGGCGCCGCCGGTGAGGGCCTTCCCGCCCTTCGCGTCGGCCAGCGCGGCGGTCGACCAGGCGTACGGCGACATCTTGGCCCGCACGCCCTCCGCCACCGAGCGCTCGGCCGCCGCGGCGGCCCTCGACGCCGGCGCCAAGACGCCCTCCCAGCTGATGGCCGAGCTGGTGGCCGGTGAGGGGGCCGTCGACGCCCAGCCGGTCGCCCGCCTCTACCTGGCCGGCCTCGGCCGGCTCCCGGACCGCAGCGGCCTCCAGTACTGGACCCGGCGCCATGCGGCCGGCATCGCGCTTGTGAGGCTGGCGGAGCAGTTCATCGCGTCGTCGGAGTTCCAGCGCCGCTACGGCAACCCGACCAACGCCGGGTACGTCGACGTGCTGTACCGCAACGTGCTCGACCGCGGCGCCGATGCCAGCGGCTCGGACTACTGGAACCGCCGCCTCGCCTTCGGCGTGATCACCCGGGCGGGCCTGCTCGTGCAGTTCAGCGAGTCCAACGAGAACCGGACCAAGACGGCGACCAAGGTCGAGGCCTCCCTCGTCTACGTGGGCATGGTGCTGCGGGCGCCCGATCCGTCGGTCCTCACCTGGTGGGCGACGAAGAAGGCGGGTGGGTACCCGCTCAGCACGCTCACGGACCTCGTCTACGGCAGCGCCGCCTACCGGGCGCGGTTCTGACGGCTCTGGCGGCCCGGCCGCTCAGAGGAGCGAGGCGGCGGCCTCGTCGACGAGCCAGACGACCTGCTCGCTCGCGATCCTCGCCGCCGGCAGGCTCGCTCCGTTCGCGATCGCGGCCAGCGCCGGCGCCTTCTCCTCACCGGTGACCGTCACGATCGCGAGCGCGGCGCGGGCGATGCCGGCGAAGGTCAGCGTCATCCGCTGGTAGGGGTTGTTGCCCAGCGGGTCGTCGTTCATGGCCACGAGACGGCCAGGGTCGGCGTCGAGCGCCTGGGACTCGGGGAACAGCGAGGCGGTGTGGCCATCGGCGCCCATGCCGAGGTGGATGAGGTCGATGCGGCCCAGGTCGCCGAGGCGCAGCTGGTACGGGTCCGGTCCCTCGGCGCAGCGCATCAGGTGGGTGGCGTTGGCGGCGCCGACCCGGTCGAGGAGGGCTTCGCGGGCCAGGTAGTAGTTCGACGCCGGGTCGTCGTGGGGGACGCACCGCTCGTCGCCCCAGTACACGTCGACCTTCCACCAGTCGATCTGGCTGCCGGAGACGTCAGCCAGGTGCTCGTAGCAGCCGCGGGCCGTCTCGCCACCGGAGAGGGCGATCGAGAAGGTGTCCAGCGACCGGGCGCGGAACGCGTCGATGGTGCGCTGCGCGAACGCAGCCGGGACGTCAGGGGTGACGACCAGCTCGCCGGGCAGGCCCATCGCTTCAGCGGTCTCCGAGGGCGTCGGCCTTCGCCTGGAGCGAGCCGTGCAGCTCGTCGAAGGCCTTCTCGAACGCGGCGACGCCCTCGGCCTCGAGCTGCACCGTGACGGCCTCGAGGTCGATCCCGACCGCAGCGAGCTGGTCGAGGACGGCGTGGGCTCCGGGCAGATCGGCGTCGGCGGTGCGGGTGACGACGCCGCTCGCCTCGAACGCCTCGAGCGTGGCCTCGGGCATCGTGTTGACGGTGTCGGGCGCGATGAGCGTGTCGACGTAGAGCGTCTTGGGGTAGGCCGGGTTCTTGGTGCCCGTGGAGGCCCACAGCGGCCGCTGGACCTTGGCGCCACGGGCCGCGAGCGCCTCCCACCGGGGGCCGCTGAACTTCTCACCGAACAGCTCGTAGGCGAGTCGGGCGTTGGCGACGGCCCCCTTGCCCTTCAGGGCGAGCGCCTCGGGGGTGCCGATGGCGTCGAGGCGCTTGTCGACCTCGGTGTCGACCCGGCTCACGAAGAACGAGGCGACGCTGGCGACCGCGTCCAGCGGTCCCTCGTGGGCCTCGAGCCCGCTGAGGTACGCATCGATGACCTCCTCGTAGCGGCGGACGCTGAAGAGGAGGGTGACGTTGACCGAGCGCCCGGCGGCGATGACCTGCTCGATGGCCGGAACGCCCGCTGCGGTGCCGGGGATCTTCACGTAGAGGTTCGGCTCGTCGATGCGGGCGTGGAGGTCGAGGGCGGCAGCCGCGGTTCCCGCCATGTCGTGGGCGAGGTCCGGCGCCACCTCGAGGGACACGAACCCGTCGATGCCGCCGGTGCGGTCGTAGATCGGGCGCAGGATCGCCAGGGCCGACTCGATGTCGGTGATGGCCATCTCCCAGAACGCGTCGGCGACGGAACGGCCCTCGGCGATCAGGGCGGCGAACTGCTCGTCGTAGGCGTCGCCGGCCGTCATGGCCTTCTGGAAGATCGACGGGTTGGAGGTCACCCCGAGGATGCCGCGGTCCAGCCACTCCTGGAGCTCGCCGCCCTCGATCCAGTCACGGCGCAGGTTGTCGAGCCAGGGGCTCTGGCCTCCTTCGGTGGAGAGGTCCTGCAGCTTGGTCATGATCGCCTCCGAAGGGGGTGCGGGGTCAGAGCTCGTCGTACTCGGCCAGCTCGGCGAGCAGCGTGCGCGCCCGCTCGGCCACGTGGTCGGGGTTGATGCCGAGGTTCGACAGCACGAGGGCGCCCGGCGCCGAGGCACCGAAGCGGTCGATGCCGATCGAGTCGCTGGCCCAGCGCTCCCACCCGAAGGTGACGCCGGCCTCCACCGACAGCACGAGCGCCTCGGCGGGCAGCACGTAGGCCTGGTACTCCTCGTCCTGCTCGTCGAAGTCCTCCCAGCACGGCATCGACACGACGCGCACCGCCGTGCCCTCGCCCGCCAGGCGCTGGCCGGCCTCCACGCACACCGCCACCTCGGAGCCCGTGCCCACGAGGATGATCTCGGGCAGCTCGTCGTCGGTCTCGGGGCCGAGCTCGGCGACGATGTAGGCGCCGCGGGTCACGCCGGGGTTGCCGGCCGTGCCCTCGAGGACGGGCAGGTCCTGGCGGCTGAGCACCAATGCCGTCGGGCCATCGTGGCCGACGGCGTCCTTCCAGGCGGTGGCCGTCTCGTTGGCGTCGGCGGGCCGCACGACCCGCAGCCCGGGCATGGCCCGCAGGGACGCGAGGTGCTCGATGGGCTGGTGGGTGGGGCCGTCCTCGCCGACGCCGACGGAGTCGTGGGTCCAGCTGTAGATGACCGGCAACCCCGACAGGGCGGCCAGGCGGACCGGCGGGCGCATGTAGTCGGCGAAGACGAAGAACGTGCCGCCGACCGGGATGATGCCGCCGTGGGCGGCCATGCCGTTCATGACCGCGCCCATGCCGTGCTCGCGGATGCCGAAGTACAGCTGCTTGCCACCGGGCGTCTCGGGGCAGAACTGGTCGATCCCCTTCAGGAGCGTGCCGGTGTTGCCCGACAGGTCGGCGCCGCCGCCCATGAGGCCGGGCACCGTGGTGGTGAGGGCGGCGAAGCACTGGCCGCTGGCCACGCGGGTGGCGACCTTCTCGCCGGCCTCCCACGTGGGGAGGGCGGACGCCCAGCCGTCGACGCCGGTCTGGGCCAAGGCGGCGTCGAGGGCGGCGCGGTCGCCGCGGAACTCGGCCAGGCGCTTCTCCCACGCCTCGCGGTGCTCGGCGCCCTTGGCCCCGGCGGCGGCGTAGTACTCGGCCACGTCGTCGGCGATGGCGAAGGCGGCGTCGGGATCCATCCCCATCACCTTCTTCGTCTCGGCGATGTCCTCGTCGGAGAAGGCCTTGCCGTGGGCCGCCGGGCTGTCGGTCAGCGTGGGGGAGGGGTAGGCGATGTGGCTGCGGACCACGATGAGCGACGGCTTGTCCTCGACCGCCATGGCCCTGCGGATCGCGTCCTCGAGCACATCGAGGTCGTTGGCCGCCTCGCCCAGGTCCTGCACGTCCCAGCCGTAGGCCTCGAAGCGCTTGGGTGCGTCGTCGGTAAGGGCCAGCTCGGTGGGGCCGTCGATGGTGATGTGGTTGTCGTCGTAGAGGTAGATGAGCCGACCGAGGCCGAGGTGGCCGGCGAGGGACGCTGCTTCGTGGCTGACGCCCTCGGAGAGGTCGCCGTCGCCGCAGATCACGAAGGTGTGGTGGTCGCACACGTCGGCGCCGAACTGGGCCCGGAGATGGGCCTCGGCGACGCCGAGCCCGACGCCGTTGCCGATGCCCTGGCCGAGGGGACCGGTCGTGACCTCGACGCCGGCGGTGTGGCCCCGCTCGGGGTGGCCGGGCGTCTTGGACCCCCACTGCCGGAACGCCTTCAGGTCGTCGAGGCTCAGGTCGTAGCCGGTGAGGTGGAGCATCGAGTAGAGCAGGACCGAGGCGTGGCCGGCGGAGAGGACGAACCGGTCGCGGTCGAACCAGTCCGGGTGCTGCGGGTCGTACCGCATGATGCGCGTCCACAGCACGTGGGCGAGCGGGGCGAGCGCCATCGCCGTGCCCTGGTGGCCGCTGTTGGCCTTCTGGGGCATGTCCATGGCGAGGCCACGGATGGTGTTGATGGCGCGGAGTTCCAGGTCGTCGGTGGTCATCTTCGGCTGCCGGTGAGAGGGAAGGGTCGCCCCACCCTACCGAGCGCGCCGGACACGGCTTCCCGGCCGGTGCCGGTCACCTCGATCGGGACGTCTGACCAGGTTCGGAGTGACTCGGGGCACAGTTCTGACGCACCGTCAGGACACCGGTAGCATGGGCGGTCCACACCAGGCCTTAGGGGGTCCACCATCGTGATCAGCCACGATCGTCTGTACATCGGTGGCGAGCTCGTCGAGCCCGCCGGCACCGGCACCATCGAAGTCATCAACCCGTTCACCGAAGAGGTGGCGGGCCGGGTGCCCGAGGGGACCAACGCCGATATCGACCACGCCGTCTCCGCGGCCCGGACGGCGTTCGACACCACCGACTGGTCCGAGCGCACCGTCGCGGAGCGCGCCGTGATCCTCGCCAAGGCGTCGGGGCTCATCCAGGCCCGCATGGACGAGCTCACCCAGCTCATCTCCACCGAGATGGGCAGCCCGTCGGGCTGGGGCATGTTCGGCCAGGTGCTGGCCCCGTCGATGGTCCTCGACATGTACGCCGGCCTCGGCGACACCTACCAGGTCGAGGAGACCCGGCCCGGCATGTTCGGGCCGGTCGTCGTGCGCAAGGAGGCGGTGGGCGTCGTCGGCGCCATCATCCCGTGGAACGTGCCGCTGTTCGAGGCCGTCATGAAGGTGGCCCCGGCCGTCATCGCCGGCTGCACCGTGGTCCTGAAGCCGTCGCCGGAGACGGCGCTCGACCCCTACGTCTTCGCCGAGATCATGGAGGAGGCCGGCCTGCCCAAGGGCGTGCTGAGCATCGTCCCCGGCGGCCGCGAGATCGGCGAGTACCTCGTCACCCACCCGCTGGTCGACAAGATCACCTTCACCGGGTCCACCGCGGCCGGCATGAAGATCGGTGCCGCCTGCGGCGCCCTCCTCCGCCCCGTGACCCTGGAGCTGGGCGGCAAGTCGGCGGCCATCGTCCTCGACAGCGCCGATGTGGCCGCCATCGTCCCGCAGCTGCTCGACGCCGGCATCATGAACAACGGTCAGGCCTGCGTGGCCCAGACCCGCATCCTCGCCTCCCGTGAGAACTACGCGAACGTGCTCGACGCCGTGACCGAGGCCGTCGCCGCCCTGGTGGTGGGCGATCCGCTCGACCCCGCCACCCAGGTGGGCCCGGTCGTCGCCGAGCGCCAGCGCGAGCGCATCCTCGGCCTGCTCGACACCGGCCGCAGCGAGGGCGCTCGCGTCACCACCGGCGGCGGCCGCACCAGCCACGAGAAGGGCTGGTTCATCGAGCCCACCGTGTTCGGTGACGTCGACAACAAGATGACCATCGCCCAGGAGGAGATCTTCGGCCCGGTCCTGTCGGTCATCCCGTTCGACGACGTCGAAGACGCCGTCCGCATCGCCAACGACTCGCAGTACGGCCTGTCCGGTTCCGTGTGGAGCGCCGATGTCGACGAGGCCACGGCCATCGCCAAGCGGATCCGCACCGGGACCATCAACGTCAACCACTTCGCCATGGCGTTCGGCGCTCCCTTCGGCGGCTACAAGAACTCCGGCCTCGGCCGCGAGCTCGGCCCCGAAGGCGTCGATGCCTTCATGGAGAAGAAGGCCCTCAGCCTCGATCCCGCCGCCGGCTAGGCCGGGTCCGCCCGACGCAGCGCCCCGTCCCCGCCGAGCATCTCGGCGGGGACGGTCGCGTCCGAGCCAGAATCGGCGCATCGCCGACAGGAGCAGGGGACCATGGGTGATCGACCGTTCGAGCTGGGTGGGGTGAACCACCTGGCGCTCGTGTGCCGGGACATGCAGGCCACCGTCGACTTCTACGAGGGCATCCTCGGCATGCCGCTGGTCAAGACGATCGAACTGCCGGTCGGCTTGGGCCAGCACTTCTTCTTCGACTGCGGCGGCGGTGACTGCCTCGCCTTCTTCTGGTTCCCCGATGCCCAGGAGCCCCAGGCCGGCGTGAGCGGTCCCGGCTGCCGGCCTGACCAGGGCGCCCTGGCCAGTGCCATCGGCTCGATGAACCACGTCGCCTTCCAGGTCCCGGCCGAGAGGCTCGAGGAGTACCAGGCGAAGCTGCGGGCGGCAGGCGTGGAGACCAGCGAGATCGCCAACCACGACGACAGCGAGTTCGGCCTGGCCGACGAGTGGAACGGCGACGTCTTCGTCCGATCGCTCTACTTCTTGGACCCCGACGGCATCCTCCTGGAGTTCGCCGCCTGGACCCGTGCCCTGGGCCAGCCCGGCGACGTCGTCCACCAGCCCAACCGGGCGGTCACCAGGATCTAGAAGGGGTCGTCGAACAGCAGGGCGGTGGCGGACAGGACGTGCACGAACGTGCGGTCGCCCAGCGGGCCGACCTCGCCGGCGCAGAACATCCCGGCCACGGGTCCGCCGTCGACGTGCTGGCTCACGATCCGGGCGTCGTGGTGCGGGGTGCCGAACAGGGCCGTTCCCCGCCCGGTGCACGTGAAGAGCAGGGCGGCATCGCCCCGGGTGCCGGCGAGCAGGTCGCGCAGGTCCTCGTCGGCGGAGTCCGCGTCGCGGACCTGGAACTGGACGGTCGCCCCCACCTCCACCTCGGCTCCGACGGCGACGGCCTTGCGGGCGTGGTCCGCCCCCAGGACCGATCGGATCAAGAAGTCGCCGCGATCGAACTCGGCCTTGCGCTCGTCGACCACCAGGCCCACGTGCAGCCCTCGTGCCATGCGGTTGCGATCCTCGGTGGTGGCCGCGTCGGCCTGGGCCATCAGCCGGTCCAAGGCCGGCTGGCCTGCGATCTCCTCGAGGAGGTTCCCGCTGGCCTTCGTGACCACCAGCGGCTCACCGACGGGGCGGCAGCCCTGCGACACCACCGGGGTGACGCCGACGCCGGCCGGGAGCAGGAGACCGACGGCGCCGTCGCTGAACACGCGGCCGTCGGCCACGAGGCGGTTGCCGCCCGGACCGGTGGACGACGACGCCAGGCCGCCCACCACCGTGAGGCCCGGCCGCCGAGTCCCGAGGTCCTCGATGAACGTCTCCACGGGGAACGAGAACGGATCGGCCAGCAAGACGAGGGTGGAGCCGGCGAAGGCGGCGCTGCCGGACGCCTCGACGCGCCACCCGTCGTCTTCGCGCTCGGCTCGGATGCGCACGGCCTCGGTGACCGGCGGGCTGTGGAAGCGCCGACGCGGGCCGAAGCGCATGGCGAACAGCGAGACGGCTGCCTCGCCCTCGACCTCGCGTTCGCCGGCGAGCACCGACGCGGCGGTGGCACCGATCAGCGAGGCGGGCCGGAGCAGCGTCCGAACGGTCGCCGCGATGTCCTCCATCGCTCCGGCGAACGGGCTGGTCACGAAGACGGCGGCGGCATCGGGTTCGTCACCGAGGCGGTCGAGCACCTCCCCGACGACCTCGCCGACCGCGTGGGTGGCGAGCGGGTGCTGTGACATCGCCGCCGCGAACGGCATCGCGTCAGCTCCCAGCGGCGACGGGCGGCAGCAGCGTGAACGGGACCGTGGTGATGTGGCCCTGGTCGATGCGGATCTCGGCCTCGACCGTGCCGTAGTCGTCGAACGTCAGCTCAGCGCGGACCAGCCGGTAGGCGAACTTGCCCGGTTCGACCTGGAGCGGCTGCACGTTGCGGGCCACCTGCTCGCCGTCGCGCTGGTACACGGTCTCGAGCGCGCCGGTCCCGGCTTCGTCGGGGGCGCAGCGCACGAGCACGACTAGGTGGGGCTCCATCGTCACCGGAACGGGAGCGGGTGCGGCGAGGGAGAAGTGCACGCCGGTGAGGTCGATCCGGGTCGACGGACCCTCCACCTGCCGGAGCTCGATGTTCTCGATGAAGACGGCGGCCACGATGTCCATTCCGTGGACCGTACCGGCCCTCTGCCGCCCTTCGGAACCCGTCCCGGCCG
>Ga0182747_1001434_pt1 | contig 18478 bp, 19 predicted proteins | sample eDN3rd30CBELigBY_FD_128526 | JGI IMG/M metagenome (GOLD analysis project Ga0182747, IMG submission 128526) | Enriched backyard soil microbial communities from Emeryville, California, USA - eDNA 3rd pass 30_C BE-Lig BY (version 2) (version 2) | ecosystem: Environmental > Terrestrial > Soil >...
CCGTACTCGGCCTGCTGGCCCGACATCTCCCCCACGAAACCGATCTTCAACGGGGTCTGCGCCGCGGCCGTACCGCCCAGCGCCATGCCCAGCAAACAACCCCACATGCGCATTTTCATTGTCGTGTTCCTCCGGATAAGGAATGAGGTCTTGCGCGCCAGGACACGGCGCCCTGGTGCGGATATCCGTACTGCGTTGCGGCCGCACGCCGCGATCTGCCGCGCTTGATACCGATTGTGACGATATCAGCGCCCCGCGTTCGACGTAACCATATTCGAAAATCGAAATTACGCCAATAATCGATTTCCATCAGCGGGCCTGGGGAAGCAGGCAAGGAAACCCGCGATCCACAAGGTTGGACAGGGGGGCGGCGCGGTGCCCGGTGGCGGGAGGGAGGCTTGAAAAATCAGACCGATCGCAATGCCGATTTGGAATACCACCCGCTCATGCGATTGCCGTCCCAGATGAAGGCGATGTGCTGGGACTGGCGGCAGCGGGTCAGGCCGCGCGGCCGGAACACGGCCGCGCACTGCCCGCCGGGCCGCCGGACGCTGTCGTAGGCGAGGCCCCAGCTGCCTTCCAGCCGGAGCCGGCGGGCCAGCGCCTGGCTGGCCGCGTAGTCGTCCGGGTCGTAGATGGCCGGCAAGGCCGGCCGCAGGCCGCGCAGGTCGTGCAGTGGCGCGGCCAGGTCGGCCAGGTAGTGGCGCATGTCGATCTCGATGGCCGCCTCGCGCGTGGCGGCGAGGAACCGGGTGCGGTGGTGCATGGTTTCGGCCACCGCGGTCTCCAGGCTTTCCCCGGCGTAATACACGCCCCAGGTACCGTCGGAAAAGCGGCTGCCGGCCGGATTCAGATGGGTGAAGGCCGCCATGATGGGGGTGGTGCCCGGACCCGATATCCGGTCTTCTTCCGGCACGAGGCGCAGATTGCCGGCTTCGTCCCGGACACGGGGGTTGGTGAGGTTTTCTATCGCGAATACCACGTCGAGATCGGCCGGATCGGCCACCTGGTCGTACAGGCTCGTTGGCGGGAAGCGGCTGGGGACGAGCCGGTGGCAGGGCGTCCACTGCACGTCGGTGGCGGCAGGCGTCATGTCCAGCCTCCCCGCTGGGCGTCGAGATAGGTGCGCACCACGTACAGGTCGCTGGTCATGCCGGTAAGCATGCGCTCCAGCGCCGGCCGGCCACCGAACAGGGGCGCGTCGTTGGGCCGGCGGGGCCAGGCGTCGGCGCGTTCGGGCACCGGCAGCAGGACCTGCAGCGCCTTGTAGATACCGAATACCAGCGACAGGCGTTCGAGCGTGTCGCGTGGCAGGGGAGCGGGCGCCCGGCCGGTCTTCCAGCGGAACATGGTCGAGCGCGGTACGCCCAGCAGCGTGGCCGATTCCTCGGCATTGAGCTGCCAGGCCTGGGCGATCCGGAAGAAGGTGCGCAAGGCGGCGTCGGTAGCTGCCTGGCTGGTCAGTTCGGGAGTGGTGGAAGCAGGAATGGCCATGGTGCTTTCCTGTGTCGAGCATGCCAGTCAGCCCAGGTTAGTCCTATTTAAGACAAAAATCAAATTATGGTATCAAACAAGACAAAACAGGCCTGTGGCCGGTATCGATGCGGCCATGGCATGCGGCCGCTACGCCACGGTATGGCGCCTGCCGCGCGGGCTGTCCGGACGGAACAAGCGCCGGTTCCCGTCTCCGGTTAAAATTCCGCGCGATGACCATATCTTCAGAAGTCGCCCGGCGACGCACCTTCGCCATCATTTCCCACCCCGACGCGGGCAAGACCACGCTGACCGAAAAGCTGTTGCTGTTCGCTGGCGCGATCCAGATCGCCGGTAGCGTCAAGGCGCGGAAGGCTTCGCGGCACGCCTCGTCCGACTGGATGGAGATCGAGAAGCAGCGCGGCATCTCGGTGGCGTCCTCGGTCATGCAGGTCGAATACCGCGACACCGTCATCAACCTGCTCGACACCCCGGGGCACCAGGACTTCTCGGAAGACACCTACCGGGTGCTGACCGCCGTGGACGCGGCGTTGATGGTGATCGACGCGGCCAACGGCGTCGAACCGCAGACCATCCGGCTGTTGCAGGTATGCCGGGCGCGCAATACGCCCATCATCACCTTCGTCAACAAGATGGACCGCGAGGTGCGCGAGCCGCTGGAACTGCTGTCCGAGATCGAGTCCCACCTGGGCATGGACGCCGTGCCCTTCGCGTGGCCGGTCGGCATGGGCAAATCGTTCGCCGGCGTGTTCGACATCCGCCGCGACCGGATGCGGGTCTTCAAGGCCGGCAGCGACAGGTTGAGCGAACAGCACGACGAGATCATCGACGGGCTGGACAATCCCGAGATCGCCCGCCGCTTCGGCTCGGCGTTCGAGCAGGCGCGCGGCGAGATCGACCTGATCGAAGGCGCGGCGCCGCCGTTCGACCAGGCCGAGTTCCTGGCTGGCAGGCAGACGCCCGTGTTCTTCGGCTCGGCCATCAACAACTTCGGCGTGCAGGAAGTGCTGGACGCCCTGGTCGAGCAGGCGCCCGCGCCCGGCGCGCGCCACGCGATGCAGCGCGAAGTCCAGCCGGACGAACCGAAGTTCACCGGCGTGGTCTTCAAGGTGCAGGCCAACATGGACCCGGCCCACCGCGACCGCGTGGCGTTCGTGCGTGTCTGTTCGGGCCGCTTCGAGCGTGGCATGCGGCTGAAGGTCTGCCGCACCGGCAAGGAAACGCGGCCCAACAACGTGGTCTCGTTCCTGTCGCAGCGGCGCGAGCTGTTGGACGAAGCCTATGCCGGCGACGTCATCGGCATTCCCAACCACGGCGTGCTGCAATTGGGCGATGTGCTGACCGAAGGCGAGGCGCTGCAATTCACCGGGCTGCCGTTCTTCGCGCCGGAGCTGTTCCAGGCGGTGGAGGTGGCCGATCCGCTGCGCACCAAGCAGTTGCGCACGGGCCTGACCCAGCTGGGCGAGGAAGGCGCCATCCAGGTGTTCCGTCCCGTGGCTGGCGGCCCGCTGCTGCTGGGCGCCGTCGGCCAACTGCAGTTCGAGGTCGTGGCGCACCGGCTCAAGACCGAATACGGGGTGGCCGCGCGCATGCTGCCGTCGCGCTATTCCATGGCGCGCTGGATCACGGCCGAGAACCCCAAGGACCTGAAGAAATTCATGGACGCCAACATGCAGCACATCGCCTACGATGTGGTCGAGGCGCCCGCGTTCCTGATCGGATCGGCGGCGCAGCTGCGGGTGGCGCAGGAACTCTATCCCAACGTGCAGTTCCATGCCCTGCGCGAGCACGGGGGACAGGTGTTCCAGACCCGGGTGGGCGACTCTGCCTTCGCCTGACAGCCCGCCCAGGCATGGGGACCGGCATGGCCGCCGGTCCACAGTGAAGAGGTGTACACATGCGTAACCGCATTTTGATGGGCCTCGCCTTCGTGGCGATGGTCGTGGTGGTGGGAGTGCTGTTCGGGCTCTGGTTGTCCTGGAACGCTCCCGTCGACCGCGTGGCGGAAGCGCCCGTGCCCGTGGCGCAGGGGCGGCCGGGCGAAGCGCCGGTGGCGGCCGTGGACCAGGAAACCTACCTGCCCGAACCTCCGCAACCGCGGGTGGATGGCTCGCGCGGCGTGCCGGCGCGCCCGGTGCAGCCGAACGCACCCATTCCCCTGGTCTCGGCGGCCGACCAACCCCAGCCCGATACCGTGCTGTCGACCATTGCTCCCGACATGCAGGCGGTGAATCCCGGCAGCCCCCTGCCGGCCCACCTGTCCGAGACCCCGGCGGCCCAGTCCCCGCGCATCATCGTGGAGCCGCCTTCGCAGCAGGTCGCCACCGTGGTGGCGGGCGCCGACGCGGCGGCCGGCGGCCAGGAGGCGTGGATCCAGTCGCTGCGGGCCGAACTGGCGCGCTGCGCCTCGCAGGGTATCGTCGGCCGGGTCATCTGCAACGAGAAGGCCCGGTGGAAGTACTGCAATACCGACAACCGCTGGGGCCGCGTCGCCGAGTGTCCGGCCACGGGCAACAACTAAGGCCTTCCGTTTCCGCGAAAAGAAAAACCCCTGCCGACGAAGCAGGGGTTTTTTTGTGCAGGCAGGGACCGGTCAGTCGCCCTGCTCTTCCATCTGCGATTGCAGGTAGTTCTGGATGCCGACCTGGTCCACCAGGCCGATCTGGGTTTCCAGGTGGTCGATGTGTTCCTCGGTGTCGTCCAGGATGTCCTGGAGCAGGTCGCGCGACACGTAGTCGCGCACGCTCTCACAGTGGGCGATGGCGTCCTTCAGCACGACCTGCGAGGACAGCTCCAGCTTCAGGTCGCATTCCAGGATTTCCGGCACGTTCTCGCCGATCAGCAGCTTGTGCAGGTCCTGCAGGTTGGGGAGGCCGTCCAGCATGAAGATGCGCTGGATCAGGCGATCGGCATGCTTCATCTCCTCGATGGACTCGTCGTACTCGTGCTTGCCCATCTTGCCCAGGCCCCAGTGCTTGAGCATGCGCGCATGCAGGAAGTACTGGTTGATGGCGGTCAGCTCGTTGGTGAGCTGCTTGTTGAGGTATTGGATGACGGTCTTGTCGCCTTTCATGTTCTTTCCCCTGCAGAATTCATGGATTCCGCAAGGTTAGCATTGTTGACGCTAAGCAAGCAGGCCGTACGTCCGCCCGTAACGGCCTAGGAAAGTGACAATGAGAATGATTGATCCCCCCTACGCCCTTCGGGCGCCCCCCAGGGGGCGATGCGGGTGGACCGGCGGAGCCGGATCCACCGCATCTTGGGTCTAGTACCTGTTTCTTGGGGGGAGCACCGGTGCTGTCGCTGGCTGCCAGCGGTAGCAACAGTGTTTCTATCCAAGAAAACCCCACTAGACCCAGGAAACCGCGGCTCTGGCTTTGCCAGTCCGCCGGTTTCGCCCCCTGGGGGGCGCGCGTCAGCGCGTAGGGGGGGACCCCTACGCCGCCTTGGCGGCGGCGTCGGCGCCGGCGGCGACGACGTGGATGGGGAAGCGGCGCGTCGTGGCGCGGGGCGGGGGCAGTTCGGTGGCTTCGGTGCGGCCGCCAGCGGCCGAGATGGAGGCTTCGTAGGCGTGTTCGCAGGCGCTGGCGCCGGCCGGCAGGTATTGGCAGGCGGTGTCGGCGCAGGAGCCGCAGCAGGTCGCCACGCCCAGGTCGAATTGCAGGTCGGCCAGGGTGGTGGCGCCGGATTCCACGCTGCTGCGGATCTGGCGTTCGGTGATGGCGTTGCAGACACAAACGTACATGGCGGGACTCGGTTGCGGCGCAATGTGAACCGCAGTGGTCATCGTAATGAGATTAATTATCGATAATATTCTCAAGATTTGCAAGAGGCCGGTTTTGCGTGGGTGATACGTGATACGGCAAACTTTTCGACCATCGAAAAGTTGGAGAATATCGGGTGCGGGCCGCGCCACGTGGCGATACAGTCCCTGCTGTAAACACGTAGAGTTGGATATGACCCAAGACAAGCAAGCCCCGTCGGCCGCCGGCGCCCGCCCGCTGTTGTTCGATTCGCACGCCCACTTGGTGGCGGATGACCAGGTGCGCTATCCGCGCAATCCCATGAAGCGGGCCGCCGATGCGCCGCCGCGCGCCCCGGGCGTGATCGGCAAGCCGGGCGGCAAGCACGGTCCCAATCCGATCAATGAAGTGCCCGACGTGGCGCGCATGCTGGTCTGGATGCAGGAAGAAAACGTCGACGGCGCGGTGGCCGTGCAGAAGCGCATGATCTACCGCTACGACAACAGCTACATCCTGGATTCGTCCGACGCCCATCCCGATATCTTCTCGGCGGTGGTCATCCTGGACGCCGAGGATGCCGGCACGCCGGGCCTGGTGCGCAGCTACATCGAGAAGAACGGCCTGGCGGGGGTGCGCCTGTTCGGTGGCCGCCAGCCCGACGGCAGCATGCCGTGGCTGAACTCGCCGCAGGCGCTCAAGACCTGGGACGTGGCCGAGGAGTTCGGCCTGGTCATCGATCTGGAAGTGCTGGCCGTGGGTGGCGGCGGTCCGTCGGTGCCGACCATCATCGAACTGGCCCGCCGCTATCCGAACGTGCGCATCGTGCTGGACCACCTGCTGGAGCCCGAGGCCACCGAGGAACACTTCGGCCTGGACGAACGCTTCGAGAAGCTGGCGCACGAACAGAACATCTTCTTCAAGTTCACCTCGATCAACCTGGACGAGTACCGCGAGGCCGACGTGCCGGCCGAGCAGGTGCTGCGCCGCGCGGTCGACCTGTTCGGCGCCGACCGCATCATGTGGGGCTCGGACATCGGCACCTCGTCGGGCACCTACAAGGAAATGGTGCAACGCATGCTCGACGCCTCGGTCCTGCTGAACGACGAAGAGAAGCGCGCGGTCTGGCACGATACCGGCAAGCGCGTGTTCGTGAAGGGCGGCGCCCGGCGCTGATTTTCACCAGGACAGCCGTACGGAAGATGGAACGCATCCGGCAATGCGATAATCGCCGGCCGGCGTTCTTTCCGTACGGAGGTCCGCGTGCCTTCTTTTCCGCCCGTCCAAGCCGTTGTCCGCGCCATCGAACTGCTGCAGGCTCTCAACCGCCAGCCGGTGTCGACCCTGGACGTCCTGCACAAGCAGACGGGCATCCCCAAGCCATCGTTGATCCGCCTGCTGGAGTCCCTCGCTTCCAAGGGGCTGGTGCGCCATGCGCCGCAGTACGGCGCGTATTACCTGACGTCGCTGGTCAACACGCTGTCGTCGGGCTATCACAGCGAGCCGCGCATCGTCGAGGCAGCCCGGCCGCGCCTGGACGCGCTGACCGAGGCCATCAAGTGGCCGCTGGCCATTGCCGTGTTCGACACCGATGCGATGGTGGTGCGCTACAGCACCATTCCCCATTCGCCGCTGTCGCTGCTGCATTCCACCATCAACATGCGCCTGAGCCTGGTCAGCCGCGCCATCGGGCGCGCCTACCTGGCCTTTTGCGAAGAGGACGAGCGCGAGACCATTCTCGCGCTGCTGCGGCAGTCGAAGAGTCCCGAGGATGAGCCGGCACGGGACAAGGACGCGGTCCGGCGGATGATCGAACGGACGCGGGCGCAGGGTTACGCGTTGCGCGACCCCGCGGTGCGCCCGGTATCCGGCACGCTGGCGGTGCCGGTGTTCGACGGCAAGCACGTGGTGGCCTCGTTCGGCATGACGTGGTTCGCGTCCACGCTCACCAACGAGCAGGTCGTCGAGCGCTACCTGGAGCCGTTGCAAGAGGTCTCCCGGGGCATCTCCGAGGACCTCGCCAGACTCTAGGCCGCGGCGGCGGCCGGCGCGGGCATGGGGTACTCGTCCGCGTTGCAGACCAGGCCCGGCTTGCTGGAAAAATCCATGCGGGGCGGGCCGAAGATGTCGATCAGCCAGCAGTCGCCCTGGCTGACGTTGCGGCTGGTGTGCAGCACCTTCGCGGGGATGACCGTGACGGACGGGCTGCCGATCTCGACATGCTCGTCCTCTTTCCACATGTCCATGTCCGGCGTCCACGGCCAGCGCAGGTGATGCGCATAGGTGCCCTGGATCGCCAGCGAACCCTGTTCGAAGTCGGCGTGGGTGTGCGGGCTGAGCTTGTGCACGTCGCGAGGCACCACGCGCTTGGCCAGGAAATTGACCATCAGGTTGGTGCTGCGGAAGATGCGCATGTTGCTGTCCGGCCGCACATGGTCGGCCAGCACGTAGTGGCGCAGCTTGAAGCCGGCCGGCGGATCGGGCCACGGCACCAGCGGCGCGACCTCTGGGGCGCCGTCGGCATAGACGGCCTGGTTGACCGAGGCCGCCGCCAGGTCGGCGGCGCGGTTGGAGAACACGCGCACGATGGTGCCCGCCGCCGTGGCTTCGACGCGGCTCGCGCCGGGGGGAACGATGGTCACGGTCTCGGGGGCGGCATCGATCAGGTCGGCGCCCGCCTGGATGCGGGCGCCGCCGCTGTGCACGAAGACGAAGTACTCGTCGGGATTGGCGTCGCGCGCCAGCACGGCACCCGCTTCGACCTGCGAGACGGCGACGACGAAATTGGCGCCCCGGGTCAGCCAGGTGCGCGCGCCGGCGTCCTGTTGCTGCGGGGCCGTGTCGTAGTGCGCGGCATAGGTCGCGGACCGCGGTTGTTGGACAGTCATGGGCTTCACCTTTGCATGAATGAGCGCCGCGTCAGCCGTGCGACCGGTCGCCGGCCACGGCAACCGATTGCGCGCCCTGGCGCAGCAGGGATTGGTCGGATCCGATCACGAACCAGGTCACGCCTTGGGCGGCGAATTCGTCGCGCTCGGCGGCATTGGCCACGAACATCGCGGCGATCTTGCCGGCGGCCAGGGCCGCGCGGACGATGCGGGCGGTGGCTTCCAGCACGGCAGGGCTGCGCGAGCCTTCCTCGCCCATGGACAAGGCCAGGTCGGCGCGGCCCACGAACAGTCCGCCCACGCCGGGAACGGCGGCGATGCTTTCGACGTTGGCCAGGCCTTCGACGCTTTCGATCTGGCACATCACCAGCGTCTGGTCGCCCGCCTCCTGGGCCTGCTTGTAGGTCATGGTCCCGTAGCCGGCCGCCCGCGGCGAGCTGGAAAAACCCCGCACCCCGCCCTTGTAGCGGGCGCGCGAGACGATCAGCTCCGCCTGCCCGGCGTCATCGACGTGCGGCACCACGATGCCGGCGGCGCCCAGGTCCAGCGTCGACAGGATGGTCGAAGCCTCGTAGTCGGCCACCCGCACGAAAAGCGGCAGCCGCGCGGCCCGTCCGGCCATCATCATCAAGTCCAGCGCCACCCGGTCGAACGGCGCGTGCTCGGCATCCAGCACCCCGAAGTCCAGCGCCGTCGTCCCCAGTATTTCCACCACGTGCGGCGACACCGTCTTGATGAACGTCCCGGCCTGCACCGACCGGCTGAAATCCCCAGATGAACCCGTCATCAACATTCCTTAAAAAAATTAAGAACTCCAAACCCCCGCCAGCCCGTTGGTTTCCAGGGCACAGCGGATCCGGCTTCGCCGGTCCGCCAGTGCCGCCCCCTGGGGGGCGCGCGTAAGCGCGTAGGGGGGTCAGATCGGCGGCGCTTGCAGCATCGGCCGATGGAAGATCTCGCCCAGCCCCGCGTAGTACGGTCCGCCCAGCCGGGCGATGGGCCGCATCGCCACGGCATCGATGTGCCGGCCGTTGAAGATGGCCTCGGACAGGTGGAAGGCCACCACTTCGCCGATGTAGAGCGTGTTCAGGCCCCGGCCCAGCGGCAGCACGTGTTCCAGCCGGCATTCCATCTGGATCGGCGTGGCGGGAATGCGCGGCGGCCGCACCACCGTGCTGGGCGCCAGCTCGATGCCCAGAGCCTGGGGCTCGCCGATCTCGGGCGGGTAGTCCGCGCCCGAGGCATGCATCAGCTCCAGCGTGGCCTCCGTGGCCACGTTCACCACGAACTCGCGCGTCTCGACGATGTTGCGCGCGGTGTCCTTGAGCTCGCCCTTGCGCGAGCCGATGTTCACCGCCAGCATCGGCGGGCTGTGCGCCACATAGTTGTACGAGCTGAACGGCGCGGCATTGACCCGCCCCGACTCGTCCTGCGTGGTGATCCACGCCACCGGCCGAGGCGCCACGCAGCCCACGATCAGCCGATAGGCCTCCTCGGTGCTCATGCCCTCGGTCTTCAACGTAACGAAACCGCTCATTCAAAACTCCATGGGGAGAACCCCCCACAAACCCGTGTCCCACAATTCAAGAAGAACACCCCGGCCCCAAGAAGAACACTCCAGACCGAGGATGCGGTGGATCCGGCTGCGCCGGTCCACCCGCATCGCCCCCTGGGGGGCGCCCGAAGGGCGTAGGGGGGGCTCCAGTCCTTAGTCCAACTTTATGTTGGCGTCCTCGATGATCCGCTTCCACTTCGCGCTTTCGATCTTCATCAGCGAATCCAGCTGCTCGGGCGAACCGCCGCCCACGACCGCGCCGAACTGCTCGAGCTTGGCCCGGCCCTCGGGTGAGTTCAGCACGAGGTTGATCTCGCGGTTGAGCTTGTCGACGATGGGACGGGGCATGCCGGTGGGACCCGCCACGGCGAACCAGACCGAGGCCTCGACGTCGAAACCCTGCTCGATCGCGGTGGGCACCTCGGGCGTGCCGGGGAAGCGTTTCTTCGAGGTCACCGCCAGGCCGTTCATCTTGCCGCTCTGGATCTGCGGGATGAAGGCCGTGATGGGCGCGACGATGGCCTGGATGGAGCCGCCCAGCAGGTCGGTCATGGCCGGCGTGTCGCCCTTGTACGGGACGCCCAGGAAATCGGTCTTGGTGTTGTGGCGCAGCAATTCATAGGCCAGGTGGCCGATGGTGCCGTTGCCCGGGTTGCCGATGGAATACTTGCCGGGCGCGGCCTTGGCCAGCGCGATGAATTCCTTCAGGTTCTTGGCCGGGGTCTTGTCGGTGGACACGATCACCAGCGGAATTTCGCCCACCAGCACGATGGGGGTCAGGTCCTTGGCCGGATCGTACGGCATGGACTTGTACAGGTACTTGTTGTTGGCCAGCGGGCCCGAGGTCGTCAGCGTGAGCGTGTAGCCGTCCGGGGACGCCTTGGCGACCTGGTCGGTGCCGATGTTGCCGGCCGCGCCCGGACGGTTGTCGACGACGAATTGCTGGCCGAGTTTCTGGCCCAGCCGTTCGGCGATCAGGCGCGCGACCACGTCGGTGCTGCCGCCGGCCGGGAACGGCACGATCAGCCGCACCGGCCGGGTGGGCCACGACGCGGCGTCGTCCTTGGCATGGGCGGTGGTGGCGCCCAGTGCCAGGATGGCGGTGGCGCAAACGAGAAGTCGATGGTTCTTCATGGGGTCTCCGATCTGTCGTAATGATGAAGAAGGTTGCCGCACTCAGTGCGTGGAATCCGCGCGGTGCTGGTCGAGTTCTTCGAGGATGCCGGGCAGCCGCTGCTGCACGTTCTCGCGCAACTGGTGGTAGAGGCTGTTGCCGTGGGCGTCGATGCCCACCGTGGCGGGTCCCAGATCCTTGACGCGCAAGGTAACCAGGCGGAATTGCGAGATGTAGTCTTCCCAGTGCACGGACACGACCTCCTGGATCGCGCGCGCGAGCAGGGTGCAGCCGCCGCCCAGGAAGGACAGGTAGATGCAGCCCGTCTCGCGCATGGCCTGGACGCTTTCTTCACCCAGGCCGCCCTTGCCGCCCACGATGCGCAGGCCGTAGGCGCGGATCAGCGTCGGCATGAGCGCGTCGTAGCGCGTGCTGGTGGTGGGGTTCATGTACAGCGCCTCGTAACCGGAGGGCGTGTCGCTTTCGCGGTTGTACGAACTCAGGTGCAGGAAGGCGCCGCCGTGCACGTCCACCGGCAGCGGCTTGCCCTCGCTGGCGTAGGCTATCATGCGCTGGTGGGTGGGCAGGCCGATGGTGACGACGATGTCGCCGGTCAGGTAGACCAGGTCGCCGGCCTGGACGCGGGCGATGTCGTCCGCGCTTGCCGGCAGGGTCAGGCGATGGGTATTCACGATGCTCGTCTCCGTTCTGGCTATTCCAGGCGCTCGACCGTGCCGTCCTGGTAGATGCGGGCACAGGTGCGCCGGTTGATCCAGCAGTTGAAGGCCACGGCCACGGGCATGAAGCCGTGGCTGGCCGAGTAGTCGATGTGCACCGCCATGGCGGTGGTGTCTCCGCCCGTGCCCATGGGGCCGAAGCCGGTGTCGTTGATGGCCTTGAGCAGCCGTTGCTCCATGGCCGCCAGGATGGGTTCGGGGTTGGTCTGGCCGAAGGGCCGCAGCACGCATTCCTTGGCCATCTTGGCCGCGTAGTCGAAGGTGCCGCCTATGCCCACGCCCACGACGATGGGAGGACAGGGCTGCGATCCGGCCTTGAGCACGGTGTCGAGCACGTATTTCTCGATGGTCTCCAGCGACGGGTAGACGAAGGTTTCGATGGCTTCCCACCGGCCGGTGCCCATCGCCTTGGGCGCACAGACGATCTCCATGTAGTCGGCGCCGTCGATCATGTCGAAGGTGACCAGGGGCATGTTCTTGCCCTCGTAGCTGCGCTGCAGGGTCAGCGGATTGGTCACCATCTTCAGGATGGGCGGGTCGGCGCGCGCGACCAGGTCGGCGAAGCCGTCGACGATGGCCTGGCGGACGTTGCCTTCGAAGCTCACGCCCGTGCCCACGCGGATCATGTAGGTGGGTACCCCCACGTCCGAACAGACCAGGTGGCTTTCGGTCTCGGCGGCCTCGGCGCTTTCGAGCATGATGCGCAGCGTCTGCTTGCCGAGCTGGACCGTTTCGCGCTGCTGCGCCTGGGCGAGCACCCTCTTGGTGTCGTCCGGGACTTTCTTCAGGGACCACTCATACAGGGACGAGGTGACCGATCTGATGGTTTCGCTGGAAATGGACATCGCATACCGCCGTGCGCCGGCTCTCCGTGCTTACGCTAGGATGGCAGGATGCGGCGTGGGCGGCCGCGGTTCAAGCGATGTTTTGGTGTTTTTCGCCTATAGAAAAGTTGAGAGGACGAAACCGGCTCAACCGGGATACAGCCCCAGGGTCTGGGCGCGCATGCGCGCCAGCGCATAGACGGTGTCCAGGGTGGGGGTGGGGAACTGCGCCGCGGCCGCGGTCTCGACCAGCGCGCCCAGGATGCTGTCGATCTCCACCGGCCGTCCTGCTTCCACGTCCTGCAGCATCGAGGTCTTGATGTGGCCCAGGCCCCGGGTGAAGGCGATGCGGCCGCGCGACTCGACCTGGGCCGGCAGCCCGAGCCGGGTGCCCAGCGCCAGCGCCTCGTCCATCATGGCCACGAACCTGCCATGCAGGCGCGGGTCGTCGATCATGTCGTCGGTATAGGCACCCGTCAGCAGGCTGGCCGGGTTGAAGCAGGCATTGCCCAGCAGCTTGGTCCAGATGTCCGCGCGCACGTTCTCGCTGGCTGGCGCATCGAAGCCCGCTTGCGTGAACAGCGCGGCCACGGCGCTGGCGCGTTCGCTGGTCCCGCCCTTCGGCTCGCCCAGCACGATGCGGTTGCCCGAGGCATGCCGGGTCAGGCCGGGCTCGGGCGTGGAGGCCGAGGCGAAGACCACGGCGCCCAGCACCTGGTCCACGGGCAGGCTGGCTTCGATGCTCCCGTCCGGGTCGACGCTGCGCAGCCGCGTGCCGCCCAGCGGCAGGCCGGCGTCCAGGAAGAACCACCAGGGGATGCCGTTCAACGCCGGGATCACGACCGTGTCGGCGCCGACCAGGGGGCGGATGGCCCGTGCGACGTCCGGCAGGGCGGGCGCCTTGACGGTGATGACGACGACGTCTTGCGGGCCCAGTGCCTGGGCGTCGTCGCTGGCCCGGACCGGCGAGGCGACGAGCTTGCCCGCGGAGTCGAGCCGCTGGCCGTGCTCGCGCAATGCTTCCAGGGTGCGGCCACGGGCCAGCAGGGAAACGTCGTTGCCTGCCTGGGCCAGGCGTCCGGCGACAAAGCCGCCTATCGCGCCGGCGCCGACGATGCAGATGCGGGGGTGATCGGTCATGGTCTTCCTCTTCCTTGGGGATGCGGTCCGGCGCTGCGCACCGGTCGGACATGCGAGCGCCGGCATCTTACCCGAGGCGGCCCGGGGCGCCTTCGTTTGCCCAGGGGGGGGCCGGGCGTTCCCTCCGGACTTCCGGCACAATGGAAGCTTGCAGTGTTGGAAATTCACGATATCTGGATGAACGTATTCGACTCCGTATCGGCCCGGGCACAGGTCGATCCGCCTCCCGACTCTCCCCGGCTGCGTATTGCCGGCCATGATTGCGGCTGGGTGGCTCCGGACGTGCCGCACTGGCTGGCCGCCTTCCCGGACGAAGTGCTGATCGAACCCGGCGTGGTCCATCTGTTGCCCGAACTGGCCGGCGCATCGGCCGCGGGCGCGCGGTCCCAGGCCGTCAGCGCGCTGCTGGCCCGCATCGCCACGGCCCTTTTCGAAGCCGGCCGGCTCAACGGCTGGCGCAACGAACTGCTGGACGTGGTGGCCGACGACGGCACGGTGCTGGGCGTCATCGAGCGGGCGTCGGTGCGGCCGCTGGGCCTTGCCACCCATGCCGTCCACTTGAATGCCTGGACCGACAGCGGGCAATTGTGGATCGCCCAGCGGTCGTTCACCAAGACGACCGATCCGGGCATGTGGGACACCCTGGTGGGCGGCCTGGTCAGCGCCGCCGAAACGCCAGAGTCGGCCTTGCTCCGGGAAAGCTGGGAGGAAGCCGGGCTGTTGCCCCACCATCTGAAGGATGGCCGGCGCAGCGGCCAGTTCACCGTGCGCCGGGTCCTGCCCGAGGGCTACCAGGTCGAGCATGTGACCGTGGTCGATACCGTGCTGGGGCCCGAGGTGGTGCCGGAGAACCAGGATGGCGAAGTGGCCGCCCTGCGCACGGTGTCGCCGGAAGAGGTGCTGGAAATGGTGGCCGATGGCGTGTTCACGCTGGAAGCCGCGTTGTCCATGAAGGCCAGCCTGGGCGCGTTCGCGCCGGCATCGCTGGTCGTGACTCCGGCCGAATCCGCCCGCGTCAGCCTTTGACCGGGGCCAAGGCCTGGCGCGCCTGCCGCCAGGCCGAGACGGCCGCCCGCGCCGGCTCGGACATCGCCGCTTCGTCCAGCACGGGCAGGTGATGCATGATCATGGCGGCATACGGCCCGGCCAGCGCCGAGGCTTCCATGCACAGCACGCACGCTTCGCTCGTCGAGGGCTTGCGCGCGCGCCAGAAATTGATCGCGTCCTCGAGTTCGGTCAGGGTGATTTCCATGCGGACCATTCTGGCAGACTTTGCCGGCCCGGGGCGGAAACATTCGGTCAGTTCCGATACAGAAAGCGCGAGATTCGGCTGCGCCGCGAAACAACCTGGAAGGTGTCTTGGCAGTAACTTACGTGAATCTTACGAGCGGAGTGATGCCATGTTTTCCGGTCCTTCTTCCGGTCCCCGATCGCCTGTCGATGCCGCGTTCGCGCGCGCGCATCGCTCCATGCGGGGTGCCGTCGCGCTGCACCCGCTGGTGGCCGCGGCGGCTATCAGCGTCATCGTCCTGGCCGCGGTTGGCGTGGGTGTCCTGACCGGGCTGCTGCCCTCGCCGCTTGCCAAATCGGCGCCGTCGCAGCAACTGGCCGAGGCTTCCGCCCCGGCTGGCGGGCGCGATTTCGGCAAGGCCTTGGCGTATCAACCGGCGCCCGCGAAGCCGGTGGCGCCCGAACGCGTGGCGCCGCCGGCCCCGGCCCGTACCGCCAGCCGCCCCGCACCGGCCTACCGCGAGCCGGCGCGGCCGGTCGCGGCCACCTGCGGCAATTGCGGAACGGTCGAAAGCGTGCGCGCCTTGCAGGTCCAGGGCCAGGGAACGGGCCTGGGGGCGGTGGGCGGTGGAGTCGTGGGCGGCGTGGTCGGCAACCAGTTCGGCGGCGGTAGCGGCCGCACCGCGCTGACCGTGCTGGGCGCGCTCGGCGGCGCCTACGCGGGCAACGAGGTCGAGAAGCGCGTACGCAGCTCGACGCAGTACGAGATGACGGTCAGGATGGAGGATGGCAGCGTGCGCACCTTCCACAGCGCCTCGGCCTATCCGTGGCGCAGCGGCGATCCGGTGCGCGTGGTGAACGGCTCGGTCGTGTCCCGCAACGGCGGCGACTCCCAGGCGATGCGGGTCGGCGGCTACAACTGAACGGCAGGGCCGGGCGGCGCGGCCGTCCGGCCCCCTGCCCGCCGCTAGGCTTTCTCTTTCTTCTTCTTGCGCCGCTTCAGCGCCAGCATCGTGCCCCGGCACGTCTCGGCGCCACACAGGCACTGATAATTCTTCTTCAACGTCGGCGTGATGCGCTCGTCGATGACCAGGCCGTAGTCATAATTGAGTTCGTCGCCGCGGTCGATGGGATGTTGCGAGACGATGAAGACGCGGCCGTCGTCCGTTTCTTCGGCTTCGCAGTTGGGTTCGCAGGCGTGGTTGATCCAGCGCGCATCGTTGCCCTGGCTGCCGCCGTCGATCACCTTGCCGCTTTCCAGCGCGAAGAAGAAGGTGTGGTACGGATCCTCGGGATTGACGGGATGGCGGCGGTCGGCCTCGGCCGCGCTGATGCGTTCGCCCGTGTATTCGATGACGCGGGTGCCGGCCGGGATCTTGCGGGCCGCGAACACGCCGGTACCGTGCACCCGCGAGCGGCGCACGATGTACCAGGGCTTGCCGCCGGGGCCGGGGTCGACGTCCACGCGATCCTCGGCGGGCTGTTCGACAACAGGAGACTTGCGCGCCCGTGGGGGCGTTTTCTTCTTGGTCATTAGGCTGTGGCTCAGCTGGAGGTCTTCGCGGCCGCCTTTTTGGCGGCTTTCTTCGCGGGGGCTTTCTTGGCGGCGGTCTTGCGTGCAGCGGTCTTCTTGGCTGCCGCCTTCTTGGCGGGAGCTTTCTTCGCCGGTGCCGTGGCAGCTTCGTCCTGGCCGGCGGCCGCCTTCTTCGCCGCTGTCTTCCTGGCCGCGGGCGCGTCCTCGCCCGCCTTGCCGCCCTTGGCGGGGCGGGGCTCGAACTCGAAGCCGATCTTGCCGTCGGGCTGCCGCACCAGGAAGGCCTTGAACTTGCGGTTGGTGCGGCTGGAGACGAAGTTCTGCAGCAGGTCGGTGCGCCCTTCGGCCAGCAGCTTGCCCATCTGCTCGGCCGTGATCTCCTGTTGCAGGATGACCTTGCCGGAACGGAAATCGCACGAACGTTGCGGTCCGACCGATTTCTCGCATATGAAGCTCATGCCGTGATCGAACACGTTCGAGCCGCATTTCGGGCACGGGCCCACCGGCGTCTGGCCGGAAAAATCCACGGCTTCCGAGGCTTCTTCGTCGGCCTGGCCGAAGTCGAATTCCAGCTTGTAGTCGTCGGTGATGCGCAGGATGGCCGAGAAGGGCCGGCCCATCTTGCTGATGAAGCCGTTCAGCGGGCCGATCTCGCGCTTGGCCAGCAATTCCTCGACTTCCTGCTGCTCGAAGGTGCGCCCGCCGGGATGCTTGCTGATCGAGAAGTCGCAGGCGGTGCAGGCATAGCGCCGGTAGTTTTCCTTGACCACGGCGCCGCATTTCGGACATGGCGTGGTCAGGGTGGCGTAGTCGCCCGGCACCGTGTCGCGGTCGTATTCTTTCGCGCGCTTGACGATGACCTGGGTCATTTGCGCGATCTCGCGCATGAAGGCCTCGCGCGCCAACTGGCCGCGCTCGATCTGCGACAGCTTGTGCTCCCATTCGCCCGTCAGTTCAGGCGAGGTCAGCTCGTCCACGTCCAGGCCCGACAGCAGCGTCATCAACTGGCGCGCCTTGGCGGTCGGCACCAGGTCGCGGCCTTCGCGGCGCAGATAGACCTCGTTGATCAGCCCTTCGATGATGCCTGCGCGCGTGGCCGGCGTGCCCAGGCCGCGCGCCGACATGGCTTCGCGCAGCTCTTCGTCGTCGACCAGCTTGCCCGCGCCTTCCATGGCCGACAGCAGCGTCGCTTCCGTGTAGCGGGCGGGCGGTTTCGTGACCAGGCCCACGGCCTCGACTTCCTCGGTGCGGACCGGTTCGCCGGAGGCGACCGGCACCAGGTTGGCGTCCTCGCCCTGTGCATCGCGGCCGTAGACCGCCATCCAGCCCGGATTGATCAGGACCTTGCCCTCGGTCTTGAACTTGTGGCCGGCGACTTCCGTGATCCGGGTCGTGACCAGGAATTCGGCCGCCGGGAAAAATACCGCCAGGAAGCGCTTGACCACGAGGTCGTACAGTTTGGCCTCGGCCTCGCTCAATTCGCGCGGCGCCTGCAGCGTCGGGATGATGGCGAAGTGGTCCGACACCTTCTTGTTGTCGAACACGCGGCGGTTGGGCTTGACCCAGCCGCTGTCCAGGATCTTCAAAGCGAACGGCGCGTAGCCGGGCCGGTTGGCGGCCAGCGTCTGCATGGTCTGGCTCACCGTGCCCAGGTAGTCCTCGGGCAGGTAGCGCGAATCGGTACGGGGGTAGGTCAGCGCCTTGTGGCGTTCGTACAGGGTCTGGGCCAGCGCCAGCGTGGTCTTGGCCGAGAAGCCGAAGCGCGAGTTGGCCTCGCGCTGCAGCGTGGTCAGGTCGTACAGTAGTCCGGACAACTGGGTGGACGGCTTCGATTCCTCGGTGACCGAGCCGGTGCGGTCGCGGCAGGCCGCCACCACCGATTCGGCCGCCGCCTTGCTCCACAGGCGCGATTCGCGCTTCTCGGGATCCTGCGGATCCTTGACGTGCTTGGGATCGAACCAGCGGCCTTCGTACAGGCCGGCGGCGGCGACGAACTGCGCGCGCACCTCCCAGTAGTCGCGCGGCACGAACTGGCGGATGCGCTCCTCGCGCTCGGACACGATGGCGAGCGTGGGTGTCTGCACCCGGCCCACCGTGGTCTTGAAGAAGCCGCCGTCCTTGCTGTTGAAGGCCGTCATGGCCCGCGTGCCGTTGATGCCCACCAGCCAGTCGGCCTCGGCGCGCGAGCGCGCCGCGGCTTCCAGCGGTTGCAGCGCGGAGTC